>Ga0114951_10006747_pt1 | contig 10038 bp, 9 predicted proteins | sample AM7aDNAmetaG_FD_88677 | JGI IMG/M metagenome (GOLD analysis project Ga0114951, IMG submission 88677) | Freshwater microbial communities from Finland to study Microbial Dark Matter (Phase II) - AM7a DNA metaG | ecosystem: Environmental > Aquatic > Freshwater > Lake | place: Finland: Lake Alinen...
CCCGTTCCTTCCGACTCATCGTTAATGTCTCCATCTTGTGACCGGAGTTGCTACCGCAACCCCGTCCCAAAGGGGACATTTCTATTGAGTTACAAGGGGGACATTCTCATGGAGTTCCGACACAGACGATTCTGGACGTTGCGCTTGGCCGGTGGCGGTGCTACTTTCCGCGGTGGTCGAAGTTAAAACGATAAAGCCCAATCTGACCATCGCGCACCGTTCGCACCCGCGAACGTATCGCGATTTTTTTTACGTTTATCCCGTCATCTCGCGGCGCAGCCACGGGTTGTCCATTGGCATCAACCTGACGCCGAACAAGGTTTGCAGCTTTGGCTGCGCTTATTGCCAGGTGGATCGCGCAACGCCGCCCAGGGTTTCGATGCTGGTGCTGGCGACGCTGGAGCGGGAACTGCGCCAGATGGTGGACCTGGTCCAGTCGGGCACGCTCGCGAGCGAATATCCGTTCAACACTGCGCTGGACCTGGCCACGCGCGTCAACGACATCGCGCTGAGCGGCGACGGTGAGCCGACGGCGGCGCGGCAGTTTCAGGAGGTCGTGCGGATTGTCCAGCGCGTGAAGCGCGAGACCGGATTGCAGGACGCCAAGGTGGTGCTGATCACGAACGGCACGGGGCTTGACCGGGCCGGCGTGCAGGCCGGACTTAAGTTGATGGACGAAGACCGCGGCGAAGTCTGGGCGAAGCTCGATGCCGGCAGCGAACAGTATTTCAAGCAAGTGAACCGCACAGCAGTCGCGTTCAGCCGCATCCTGAAGAACCTGGCGACGGTCGCGCGCGGGCGGCCGATTACCCTCCAGAGTTTGTTTATGCGGCTGCATGGCGAGCCACCGCCGGACGTGGAGATCGAAGCTTATTGCGACCGGTTGGGGGAAATCCTCCAGTCGGGCGGAAAGATCAAGCTGGTCCAAGTCTATACCGTCGTCCGCAAACCGCTCGAACCGTGGGTGGCGCCGTTGACCGACGGGGAACTGGATTCCATTGCCGCACGGGTTCGCCAGAGGACGGGGCTTGCGGTCGAGACATTCGGCGGCGGAAAGGCGTAGCCACCGGGCGCACGGCGAGGCGGGCGTGGCGCGACGAAGAGAACGGTTATTCCACCACGTTTTTCAACACACCGAGCGGCTGAATTTCAGTCTCGATGATGTCGCCGTGGCAGAGCGCAAAATCGGCCGGCGGCACAACGGCGGCGCCAGTCAGCAAAAAGACGCCGGCGACGAAGTCGTTCTCGCGGAAGAGATAATCCGCAAGCTCCTCGAAACTGCGCTTCATTTGCGCGACGCTCGCTTTCCCCTGGAACACGCGCGCCTGGTCGCGCTCGATGCGCATCTCGATCTCCAGTGTCCTCGGATCGGTGGCGGCGTCCTTGAGCAGCAGGCAGGGTCCGAGCGCACAAGCGCCGCGATAAATGGACGCCTGCGGCCTATAGAGCGGGTTCTCATCCACAAGGTCGCGCGCGGAAACCGCATTGCCGATGGTGTAGCCGACGACGGCGCCCGCGTAGTTGATGGCGAGCACCAGCGACGGCTCCGGCACGCTGCGTTTCGAGTCCACGCGAACGCGAACATACTGGTCCGGGCCAACGGCCCGCTCCGGTGTCGCCTTGAAAAACAGCGCCGGCCGCGGAGCGTTGAAGACCTTCTCATAATAACCGCCGCCGCCGCACTTCGCGGCTCCTTTCGTGCGCGCCGCGCAGGTTTCCGGATAGGTGGCTTCCGCCTCCCATACCTCCTGCACATCGAGCGGCGCTTCCCACTGAATCTGCCGCAGCGGCAACGCCGGCGCGTTCTGCATGGCGTCCGCAACGGCTGCCGCGGGATCGTCCAGCCGCAACAGACCCGAGACGGAGCCGAAGGTGTTGGGGTCTTTCGTGGTCAAGTCCACGACGCGTTCGCCGTCGAGCACACCGAGCCGGAAAGGATAGCCGTCTTGAAATTGCAGGCCGGGAGTGGTGAAGCGGATGATTTTCATAACGTCATCGTGAATCGGTTCAGGCGGCGGTATTTGTTTTCTGTTGTCCTTTTGCGTTGACTCGCGCGGGCACTCTAGGAGAATGCGGGCGTGCCGTCAATCAGGCGAACAATGGAGCCGGCGGCGCGGAAGCAAGTGGACCGATGAAGCCTGTGGACGACAAACCCATTTTCTGCGCGGCGCGGTTGGAACCGCCGCCGCTCGACAAGCTGTCGCAACGGCTTAAAGCCGACGGCCGGGCGCACGCATTGTTCGACCTGTGGCGCCAGCTCGTGAACCAGCCGAACGCGATAACGTTTGTGCTGAAGCCGGCGCGCGACACGAAGGCGAAGTTCCATCGCTGCGTCGCGTGCGACCAGGCGTTTTCCGGGGCGGAACTGGTCTTCCGGCATTTCCGCCAGCAGCACGCGGACAAGGCCGTCAAGATCGTGCCGAAGACCGTCGAGCCGCCCAAAGGCAATTTTCAGTTTATCGCCCGGTGCGGCTTGTGCCGCGCGCTGCTGTGCCCGCCGAACTACCACGAGTTCACCTCGCGTCTCGCGGCGCATCATCAGGAACGCCACGACCGCGTGCCGTTTGAGGACTATCGCGCGAAGGTGGCCAACTCAAACTCCGCGGACGACGTGGAGGCATGGCGAAAGGCGCTCAGCGTCACCGAGGAGTTGCACTGCGCGTTCTGCGACCAGGTGGCGGCGGACGAGCGCGCGCTGCTGGAGCACGTGCGGCAGGCGCACGCCGACCACGTCGAGACGACCGAGCCGGAAGTGGCGATCCCGGCCTCGCACGTGCGCCATCTCGAATGCCGCGACATCCGCCACGCCTGCAACCAGGTTTGGGACAAGGAAAAGAAAGACCCCGGCCATTTCCTGGCGTTGCTGCGGCAGGCGTTGAGTCAGCGCGGGCTGCAAATCTTCCGCGACATCCTCGGCCATCAGTATGTCTGCCGCTATCATCCGCGCCGGGCCTCGGAGCGCGATCAGCTTACGCCTCGCCAGACGGAAATTCTCGCCCTGGCCGGAGCGCCCGCGCGGCGCGGCCACAAGCCGAACCGTCACACGCTGCGCGACCACTTTGCCGCGCAAGGTGTCGCCGAGCCGGATGTGAAAACGGACGTGGACGCTCTGGTGCGGCTGGGATTGCTGATCGAGTTTGACAACGGCCAGCTCGACGCGCTTGGACCGGGATCGCACATCGCGGTGTAATGCGGAAGACGTGATTTGTAAGGCGTAAACCCCTCACTGCCGCATTGCGCATTACGCATTACGTCTCACGGCAACGGCGCGCCATTGGCGGCCACGAACAGCCGATACCACTCCTCGCGAGTCAGTTCGATTTCAGCGGCCTTCGTCGCCTCGCGGATGCGGGCGGGATCCGTGGAGCCGACGATGGGGATGATCTTCGACGGGTGCTTCATCAGCCACGCCAGCGCCACCGTGCTCCGGCTGACGCCGCGTTCCTTCGCGACGAGATTGAGCGTTTCGACGATCGGCGGGATGAGATAACTTTGTTGTGATGGCAACAAGCGTTGCGCGCCGTCGGCGATCTGGCCACCGGCGAGCGGACTCCACGCCATGGGCGTCATTTTCATGGCCAGACACTGGTCCAACGTGCCGTCGGTGAACACGTCGAGTTTCGCAAGGCTGATTTCGACCTGATGCGTGACCAGTGGGAAGTGGCAGGCGGCTTGCACGGCCGCCGCGAGCGACGGGCGGAAGTTGCTGACGCCGAAGAAACGCGCCTTGCCGGCTTCCTTCAGTTGTGTGAACGCCCGCGCGATTTCCGCCGGGTCGGCGAGGTAATCGGGCCGGTGGAGCATGAGCACGTCCACGGTCTCGACGCCAAGTCGGCGGAGCGACGCCTCGGCCGCGGCGATGATATAGGACGCGGAGAAATCCCACCGCGCCGGCATGGCGGGCGTCGGGTCGCCCTTGCGCCGGATGCCGCACTTGGTGGCGATGATCACCCGGTCGCGCATCCCGGAGACTTCCTTCAACACCTTGCCGAAAATTTCCTCCGCAACGCCGTGGCAGTAGATGTCCGCGTGGTCGAAGAGCGTGTAGCCCGCCTCGTAGGCGGTGAGGATCGCGCGGCGGGCGGATTCTTGGAGCGACGGGGTGACTTCGTTTGGCGACCAGCCGGCGATGCGCCAGCAGCCGTAACAGAGCCGGCTGACATTCAGAAAACTTGTGCCGAGCGGAACTGTTTGCATATTTTTTCTCTCCAATCAGGCTGGACCGTGGCGGCAGCCTCCGCTGCCGTTAGCATTCATCCGATCTCGTTAGAGTATATAATCCGCAGCGGGCCGGTTGAAGCGCATTTTGTAGATGCGCATGAGTTCATCTATCGGCGCCGAGTGGTCGTCCACGCGGTAGTTTGCTTTGTGGATGTTTTCCGCCGTGCCTTTCTGCCCGCTGACGACCAGAATCGCTGCCGATTGCTTGCCTCGATGGTCGCCGCCCGCCTCGTCGCCGGCCTTCAACGCCGCGAGCAATCGCCACGCGAGTGACACACCCGTCTTCTCCATTTCGATGAACTTTGTTTGCATCGCTTCCAACACCTGCGGGCCGGTAAGCGTGTTGCCAAGGACGATGGCGTTCTCCATCTCCAGGTGACCGAAGTGTTTCGCGTGCGGATCGGTCGCGTCGAGCGACGGCGTCCACGCCGCCTTTCGCCCTTGCGCGTCCATCAGCGCAAACTGCCGCGTGCCGGCCTTCTCGTGGTCATCATCGAGCAGTTGTGTGAGCACGTGTTTGGGTTGATGTCCCGTTCGGATCAACGCGAGTGCATATTCCGCCATGCGTGGCGATGCCGCATGCTGTGTAGCCACGACACCGACACCCTCCTCGGCCCACGGCACGACGGCGCCCACTGCGAGGTATTTCGACGCGGTCGCCACGCCCATGTCGCCCGTCTTTGGGCAGCGTCCCACGACCGAAAACGTCGCCGTATTCACCGTAGAAAATTCTCGATGTTGTCGAGGCAGAACTGCGACCACGTTTCCATCCGCTCGCGGCGGTCGCGCAGTTCGGCCAGCGTCAGCCATTCCTGCTGGGAGATGACCTGCTCGCGCTTCTTCACCTGCTCCGGCCGGCGGCGCATGACGTGGACGACGCCGAAGTGGACCCGGCCCACTTCGACCGAATCGTCATTGATGAGGCCGACCGGTTTCGCGTCGAACGCGCCCTCGACGTTCAACTCCTCGCGCACCTCGCGCTCGACGGCGGCGCGGAAGGCGTCCATGCCGACGGCGAACAGCGAGTGGTCCTCGTCGTTGATGTGGCCGCCGATGCCGATGGAGCCTTTGGCCACGAGCCGCTGCTCGCCGGCTTTCTTGCCGCGGACGTAATGCAGCACGCGCTCGCCGTCGGTGATGACGACGTAGGGGATGATCTGCTTGAAGCTCGGATCGGTCTCGGCCTGCGAGCGGAGGCGGAAGCTGTTGTTCTTCGGGTCGAGGATCATGGGCAGGTAGCGGTCCACGTCCAGGCTGAAGCCCTGGAAGACGCCGAGCTGCTCGAAGATCGCCCGCGGGAAGCCGAGAATTTTTTCGTCAGGTGTTGCCATAATTGTTGCAGCGGTATCGCACAACCACCGCCCGTGGGTCAACGCCACAGTTGGTCCCGGCTTCATCGAATCATTCGTTTGCGAGGCGTTGCATCGCAACGGGCCGTCGGGTAAACTGGCGCCCGTGGAACCGACTCACATAACAACGGCGCAGCAGATCTGGCGGCGATTGGTTTTGCTGGGCATCTATGCCATCGCGATGGGTTTGCTGGAGGCTATCTGTGTCATCTACCTGCGCCGGTTGCTTCCGGTGGAGACAAACCATCCCATCCCGGCGATGGAACACCTGCGCGTCGAAGTGATTCGCGAGGCCTGCACCATCGTCATGCTGCTGGCCGTCGCGTGGCTCAGCGGCGTCAACTTTCGGTCGCGCGTGGCGTGTTTCTTCTACGCGTTCGGCCTGTGGGACATTCTCTACTATGTCGGGCTGCGATGGCTCAGCGGCTGGCCCGGCGGGTTGCTGGAGTGGGACTGCCTGTTCCTGATTCCTAAGCCGTGGTATGGGCCGGTGCTCGCGCCGGTGCTCATCAGCGTTTACTTCGCGCTGGCGTGCTGGTGGCTGCACGCCTGCGAGGTTCGCGGCAAACCGATGCGTTTCTCCATGGTGATGGTCCTGTCGCAACTGGCTGCGTTCGTGGCGTGGTATTGGTCGTTTGTGAAAGACGCCGACCACATAAGCAAGCACGGCTTTTCAGCCGTGGCCTACTCGTGGGCGCTGCTGGTCATCGGCGCGGTCATTGGCATCGCGGGCCTCTGGCTGGCGACGCGAACGCCGCGGCCGGCAACCGCGATGGCGCCCGCGGTTGCGGATTAGTTGCACTCCGCCACGAGCGGGCCGGCGAGTTCCTTCAGGTAGAAAAGCTTGCCCGCCTGCGTCGGCATAAAACTCGACGGGACCCACATGCTCGGCCCGTAGCGCAGCGTCACCCAGAGCGACAATCCCTGCCACGCCATGCCGCGGCCGAGCGCGCCGTCGGCGCCGCCGATGATCTTGTCCGCCGCCAGAAACAGCGCTGGGCCGATCGTGTTCGCGCGGGTCGGCACCAGCGTCGTGCGGCTCTTGAAGCTGGTGATGGCGTTCTGTTCGATGGTGAGCGGATGCAGTTTCGCGCCGAGCCGGTGCGACTGCCGCCGCCACTCCGCCTCGCTCTTGAACTCCGCGGCGAAGTGAGGCTCCCAGAATGCAATATGAAACACCCGTCCGATGCCGAACACCACCACCAGGTCCGCGCCCGCCGCGCGCAACTCGCCGATCTGGTCCCGGTAATTCGGCAGCGAGTCCTTCGTCGCGAAATGCCGCTGCTTGGGTGGTACCGTCAGCTTGCCGAGCGGATTGTAGAACGCCTGCTCCATCGCATACTGAAACGCGCCGGAATTGGTCGGCGGCAGCGTGTTGCCATTCGCGTCGCTCCACTCGTCCATGTTGAAACCGTGGACGTGGCCGCAGTCCATGTTCCACTCGCGCAGGAAGTAGACGACCCAGCGATACATCCCCATCGGCCCGACCGGCAGGATGAACGCCACCGGTTTGCCGGCGTCCTTCGCGCGCGCAATGGTCAGCGCGATCTCGTGGCCCATCATCATGTCGAAGTCCGCGAGCGACTCGCATGGCACGGGCCGGAAATCCTTGTGCCACCATTTTTGCCGGTCGGTGATGGACGCGGGTGGTTGCGAACAACAGCGGTCAATCTTTGCCAGGTCCCATCCGGCGGGGAAAAAGTTTTCGAGCAGCGAACCTTTCAGGGTGGTGAGAAGTGTGGGCTGTTTCATGGCTCACTTCATGCCACAACCCGGCGGGCAAGGTCAAAGCGAAATGATGGTCGGGGTTCGGGGTTCGTAATCAGTGGTCCGTGATCGGTCCTCGGCGGACGTGTGTCTCATCCCCACGGGTTACAAATCATGAACCACGAATTGCCAGTTACCAATTACCAGTTACGGATTACGAGTCCCGCATCCCTGACTGCCTCAACTCTTCTTGCCTGACTTGCCAGGCTTGGTGGGCTTCTCCTGTGGCTGTTCCTGTGAATCGAGTGGCCTCAGGTTGGCGAAGGCGGCCTTGACGGTGGTCGGAACAAATTCCTCCCACAGTACCCGGCCTCCAAGCATCACCTGGACGCCGTGGCCGTGGATCTTTTCGCCAGACCGGCGGTCCGTTAGTTGCGACTCGGCGCTGTTGGCTTCGACGACGTCCGTTTCGATGATTTTGGTCTCCTTCGGCTTCAGCGAACACTTCTCCTCCTTGCCGTAAACCGCATCCGCGCCATGGCCGGTGCCGCTCAGCCGTATTTTGGAGATGCCCCACCGGACAACGATGTCCTCAATCGGGCTGGTCGAGGAGTTCTGGAGTGTAATGCGTAAACTCATGGACGCAGCCACGGTGTTGGGCGCGACTAAAATCACCCTGCCGGATGGCGTGAAGTCTCCCTGCGCGCTCTTCTTCTTGCTGACCCGTTGAACGGTGACTTGCACCGGGGAGAACTGCGCGCTGGCAGATAGAGCCATGCCCGCCACCACCACCCAAATCACCAGAGTTTTCATAAGGGGACCTCCTGGCGGCGCATCGAGGCAGAAAACATCCGGCGTGTCAAGGATAATCCCGGTGAACGCAACAACGGCGGCGAAGTTATGACGAACGAAGTGCGGGGGCGACACTATGTTGTGTTATCACAGCAGCGAAAGCGGGTCCACGTCCACGGTGGCGAGGACGTCGGGCGGGAGTTTGGCGGCGCGGAGGATGGCGGCGATCAGTTCGGTGAGGCGCATGATCTGGCGGGTGCGCAGCAGCATGTTGTAGCGGAAAAAGCCTTTGATCTTCGCCATCGGCGCGGGGGCGGGGCCGGCGATGAGGGCGAGCTTGCCGGCCTGCGCGCGCAACCGCTCGCCGATGGCCTCGGCGTGGCGGCGGACCTTGTCCTCGTTGCGGCCGCGGAACAGCAGCGCCACGGCGCGCGTGAAGGGCGGGTAGTGGAACTCGCGGCGATACTCGATCTCCTGCTCGTAGAAGCCCGCGAAGTCGTGCTGCCGCGCGTGGCGGATGGCGTCGGCGAACGGCGTGAAGGTTTGGACGACGACCTCGCCCTCAACATCGCCGCGGCCGGCGCGGCCGGCGACCTGGACGATGAGTTGGAACGTGCGCTCGGCGGCGCGGAAGTCGGGCAGGTGCAGGGCCATGTCGGCGTAGATGATCCCGACGAGGGTGACGTTGGGGTAGTGGAGGCCGCGCGCGATCATCTGCGTGCCGATGAGGATGTCAATCTTGCCGGTGCGGAAAGCACCCAGTATTTCCCGGTATAAGTCTTTGCGGATCATCACGTCGGAGTCCATCCGCGCCACCCGGGCGGCGGGGAAATTTTTGGCGACGGCGGCTTCGATCTTCTCCGTGCCGACGCCGGAGTATTTGATCTGCGGCGAGCGGCAGTCGGGACTGGGACAACGCTCCGGCGCGGCCTGCTCGTGGCCGCAGTAGTGGCACTTCAACTGCGCCAACTTGCGATGATAGACGAGCGACACCGAGCAGTTCTCGCACTTGGCGACATAGCCGCACTTGGGGCACGTCATGGAAGTGGCGTAACCGCGGCGGTTGAGGAAGAGGAGGGTTTGCTCCTTGCGCTCCAGCCGCAGCGAGATGGCGGTGCGGAGTTTTTCGCTGAAGACAAAGAGGCCCTTCTGCCGCATCAGTTCCTCGCGCAAGTCCACGACGCGGATGCGCGGCATCTGTTTGTGGTCGGCGCGCTCGGGCAACTGGATGAGGCCGTATTTCGGCGGCTGGTCGTCGCGCGGCTGGGTGTTGAAGTAGCTTTCCAGCGATGGCGTGGCCGAGCCGAGCACGACGGCGCACTTGTGCATCCGGCCGCGCACGACGGCGACATCGCGGGCGTTGTAACGCGGCGCTTCCTCCTGCTTGTAGGAGGTCTCGTGTTCCTCGTCCACGACGATGAGGCCGAGCGCGTTGACCGGCGCGAACACCGCCGAGCGCGCGCCGATGACGATGCGGGCGTCGCCGCGGTGAATCTTGTGCCACTCATCGTGGCGTTCGCCGGCCGAGAGATGGCTGTGGAGCACGGCCACCTGCGTGCCGTGGCGCTTCGGGTTGAACCGCGACTTGAACCGCTCGACGGTCTGCGGCGTCAATGAGATCTCAGGCACGAGCACGATGACGCCTTTGCCTTGCGCGAGGACGTGTTCGATGGCCTGGAGATAAACTTCCGTCTTGCCGCTGCCGGTGACGCCGTGAAGCAGCACCACCGACGGTTCCAGCGTGTCGGCGCTCTTGAGGACGAGGTCGAGCGCCTGCTGCTGCGCGGCATTGAGCGGCAACGGCTCGCTCGGCAGGAAAACTTCGTCGGAGTAGGGGTCGCGCTCGGCGGTCTTCACCGCGATCTCGACGATGCCCTTGCGTTTGAGCGTCTCGACCACCGCCGCCGTCACGTCGGCCTTGCGGAGCAAGAGCGCCAGGAACATGCCGTGCGGATTGGCTTTGAGAATC
>Ga0114951_10006748_pt1 | contig 10038 bp, 2 predicted proteins | sample AM7aDNAmetaG_FD_88677 | JGI IMG/M metagenome (GOLD analysis project Ga0114951, IMG submission 88677) | Freshwater microbial communities from Finland to study Microbial Dark Matter (Phase II) - AM7a DNA metaG | ecosystem: Environmental > Aquatic > Freshwater > Lake | place: Finland: Lake Alinen...
AGCACCAACAGAAAGACCAGTATTATTGAGAACGCTCATTGTTCCAGAGGTTGATGTATTAGCATCACTACGCATAAATTGACCGCTGCCCAACGTATTTAAAGTCTGTGCATTTGTGGCAGTACCTTGGAAAAGAGCTCCGCTTACAGTCGATGATACTTGTATTCCAGGGCTAATTGTTGCAAACCCGGTGATGGCCGAAGCCGGAGTAAAGGTTGCATCTTTGCTAACCATGGCAACAATAGTACCACCAGCATACAGTTCAATTACATAATGTGATTGGCTTGCATTGTCAAGAATTGTTGTGGCAACTGCGCCGGTTGTGCCACCCGGGGTGTTTGTGCCCGGGCCAACTACTAACCATGCTACGCTGGTCCATACATTTAACTGTTGGAGAGTTGTATTAAACCATAAATCGCCAGTTACATTATTAGTCGGAGCTGTACTTTGTGCAGTCGTTGAACTGATAGTTTTAAATGAAGTCCCGTTATAAACTTTAAGTAGGGTATTGGCAGAATCCCACCATAGCTGACCAGTTAATGGTGCGCCCGGAGGTGTAGTATTTGATGAATTTTCTAATAGATGTACAAAGTTTGTATCTAGAAAAGCACCGTATCCTGCGTAGTTCTGCCCTACTAGCGTCATTGAGCTAGCAGTATTAATAGTACCATCTGCTATAACAGCAAATATGGCTCCATCAGTTAAGTTAATTGTATATGACATCTATGTTCACTCCGTCCTTTTGTATTTACCGCACAATAATATACTCATATTTATGCCGCACTTAAATTTGTAAGTGTCTGGATTCTTAGAGTGTAATCAATTTGAATCTGACGATTTAATGATTTTTGTATCGGATGAAAAATCACATGTGTAATTAACAACAAATTACTGGCACTTCCGTTCCAACACTGTAATCCTAATTCGTCAAACACATATTCACCATTAAAATTGGTAGTATTATCAAACGCTTGCTGGCCTGCTGGCTCACCGTAATCTAGTAAACAGGTAGTTACTATATCAGTATATACATTACCAGAGGTATGTAGCACTGTAAGATAGTTATTAAGTGGGTCTTGATTAGCTGCAGAATATTGATTTACTACCTTGGCGTAGGTTTCGTTGTATAAACTAGCGTTTTGCCCTGTAGTATTTGGCGGCAAATATGTAATAACCCCAGTTGGGTCTACAGCACTGCCACCATTGCCGAACGCCATATCGTATATAAATCCATTTTGGGCGCTGCTGGTAGGGCCACTACATAATGAATTGGCCATACAAATACTCATATTTTCGTAATGTATAGCATTATCTTTATCTACAAAAACTTCTCCAGTTTTTGGATCAAATATTTTTAAAAATCCACGAACTGTAGTTTGGCTCGGCGTTAAAATCATGCTCTTTTCTCCACAAATACTTTTTTAGTAGCTGGATCAAAAATCTTTACAAATCCCTGCACTGATACTGACCCAGTTTCGTTTGGGTGTTTTGTATTAGTAACAGGTGTGGGTTGTTTGGTATTTTCAGTCATATTATATTTACCTCAAATTATAAGCCTCTTAAAAACCTTGCAGCCACTGTATCGGTTTCTTGCAATGGAACACCATTAGCGGCGGTATATACACCTTGTTGATACCAGGTTAGACCTCTGCGCACCAGAATGATAATGTCAACTCCGTTAATCGGAGCGGTGTTAAATGTTACAGCAACCGGATTTTCGCTAGTGATAGCATAATCAGATGTTTGTAATATGCCGCCTACGAATACCTGAACCGCAGTACTCATAGGTTGCCAGTAACTGGTGTTTGATATGTTGATAGTATCGGCTGGTACATTTATCAATGCCCGATAGTAGTTTCCGGAGCTAACAACCGCGTCTCCCATATTATATGCACTGAAGAAATCCCATGGTGTTGCCCCAGTAATTGCTAATGATATATCGGCGGCCGCAAATACTGTAGTAGTACCATCGGCTAACACGGTACTGCTTACAATACTGTCTTGATATTCTGCCGGCAATAAATTATTACGGCCTAGGTTATAAACAGTTGCCCCAGATGCATGTGCAGCAGCGGCTGTACCTGCAGTACCTCTTAGCAAACCACTAACAGTGTTTGCTTCAGAATCCCAATAACGATACATAATGCGTTCAGCGCCAATGGTTAATACTCCCCAAATATTATTATCTAAATTTGGTTCAGTTAATGCAGTTACATTAGTAACATAAATGATATCACTGTTTACCTCTACAGATTGTGTTGTTGTGGTTGTAGTAGACGGAGTAATACTGTATGTGGCCTGTACTCCACGCATGTCTTGGAAAATTCTAAATGCCATAGCCGACGGTACAGTATATTCTGTAAAGCTGGTTATTGCCAACACAGAAGTTATCGGTATTGGGGCGCCTGGTATAATGACTTTAGATCCGTCAACAGTATATCCTATTCCAGTGAATATCCAATTACCGTTTAATGTTACTAATAATCTTTCTGGGTTGGTGATAATGCGCCCGGTTTCAAATACATTTTGTTGTACTTGAACGCCTATGGTAAAATCGTATGATCCAGAGGTGGCATCCACGGTGGCTGAATCAAATTCGACAGAGTCGTATCCTTCTTGCACTATTGTACCAATTGTAGTTGGCCCAACAAACACCTGGGTAAGTATACCTTGTTCGGTGGTATCGTTCCAACTGATGATTTCGATGATATCGCCAACTTGTGGGCTTAATCCAGCAGTAGGTTGGAAGGTTAATTGATCTCCAGTTACCCAATACTGTGCAGCAGTTCTTACAGATAACAATACTACAGATCCTGCTGTAGGAGCAGAAAATAAAGTAACTGTACGAATGTCGGGTGAACTGTATGGGTTAACTTCAAAATCAACACCTAATATTAACGAAGTAGAGTCAACATACACCGAGACATCGTTATCAGCAATTAATCCTTGACTATATCCACCATGTGTAGGTAAATCAAATATGGTAGTACTGCCGTTGGCTATATATCTCGCTCCTTCGGATGGTCGAGCCCGTGCGCCGTCTCTTGTGACTATTAAATTAGCTGGGTTGGTACCTTGCATACTGTTGGTTAAAGTAATTGTTAACGTAGTAGCAATTGTAGAGTCAACAACTACAGTTTGGAACACCGGCAAACTCCATCCATGTACAGGCCCAGACTCTGGGTATCCCAAGGTTGACAGATTTATACGGTTAGTGGCATCATATGTTTCTGTAAATGTAATTTGAGTTTTAGTTTCTCCTAATGCTGAATAGGTATAATCTACTCCCTCGTTGAGTGGGATTTCGCCATTATAAATTACAAATTCGTACACAGTTCCCGGAGTTGGTGGATTAACAGCGAACGGAATAATAGCGGTATTGCTGTCAATTAACTCAGATCCAAGATAAGTTTGATTATATAGCTGATTGCCGCCGCCAATTCCGGTTACATATAGTACTAATATATCACCAGGTGCAGATATATCAGAGTTAATAGTTAACTCGTAGTTTGACCAATTATACGATAATGGTTCTAATGCCAACCCTAAAGTGGCATCAAATAACACTACTACCATTGGATTTTCTAATATGCCGGCAAAACTTATTACAGGATTTTCAGGGTTGAATATATAACGCCGGCTTGCAGTTGGAAATCCAAATCCTTGACCAGTCCAATCGGCACCGGGGGTAGTGTAAACACGCATATCTAAGGTATCAAACTCGCTACCAGGAATTAACTCTTCTGGAGCATAACTGCTAAAGGTATCAATATAGGCGCCACCGTCGACATTAATATCTGTAGCCCGAGTACCTAAATAAAGATCTAAATACGAGCTCGAATATGCAGCATCAAGTATACCATAGTCATATGTGGGTCTGCCGCTGGCATCATACGATATATTGTCGAATGGATTAATATCAAAATTGCCAACATCAAATCCAGTGTTCTGATTGTAGGTTGGCGCTGTTACTTGTACTCCAGGATAGTCAACGCCATCTATTAATAAGGGTAAAGTAAGTCCCGGCATATTCGGCCCTGGGACATATAATCCCATAGTGCGGTCAACACCACTAAGTGTACCGGCATCTACTCTAGTCCATTGACTAGGGTCAAATACTATGCTGGTTATTGTAGTGGGTGCTTGCCAAACAATGTTTGACCACCGTACCTGCGTACCAGCGGAATATGTAATATTTGCTTCCCAGGCAATCACAGTAGACATATACTGGTACCGGTCGTACTTAATAACTGTTTTAATTGATCTAACTAGGGTGTTGCCCATCTGTGCCACAGCAACAGCACCAACACCATTTCCGCCAGTTATGGTAATAATAGCCGTAGTGGTATATCCTGCTCCAGGGCTATTAATAGTAACAGCGACAACTTTCCCGGCACTATTTATAATTGCGGTCATTTGAGCCGGTGTTACGCAAGTTCCGGTAACCGTTACAATTGGTGGCACGGTATAGCCACTACCGCCGTTGGCAATAGCGACTCCTTGTATGCCTAGTGCATAATTATTATACCACTCGCTCCACGGTCGCTCGAGCCAAACTTGAGCATTTGATGCTGTATCACTAATAGTATTTTCTACTAAACTTCCTGATAAGGTATACGGTGTTAATACTGGACTTACAAATTGTGGAATTTCTAAAGTTGAATCCCAGTAGGCCGGAACATCATAGTCTGTTGGTAGGCCTGGCCATGTATCTATTCCATCGTAGATCAAATTAAATGCCAATGTTTGTGTATGGAAGGGCGTAACTTCTTGCAAGTAGTTTTCTATAAAGGTTGAATTATCTTTCTGATAAAGTTGATATGGCAATAATCCACTAGCTACATGGTCGACCTCAATAAAGCTACTCTTTATCAACCAATTAGGACTTGTGAATTCAGAATATACATATTGAAACATCAATATTAAGGCTTGATTACGATCAATTAATAATTCGTCAATTAACAATTCTTGATTAATCGCTTGTATAATATTGCGGGTTTCAATTGCCGGATACTGATCAAAATACCGTGCATCAAACGGCTCTACTCCAAATCCAAACCCGCCTACAGAATAGTTCCATAGCGAGTTGCTAAACGCAATGGTTCCGGCTTCAAGCCCGACTCGTTCCCAATCAGTTGTAGTTCCAATGGCAGTGCGCAAATAAACTTCCCACTTACCGGCGCCGTTAGCAATGACTTTGACACTGCTGCCAATTGGCGCAGTAGATATGCTTAAAGTTTGTAACCCAGAAACATTGGGTACTGTAGCAATTGGTTGTATTGAACTATTATATCCAGGCAAATACCAGTTGATATAATTCCAGTATAACGGAGTATCGTAATTTTGAATTCTTACAAGATTCAATGTTGGAGGTAATACTATAGTTGCTCCAGCAACTACTTCGTAAATAGTCCAACGACCATTTTGGCTACCATCGGACAATACCAAATACTTATAGCCCACAGGAACTAATGCAAGATCTTGGTACGAGAGTATTTCAAGATTTGGAACTTCATAATTCCAGGCACCAGAATTGGCCTGTGGTATTGGCTCTGAACTGTTTAATAAATTGAAACTACGAATCTCGCTAATTGGATATTGTGCCAACACCGTGTTGACCCGGCCTAAATAATTTTGTAAAGCCATAAGGCGATCAGCAAACATACTCTGGCGAGGACGATATTGTACACCGTATCGTTGTCCTGGACTTAACATAGGATCTGGAACTAGATTACCAAAGGTGTCTTGTCCACTAAAACTATCTTGTAGTTTTCTATATAAGTTTGCATTTAAAAATGAGTCGGGACGCCCGTCGGCTATGAATTCATATTCAGTGTGTATGTCGCCCGAACTGTCCTGCACCTGTCGCTCGTATTCAATATGTAATATAGTATCACTAGCAGACAATACTGACTTGGCATTATACAATGCTACGGTATTAGCGTTCAGTGCCGCGATATACGGAATTCCGCTGCCAATTGGATTTAATATATAACTGGCGATTCCAGTGGTGCTTAATGTTTTATTATTTGCTGTGTCAATAGTTGTAAGTCCGGTTACCCAGAAATAGTAATTGGTAACAAATACTCCAGAATTATTCAACGACGACGCCACTGTGTAACTGACTGTACTGAACGGAGTTCCTGTGCCAGTATAGTTTGCCGGAGTTACCGAGCTCTCTACCCACTGGTAGATATCAATGCTGCTACCTGGAAAGGTCTGTGCCCACTCTCGGCTAGCATAGGTGATATTTTCTTGACTAGGTTCAATGAATCTAACAGTGTAGGTATTCCACCAGATTTCTCCTACATGCCCGGCACTCCAGCTGGTGCCGATGTTATGAACCGTTCCAGCATTATAATTGGCAGGATCAACTGCACCAATATAGTCTATATTTCGACGGGCTACACCTAATATTTTACCCTGCAACGGATCAATAAAATCATAATAGGTTTGCACACTGTTTAATAATTTGTCATATGAATATACCGAATTAATTAACGAAACATCAACCACGGGTTGTTGTGCATAAATGATAGTCCATGATGGGGAGTTTGTAGGATTAGCAAATACACTAACATCGTAGTCATCGTAGTCATCGTAGTCATCGTTAGGATCGTTTTCAATACCAGGAGATCCAACAACTACACAATTATCAACATAGCTTACAGAGAAACCAAATAGATCATTGGTTTCTAATGCATTGTTATATATTTGTTGACCAAATACAAACTGTCCAGGATTTGATAATGAGTTAGACGAACTAGGCAAATAATCAAATGTATAGACTACTCCGCTATTATTAACTTGATTAAAGAAAGTTGTACTGCGTTCATCAAAATAAGTTTGTCCCGCATCAAAGGTAGTTGGTTCGTAAACATTTCCGTTAGGTGCTCCTACTACTAAATTGATAGCATTGAAATTTATATCAATGGCGCTGCCAAATCGTGCGTATGCTGTAGGGTTAGGACTAACAATGGTTTGTGTATATGCATAGGTCGTGAATCCAAGATCAGTAAATGCTGTGCCACTGATACCTGGCAATACTGTAAGCATGTCAAATTCAATAGCCGCAACAGAACTAATTACGCTAATAGTCATTCTACCAGCGACTATAGTTATAACACTACCCATGACTGGTGTTACTACAAATGCTAGTTGTTGTGTGGAATTAGTATAGGTATAGTCAACTCCAGATATTTGTAAAATTGAATTAATATAAACCACGGTGGTATATGCTGTGGCAGAAGAATAAATGTTACCGATATCAAATAATTTTGTTGACCCATCACCATAGAGTGTTACATCCGGTACTAGTGTTGCAATAACATTCGGTATACCAGAGGTATTAATACTAGCCACCAATCCAGTAACAGTATCGTTGGGTGAATTAGGAACGGCAACTAAAGAATCGTTGAGTCGAAATGTATCTCCGGCAGTTAAAGTCGGATTTGCTACAGTTGACGATATCACACCGTAAACTCTAGATTGATCTACTTGTCGCTGTACTAATCCGGCTTGTGGGATTAATAGTCCTTCTAGCGGTGCACCAACATAAACACTGCAATTATGTGGGCAGATAGACACAGCTTGGCCAAATGCTGATTCATCTGTAACAGTATTTTGAACTATTTTTTGCAAAAATTGAAATTGATTTGTTTCAATTTCAAATATATCACCGACTGTTAATACTACCGAGCTTGACAATACAACATTAGATCCGACAATAGTAAATTGTCCATCAATGAATTGATCGGTATTAGTTAAAAATTGGTTGTTAAGTATTACTGCTACAGGATCAGTATATGAGCCTGGGATAGCATAGGTAGTTTGCGCAGCGTCTGATATAATGTATCTAACAGCGCTGCGATCAAATGCGTAAGTTGATCCACCGTGTGCCTGTATATTGCCGCTGACATCTGTTGCTGTATCTCGAGGAGCTCCAATTATTAGTTGGCGACCGTCAGTAGTGGTGGTTAAACTTGCACCAAATTCTGCACCGGCATCTAACCCACCAACGGTGATAGTATTGATATATTGCCAATAAGTCCCAGTCTCAACTACTATTTGAGCTCCGGATGTCGGAACAGTAAGGAATGTAAGTGTAGTACCGCTAAAGGTGTAATCGATATACGGTCTTTGTAATGCATTGTTAACCAATACTGTAAATGAATTATATGAGGTAGCAGTATACAAATAATCTTGTAGATCAAACACTGAGGTATTTGTTACGCCAGTTCCTGCAAAAGTAAATCCAGTAATTCCGCCACCTGTTACACTAGTAACTGTGACAACTAAATTATTGGCTGAGCTGCCAGCAGGATCAATCTGTGTATAATTGATTGTTAATGTATTGCCGACTGAGTAATAATTGCCTGCGGCTGTTAATGTAGCATTATAGACTCCGCGGCTGTTTGATACTGTAAATTTTGCACCGGTTCCTATGCCAGTTGTAGAATTTTGGGCAATATTAAAATATATATTATAATCTAATTGTGCCACTACTTGACGGATAATTACTACCTTTTGCCCCACCACAGGGGTTACAAATAATTGAACCAGATTTGGAGTTATAGTATAATCAATGCCATATACTAATTGGGTATTGTTTACATAAACTTCTAATTGCAATGGATAGCTACTATTGATAGTAATATCATTAACATAGGTAAATGTAGCTGTTGTTCCGTCTCCAGCATATGATATTGATTCGACGGGGACATCGACTCTACCATATGCATATACCTTATTGCCGCCAGGCGCGCCAATATACATCCAGCGTTCGTTTGCGCTAATTGCCGCAGAAGTACCGAATCCAATTGCACTAAAATCTTCATCTGGCGCTACTAATAATTGCGTTTGAATAAAATCATTGGTAGCAGGCGGTTGATATAAAATAGTAGAATATCCAGCGCCAGCATTACTAGCACTAGCACCAACTACTGCCCACGACTGGGCGCCAAATTCTACACTGTTTCCGTAACCAACAACATTGGCAGCTGATAAAGTTAATTCAGTATTTTGAATATATGTTGTGGCCGCGGTGCCGCGTCTATAAGCGTATATCGAGCCGACTCCAGAATTATTACCAGGTGCACCAACTAACAGAGAGTAAAGATTTGTACTTTGCGCTAGGCTATATCCATATAAAGAATTAACAGATAGTCCTGTGGCTGTTAACCCTTGCACTTCTGCAAACGGACTTTGTTTTTGTATAACTTCCCATCGACCGGATCCGTTATTATCTACCCATGCAGTTGATCCAGGTACTAGGCTGTTAGCATATGGTAAATTAACTACATCACTTGCTTGACTAACTCGCATAGTTTGTAAATGGAATACAATACCGGTGCCCGAGATTAATGTTTTGTTTAAATTAGTAAACGAAAATTCTATCACTACAGAATTAATACTAGGACGACTTAATACACGATATACTCCATCAACAGACGAATCAAAATATCGAATAATAATTAAATCACCAATGGACAATCCGGTAGTTAATCCAGAAAATTGTGCTATACTAGTACCATTAAGGTTGTCAGTTAATTGTGTTAATCGTCCTGGAACTTGTACACATTGATAAATGTTCCAATTATAACTATTATCTTGAGCTACCCAGATGCTTGTGCCATTGCCTATGGTTGATAAGTTGGCTGCAATAGAACTAGGATCATTTAAATTAAATACAGTAATATCCACATCGTTGACATTTACATATCCAGCCGATGGCAATGCGGTGTCTAAATTTCTACTATAAATTGTTGGCAATATATCTGTTGAGGGGATCTTATAACTTTCAGCCCATAAACCACTTAATAATATTGCTTGATTAGCTTCGCTGGTTTCGCCCGGAACAACGATCTGTACCGTGCTAGGATTTCCAGTTAGTAATGCCTCATTTAAATTTACTTCAAACCAACTACGGTTAGCATTGGCTCCGTATGTTCCGACCAAGACACCCCAGTCTTGATAAATGTTATACTGTCCAGTATTTTGATTAAAATTAACATTTTTAAATAAGTTGGTAGCATTTAG
>Ga0114951_10006749_pt1 | contig 10037 bp, 7 predicted proteins | sample AM7aDNAmetaG_FD_88677 | JGI IMG/M metagenome (GOLD analysis project Ga0114951, IMG submission 88677) | Freshwater microbial communities from Finland to study Microbial Dark Matter (Phase II) - AM7a DNA metaG | ecosystem: Environmental > Aquatic > Freshwater > Lake | place: Finland: Lake Alinen...
ACTTAATAGATTTTATCCGTTTTATCAGTTCTTGTCAAGCGCTTTTATTTGTAGTACAATACTTTTCATGTTTAAAGGATTTCCGGCGTTCCTCAAAACGAAAACAAGCATAGCCTTCCTTTGCATTTTTCTTGCAGTGCTGACTTACGCGCTTACAAGGAGTACAGTGGATTTCTATCCATTTTATTGGATAACAAGAGAACTTCTTTACAAGAACGCCGATTTGTACGGAGCCCACCCTGCTTTCTCTTATCCGCCGTTCTTTTATTGCGTGGTAGCTCCTTTTGCCGTCTTTCAGGAGAAGGTTGCTTTCGGGCTCTGGATTGCTTTCTCCGTCTCGCTCCTTTTTGCCGCTATCTTTCTAATTTTAAGAATGCTGCAGTCTGTTCCGGCCGGCAGCCCTGGGTTCTTGACAAAGAGTTGGAATAAGGCATACCTGGGACTTTTATTGGCTATTTTTATTGTTTTTGATAATCTTAATCTCGGGCAGAGCAATATTCTTGTTTTTTTTCTGACTGTGTTTTCTATCTATCTTTTTGAAGACGGCCGTGAATATTTGAGCGGCGTAGCCATTGCTGCAGCAATAGCAATAAAAGTAACACCAGCCCTTTTCCTAATATACTTTATATCCAAAGGGGGCAGAAAAGTCTTCGCAGGAGCTCTTGCCGGCTTTGCGGCCTTCTTTTTTATCATTCCGTCAATGTTTTACGGCGTTGCAAGAAACAATGGATTTTTCCGGGATTTTATCTTTCAGGTTATCCTTCCCTTCGCAAAGAACGACGCGATTATAAGGGAGACGGTTTATTACACCCACACCAATCAATCGCTTGACGCTTTCCTGGTCAGGCACTTCACGCCGATGGGAGCCGCATCATATTCGGAGGCGGGGATTCACAAATTTCTAGACCCGGCATTTTTTACTATTGCACAGGTCAAAGCTTTCTCGGCTTTCTTTAAAGTCTTTCTCCTGGCTTTTTACGCTTTTCTTTTCCGCGGATCTCCCAGAAAACTGCGCCCGCTGGAATACTCAATAGTTTTTCTATTGGTTTTCTATATTTCGCCTTCTTCGTGGCTTTCTCACTATACTACCGCGCTTTTTGCTTATTACGCGGCCGTTTCTTGGCTAAGTTCATGGATCAGCGAAGCAAACAGGAAAACGATTCTAGTGGGCCTTTTCTCGGCAGTTATATTAACCTGCACGGGCGCGAGCACATTTTTACAGAGTTTTTCCGGAATGTTTATAGGTCATTTTATTCTCTTTATATGCCTGACGATTGTCTACATAAGGGAAAAAATAGATATGAAATACTTTCCAGTGGCAAGTTAAAAGGGAACCGCGTAATCTAGGGCTTATACCTGTCCATCGAAGGATGTTGCGGTCTTAACCCAGGGGTACTTTCCTGACAGTCTCGACGCTATCTCTTGAGCTTGATTGACAGACCGGGCAGTTCCGAAAACAGTGAGACCGCTTCCGCTCATCAGAGCGCCTTTCGCTCCCGCCGCCAATAAATCCGCTTTTATCTGAAGAATAACCGGATAGAGTTCTGCCACTACAGGCTCAAGGTCGTTATAGAGCATACGACAAATGCCGGAACTTGAAAAATCCGACAGAGTATTGTCGCCGAGGCCGCTGTATTTTTTCAATCCAAATTTGAAATTCCCGTAAATAGCTTTTGTAGAAGGTTTCTTTATGCCAGGGTTCACCAGTACAAAATACATTTCTTCCGGTTGTTTTAATATTGTTAAGCGCTCTCCAATCCCTTCGGCAAGAGCCCTTCCCGGGTTAAGGAAGAATGGAACATCGGCTCCACAGAGCAGTGCCAGGCGTGAAAGCTCCTGTCTTGGCGTTTTGAGGTTGAAAAGCCGGTCAATGCCGGTCAGAGTGAACGCCGCGTTGCCGGAACCTCCGCCAAGCCCCGCGAGTGAGAGTATGCGTTTCTTGATTGTTATTCTGACCCCAAAGTCTGTCCGTCCGGCGAAAAGCAGGGAGGCTGCTTTATACGCGATATTCTTTACTCCGCCCGGGACAGCCGGATCATCGCAAAGAACCTCAATTCCGGAAACAGCTTTTTCAATGGTGAGTTCGTCGAAAATATCAACAGCCTGAAAGAGCGTCCTTAGTTCGTGATAACCGTCGGCTCTCTTAGCTGTGATTTTAAGGTACAGGTTAATTTTTGCCGGCGATGAGAGCGTCAGTTTATCCATGATTTTAGCGTTCCCACTATAGCGTCCTCATTGATCTTAACCGCATTTTCCGGTGTTTTAAAACGGAAATACTCCGGCGCGTAAACAAAAGACGTGTCCGGTTTTATGAAGTTTATTTTTACTCCGCCCTCTCTTCCGTAAAGTTCAACGCTATAGGGTATTTCTGAGCCGTCGAGCGGCGCTTCATATTTGAGCTTAAAGTTTAGGGTGTTATTAGTGAGTTTCAGCAGAAACGGACTGGCGGCGCGCCCGGAGAAAAGGCTGCATAATATTGGACCTGCGTCCGTCACCTTCTCATCGTAATACAGGTTAGACTGGTAGAGGTAGATTTTAAGCCGCCCGGCATCAGCCGCGAGTTCGGCTATAGGTTCGTTCAGAAACCCGCGCACTTCCATCCTAAAATATGGCGCGGCCCAGGCAAGCGTGCACTTCTTCTTGAGTTTTCCTTTGGGTGAAGTTAGGGTTACCATTACCTGTGTTTTTACAGCCACGAACTCTTTTTTCATGGAAGGCGCGACACCCGCGCAGCCTGCCAAAAAGACGGAGATGCAGGCCGCCGCAATGAGTCTAACGAGTGGGATTTTGAAGCTCTTTGAGTTTTTTCTTTGCATTTTCATTCCCGGGATCGCTCTTTACGGACAGTCCGTACGACTCTTTTGCTTTCTCTTTTGCGGATCCTTTCAAGTATATATCGCCGAGGTGCTCAAATACCAGAGAATCTTCCTGCCCTTTGTCTTTTAGCAGCTTCACGGCTTCTTCTATTTTTGCCATTGCTTCATCGTTTCTTCCAAGTTTATAAAGAGCCCAAGCCAGGCTGTCCACAAAAGCGCCGTTCCCCGGCTCAATTTCGCATGCTTTTTTCAGAAAAGCATACGCTTCTTCGAGGTTCTCCCCTCTGTCCGCATAAATGAAACCAAGGTAATTCAACGCGTCAGCATTCTGCGGGTCGGCCTTTATCGCATTTCTAAACCTCATTAAAGCCTCATCATAGTCTTTTTTCCTTTCGCAGCAGACGCCGAGATAATAATTGCCTCTCGAATCCGCAGGCTGCAGCGCAAGGAGCGCCCGGTACTGGAGTTCGGCCCGGTCGTAATCCTTGGAGTCCAGGTAGGCTCCTCCCAGATATAATTTTAGGTCGGTATTAATCGGCAGTCTTGCAACTCCCTGCTCCAGGACTGAAACGGCAGCTTTTGCGGCATTTTTCTTATTATAAAGATAGGAGAGATACATGTAACCTGCAGCTTCTTCCGGGGCTTTTACGGTTAATTCGGTAAAGGTCAATATTGCTCCTTCAGTATCCCCGCTTTCTAACTGTATGAGCCCTTTTACTTGCAGGATTTCGGCGTTACCGCCGTCAAGTTCAAGTGCTTTGTTGATCATCAATAGCGCTTCTTGTCCGTTCTTTTGCTGCCTGTAAACAAGGCTGAGTTTGTAGTAAGGGGCCGCGTCCTCCGGCGAGAGCACTGAGGCTTTTTTAAAATACTGTACGGCTTCGTCATTCCTGTTTAATTGCGAGAGTGTCGTTCCTATCCTTACGTATACTCTTGCGTCGTAAGGCGTCAGGCTCTCCACGGTTCTGAAGCGCTCAAGGGCTTCTTTATACCTTGAAAGATACTGATAGAGCAGTCCCAGCGCATACTGCGGGGAGGCATATACAGGGTCAAGTTCAACTGCTTTTAGATACGCCTTCTCAGCGCCGACAAGATCAGCTTTTTTTGACAGTACAAGTCCCAGGTTGTAATAGGTAGCCTCGTTTCCCTGGTCATTTTCCGCGCTTTTCATGAACGCAATAACAGCTTCATCCAGGCGGTCAAGCCTAAAATAGGTGTTCCCCAGGTAAAAATACGCGGAACTGTTTTTTGGAGAAGATTTCGTTATGCTTTCCAGAATCTCAAGTGCCCGGGCAGGTTTTTCGTCTTCAAGATAGATTTTCGCCAGCGATACTCCGGCTTCCGGGCTTTTATTTTTTGCATACAGGTTTTGCAGAACCAGTATTGCTTCGCCAGCCTTGTTTCCTTTAATATATTCATCGGCGAGCGTCAGGTTAAGGAATGTTGAATCAGGGTCGGCCTTCAAAGCGAGTTTGAATTCTTCTATGGCGGCCTCAGTCTCCATATTTCTGCTGTAAGAAGATCCCAGCGAGACATGTGTGTAGGCGCGCTCCGGAGGATAAGTGAATTCCTGAATGGCCGGCCGTTCTCCCGTAGCGAACACGGGAAACAGGAGAATCAGTAACGATAAGTTAGAGAAATATTTCATTTGCCTCCGGCACGGGGAAACTGAACAGAAAACAATGAAAATTATAATACTTTTATGCCAGCTATGCAATACAAAGAATATTATCAGCTTCATCAAAAAGAACATACAGAAGCAGAAGAAATTCTACACTATATATAGTGCGATGTGCGGCGGGGCAACACAACTGTTTTGCGTTGAATGAGAAAATCCTCATAAAAAAAGAAGCCCTGCTTGATTTACAAGCAGGGCTTCAATTGTATCTAAATCAGCTTACAGAACCGCAAGCTTCAAAGACTTGCTGGATCTAAACCTTACTGCTTTCTTCGCCGGAACATCAACCATTTCACCGGTTTTCGGGTTCCTTGCTTTCCTTGCAGCCCTGTCTTTCACTACAAATGTGCCCATTCCCGCAATTTTCACTTTCTGTCCAGCTTTGAGCTCTGCCGTGATGTACGCAACGAGCCCGTCAAGAGCCCTTCCCGCTTCAGCTTTGTTGATTTTCGCGATGTCAGCAATCTTTTCTACTATATCCGTCTTTGCCATTTTCGACACCTCCCGATTTGTACCCCGGTCTTTAATGGTGGGGTATCTTTTTTTAAGTATATACCGAAATCCTTATTATGTCAAGCCTTTTAAGTGTTGACACACTGACACACAATCAAGTATCATTTAGCGGCAAGTTATAAGCCTTCGGAGGCCTGACTGTGAGGAGCAATTTAGGTAGGAAAAATAAGGACTTTTCGGTGTTTGTCAAATTTCTCGCGTTTGTCGCGCTCTGTGTCCTGACATATTATGTCTATCAAGGTTTTTTCGGAAAAAACGCAAAAATTATCGGAATATTGCGGCATTCCAGGAATCTTGTGCTTGCCGGTCAATATGACGCCGCAACGGATGACTTAAATAAAGCGCTCCAGCTTGACCGTGTAAACCCTCTTATCTATGACGCTTTTGGTTACATGTACAATGCAAAAGAAGACAGTGCCAAGGCAAAAGAGTGTTATTCACAAGCTTTAGAGAAAGGCGTGAAATACAGAAGAGAATTCGCTCACGATGAAAACGGGCGGGATTATTTCAAAAAGGGGAAATATTCTCAGGCTTTAATAGAGTTTGAGCATCATAACAGGATTGTACCGGGAGACAAGAAAGGAATTCTCTGGCAGGGAATCTGTCTTCATTCACTGGAAAGAATACAAGATGCAATTGAGATTTACAAAAGAGGTCTTTCGGTTTCTCCCGGGAATAAGGAACTTACAAAATATTTAGAACTGGCTCAGAGACAGAAAGATAGCGATGCCATTGATCTGATTGTTGACAGGAACGGAGTCCCGGTCCTTCGAAGAAGTGTGGCCAAGGGAAAGCTAATATTCTCAGCTGAGAGTAACCTGGATAAGATCATAGGCTACAGCAGTGAAAAACTAAAACTCGGCCTGCTTGACAAGATGGGCAATAACTTTCCTGGTAACACAATAACTTTATGCATAGACTCCAGGCTTCAGCGCATAGCCTCATCCGCCTTAAACACATCCGGCGCGGTGGTTATTCTAGACCCAAAGACAGGAGCGATACTAGCCGCGGTTTCTAATCCTAAATTCAATCCCGATAAAATAGAGAAAGAATATTCGAGATATAGGGCAATGAAGAACAATGTTTTCCTTAACCGGGCGTTCGAAGGCCTTTACGAACCCGGTTCAATCTGTAAAATAATAACTACTTCGGCCATGATAGAAAGCGGTCTTTCAGAGAAAGATATCTTCCCGTTAATCTGCAATGGTTCGAAGGTGATAGAAGGAAAAGTGTTTTTCTGTTGGGAAAAACACGGAAACGTAAAAAGCGTTGAAGAGGCCATTGACCAGTCTTGCAACATTGCGTTCCAAAAGATAGGCTCCGTGCTCGGCTACAGCAAAATCTACGAATACGCCAACAAGTACGGCTTTAATACTCCGATAGACATGCAACTTCCGGTTGCGACGAGCAGCGTCCCCATTGAATCCGAAAGCAAATATGATCTCGCAAACAAGTCCACCGGGCTAGGTAAGGATTTCCGTATAACCCCTCTCATAGCAGCCTGCATGGCCTCAACGGTTGCTAACGGCGGAACACTCATGAAGCCTTACATAATCAAGGAAGTAAAAAATATAGTCGGCGACTCGGTATATAAGGAAGAACCCATGGTTATGAAGAACGTGCTTAAGAAAGAAACCGCCGCCCAGTTAAACCTCTACATGGTTGACGCAGTCGAGCGCGGGCTGGGTCAGAAAGCGCGCGTTCCCGGAATAAAGGTGGCAGGAAAAACAGGAACCGCGAGGACGTCCGGCAAAGGGCTTGACGGCTGGTTTATATGTTTTGCTCCGGCGGATAATCCCAAGATTGCCATGGCAATACTTTGTGACGCCAGCGGGAAAGGCATGGAAGTGGCCGCGCCTGTCGCAAAAAAGATAATAGCAGAAGCACTTAGTCAATAGCTGCGGATTGCTGTCGGCATGACGAAATAGAAAGTCTTAGCTGTTAAGAAGGGACCTTCGCAGCATGTCCAGGGCGGTTTGAGCAGATTGTTCCTTGATCTTAATTCTTTCACCTTTAAACCGGCATTCCTTCACCTGCATGCCTGAAACCGTGGAAAGCGCGATATAAACAAGCCCTACGGGTTTTTCCTCTGAACCTCCGCTTGGACCAGCGATACCGGTAACAGCCAGTCCAATATCGGCGTTTGAAATCTTCTTGACTCCGAGAGCCATTTGTTCCGCCACCTGTTTGCTGACAGCTCCAAACACATTGATGGCGTTTGAAGGAACGTTTAGAAGTCTTTCCTTAGCCTGATTGCTGTAACAAACGACCCCGAGCTTTAGGAACTCGGACGCTCCCGGGACATTGGTTAACTTATCAGAGATAAGCCCTCCGGTGCAGGATTCTGCGATAGCAAGCGTGAGTTTACCGGTTGATAAAAGTTCCGCTGTTTTGCTCTCCATGCTTCCTTCGTCAATCGCAAATATATTCTCTCCAAGCCTGCGCAGGATCTCCTTCTCAACCCGGGATATTGCTTCCTTGGCGGCTTCGGTCGATTTTGCTTTAGAGGTGAGCCTGATCTTAACTTCAGTGTGAGAAGCCAGCAAGGCTATCGTAGGGTTAGTTGAAGCGGTGAAAATATCATTTATCTTTTCATCAACTGTTGATTCTCCCAGGCCAAAACATTTAAGCGTCCTGGATCTGATTGTTTCTTCGAGTTTGAATGTCTCTTTCAGGAACGGCAGAACGCTCATTTCCGTCATCAACTTCATTTCCCTCGGAACGCCGGGCATCAGAATGAAATACTTGCCTTCCTCGTTCTGGAGCCTGAGTCCCGGCGCGGTCCCATTGCCGTTCTCAATAACCACTGCGCCGGAGGGAACCAGCGCCTGCGAGAGATTGTTTTGGGCCATCTTCATTTTGATGTTCGAGAACCTATCCTGAATCTGTTCAAGTACTTTCTCGTTAAGCAGGAGTTTGCGGTTCAGCAGTTTCACTACCGCATTTTTTGTAATATCGTCAACTGTCGGACCGAGTCCGCCGGTTACTATGACAACATCGGCTCTTGCCCCAGCCTGTTTCAAGATATTAATGAGCCGTTCTTCGTTATCTCCTACCGAGGTTTTGTAATAGACATTTATTCCTATTTCTGCGAGTTTTTCTCCGAGATAGGCGGAATTTGTGTCAATGAGGTGGCCGAGCAGGAGTTCTGTTCCGACCGTTACTATCTCCGCCGATATTTGTTTGGGGTTTTGCGGCATGTTTGATTTTAGCAAATCACATCCCTAAACACAATCATCAATTGGAGTTGGCGGCGGAAGAACAGCGGGGGCGGAAAATCCGTTGTCTCCTCCGAGGGTCTTCCATTCTTTCAATAATAAGTACGCAAAGAAAATACCGGGCAGGATCACTGCGGCGGTCCAGAGAGGATAATACCTGTATTGCTGGTCACCCGGGCCGGTAACTTTACTAATAAGGTCAAAAAAATATCCCGCCAGCACGCTGCCCGGTATGAAGAAAAGAGTGCGAATCATCGCGTTCGCCCCGCAGAACTGGCCGTACTTTTCCCGGGGGAAAATCCTCATGTACACAGGTATTTCGGAAGTCACAAGTACAGCCGTGATACAGTTTTGCGCTATTGTGAAGACGTACAACAATGGCAAATTTGTTTCTCCGAAACCCTTGAATATCCAGATGCACTGCGACAGATGGAGTATGAAATAGGCGACAAGACCCCAAAGAAATGTTCTCAGCGGATGAAACCTGTCTGCCAGCCACGCAGCAGGGAAAAGAAGAGCCATGTTGACTATCCCGGTGTAAAAATTCATATTGCCTACATCTTTCATAGACAATCTGAGAGATGCCGTATTCCTGAGTATAGCGAAATTCGAAGAAGCAGACGAAAGCAGGTAGAACACGCTCGTAAAGAAGACTAGAATATATATTCTGTGACTGAAGCATTCCCGCCAGTAGGTCTTGATTGCCGGAATAAATCCCGGTTGTTCCTCTGCATGAGGACCGGGATATTCCCCCTCTTTAACAGCAAAGCACATAATCATGAAGCCGATCACATAGGCTGCTCCCGAGACGGCAAAAATTATCCTGAAATGATCCAGCGATGAAGGAAAAATATATTTATTGAAAAGCATAACTGCCAGGAACCCGGTTATCTTGAACATTGCTATGAACCGTGACATAACCTTTTGCGGCACCACATCATTTATCAGATACCAGAAGAGCGTATTGACGAAAGAAGCAGTGAAGTCAAAGCCGACCAGGAAAATTGAGATAATAATCAGGGTCAACGCCGGTTTTGTAATTGTCAGTCCGGCGACCTGAAATACCTGCGAAGTTCCTGATAGCAGCGCCGCAAAAGAGTCAGAAAACCCCATCAGCACCATAAAAAGCCCGACAAAAGGCGTTGACCAACGGAGAAACGGTATCCTGCGGCCTTTCTTCCCTCGGTGGCGGTCAGAGCGGAAACTTATAAATGGAGTCATGAAAAATGCTATGAACGCGGCAAGCGACTTATTTACTACGGCGTTCAAGGTATCAGAAGCTCCGAGAGCTTTGAGCTTTAGAGGCATTACCTGCTGGAGCAGAGCAATATCGAATATATTAAATATGAAATCTCCCCATAACAGCCAGATGAAAAGAATAACCATTCCGCCGAGCGTGTATTTAAGCGTTCCACAGGTAAAATATTTATGTTGTGAACCGGGAAAAAAGTATTTGAAATTGAGCATAATTTGCCTTTTGACGCTAGAAAGCGCTCTTAGTCAGGTTAAGCGGAATCTGAAGCTGCCTGCCTTCTTTGGTTACATAGAGCAGGTGACCTTTTTCAAGCGCGAGTTCAAACAATTCTTTAGTCAGCTGGACATCAAACTGGCAATATTCAATAACCTGCTGTATCTTTCCTTCGCGGAACCATTGAAGCGATTGGAGCCCGTCAGCTGATTTGCCTTTGTTCAGGTTCGCCATTGAAAGATGGTCAAGGCTGAGCCTGAAGTTTATTTGATTTTTTACTTCCTCGAGCAGGTCGAGAGTCGGAATTTTAGACAGGTCGGTTTGAGTGTACGGCGCGAGGACAG
>Ga0114951_10006750_pt1 | contig 10036 bp, 5 predicted proteins | sample AM7aDNAmetaG_FD_88677 | JGI IMG/M metagenome (GOLD analysis project Ga0114951, IMG submission 88677) | Freshwater microbial communities from Finland to study Microbial Dark Matter (Phase II) - AM7a DNA metaG | ecosystem: Environmental > Aquatic > Freshwater > Lake | place: Finland: Lake Alinen...
GAATTGCCAGCGCGGCAAGTTCCGCGCTGCTTCACCAGGACGGAACACCGATAGCCCCTTGCCTGGGGGGTAATCCTCAGGCCGCCGCAAGCCAGGCTCCCGCACTTCCAACAGTTTCACCTCCACCCGCACGGCGTCACCGGCACGCCCCCAGCCACCAGCCAGATGCGGGCTGATCACCAGTTCGCGCCGCCCGCCCACCCGCATTCCCTCGATCCCTCGCTCCAGTCCGATAACATTCTGTCGTTTCCCCAAATGCACCCAGTGCCCGTCACCCTCCTCCCACACGGTATGCCTCTCTTCTCCCGGCTTCGGCCAACCCACATGCACCCGCACGACCTTGCCGCGCTCAGCCACGATCCCAGTGCCCACCGCAAGCTCTTTGACATTGATACCCGCAAGCATCCCCAATCAAGGCACCTCCAATGCGTGAGGACAAGTCAAATGCGTGCTCACCCCCACCGCAGCTTGTATTGCGCGATGATTTGCGAACTCGTCGCCACCTGACAGCAAAGGAAATCGGCGGTGTCGATATCAGCAGTGGCCACCCGCGCTAATCAGCCGGTAATTCGTATCTGAAATCGAGATTGGCGCCATGGATGCTGGTTGAGAATCGGGAAACACACATGGCTGCGGACACGGTTGTCCTCCTGACCTAACCCCTGCCACCACGCTCGATGACTTCAATGCTTGGGCTTCTCGACCGACTCCCTGGCGATCACGGGGAACTCGGTAATGCGCAGGCGCGTGCTGCCGTAGGGAATGAGTTCCAGCTTGGTATCCGGCTGATCGGATGCCGCCGGGCTTAACGGAGTTTCGCCGGCAGAGTTCTTCACCAAGCCCCAGCCCGGAATAGCGCGGCCCTTGAGCTTCAGCACTACGGGGGAACTCTCCTGCGCAAATGGCACTTTCCCGGGTCTGCGAACCACCGCGGTGATTGATTTTTGCGGCAGCTCGCGGTCAATCAACAGGCCGTAGTTCCAGGGAGTAGTCGGTGAAATCTCCCAATCCACTGTGGGCAAAGTCGGGTGATATGCCTTCAACTGCCGGTATTGCTCGCCGACCTTAAGGGAGAAGACCAATGGCCCTCGCAAGATCGACACCGCGTTGTTATAGCGGGTCTCCGTTCGCAGCTTCATGGGCAGACTCAATTCAACCACATCGCCGGAGCGCCAGGCCCGCTGCACAATGGCAAACGTTCCCGCCGTCGAGGGAAACTTCCTGCCGCGCACCTTCAAAATGGCCCCGTCGGCCCAGCTGGGGATACGCAGATGCAAGGGGAATTCCGTGACACGCGGCACCGTGACGACAAACCTGATCTTGCCATCAAACGGATAATCCGTGTGCTCCTGAATTTCTACCTCTGCGCCGTCGGCCACTTTGGCTCTGACCGTGCTAGGCCCATAAGCAACCGCGGCCACCCCCCGGTCGTGGGTGGCCATCCACAGGTGAGAGACAAACTTGGGCCAGCCCTGGTGCATATTGGCGGTACAGCAGCCGTAGTTGGGCTCCAAGCCATAGAGATTTGAGGTGTCGTCGTTGCTTCGCCATTCGCGTTTGGCCTTGGAGCAGAGCACCTGGTTGGCCTGCTGATCATATTGATGGGCCCAGCAATCCGCCGTCCATGCGCCAGGCTGCGCATTATAGGTCAGGAGTTCCAGCCGATCCGCCAAAACGGGATCCCCCAGCACCTCCATCAATTTTTCCAGGGAGAACATATACTCCACCACAGCGCACAGCTCCGTCCCCTGCGTGGGCTGCCGCCCGGACAGGTGCTCGTCTCCGGAGAAACGCCCGCCCACCTGTCCATGGTATTGGTCCAAACTGCGAATGCCTTGATAGATCGCTTGCCGGTCACGCTCGTCCTGGGATTGCTGATACCATACGCCAGGCCCTTTGATCCCCATGGCAATGTTCACGACATGGCTCGGATGACCGAGCTTGAAACCCTTTTCCAGAACCTCGGTTGTGTAGGGGAAATTCAAGAAATAGCCGGTCCAATCAAAGCTGGCTTGGTGAATGGATTCCGCCACGCGGATAAGCTCCGGATCACCCGTTCGATTGTAGAGCCAATAAGCCGTTAGGTAATTCTCCATTGCGCGGAGCCCGCGCCACTCTTTGTCCGGCCAGTCGGGCGGGGTGACCTTGAGATAAGCAAAATAGTTCTTTAGCAAGGGGATCACGCGGGGATCATTGGTAGCCTCCTGATATTGCGTCAGGACCTTCATCGCGACCGCCAAGGGCCAGCGGTCTTTGCTCGCACCAAACCAGCCGTTGGTCTTTCCGCTGGAAAGAATCCAATCAATATATACTTGGGCCTTGGCTTTAAGACGCGCGTCATCCAACAGGTAGGCCAGCGGCACCAGCCCATCGAGATAATACGGACCCCGTTCCCAACCCTCACCCGTCTTGCCGCCCTTCCATCGGGAATTGACCAAGTCGGGCCAGAACTCGTCAAGATGGCCGGTCAGGCCGTTGGCCTGGACAGTCAACTGATCCTTGAGCCAGCCGGCGGGTTTGACAGCACCCAATGGCAAAGCCACGAATCGGGTTTGGCCCAAAGGCGACCGGTTGGCCGGATAATTCGAGGGTATCGTTTCGCTCCGAATGAGGGAACCACTGCTGAGCAGCAGCGCCGCCGTTAGAACTAAACTGCAGGCTTTCTTCATAATCGGGTTAAGTTGAGGTCAACCCGGGAGCATGTGCGGGCGCAGCCGGATACGGCTGCAGGCGCAAACGCTTACTGAATCCCTAAAAGCTCAACCTCGAAAACCAAAGTGCTGTTCGGCGGGATCTTCGGACTGGGGCTGTTCGCGCCGTAAGCCAGGTTGGGAGGAATCTCGAATTTGAACTTGTCCCCCACCTTCATGAGTTGCACGCCCTCGGTCCAGCCCGAGATAACCTGATTCAACGGGAAACTGATCGGTTGGCCGCGTTCCACGGAACTGTCGAAAACCGTGCCGTTGAGCAAGGTGCCGTGGTAATGCACGTTTACGGTGTCGGTCGCCTTGGGCGAAACGGTTCCGGTGCCTTGTTTCAATACCTGATACTTGAGTCCGCTTGGTGTAGTTTTCATTTCGTTCTTCTGACCACTCTCAGCCGGTGCGGCTGGAGCAACCTTGGCTGCAGGTTTATCCACCGTCGATTCCGCTGGTTTGTCGCAACCCAGCAGGCAAACCGCAGCCGCCAATGTCACCGAGAGTCGTGCTGTCATATAAAATAATCCGGAAGCTGTTGTTCAGCGCCCGCGTAGCTTCCGCCATGTGCCCGCCAAGGTCAAGCCGAGTCATCCTCATACCAATTTACATTGCGGCTTGCGCAACGGAGCCAGGGCATTAGAGACTCAGTGTGTGTATTTACCTGCCGGAAGAAAGATAGGTTTGCTGGAGCGCCTGCCGGCAACCCTGCCGCCGGTCAGATTGCCCAGCCAACTCACCTCGCGCTTTACCCGGTCGGTTGATTCTCAATAGAAACCCGGAGCTCCCTGAAAAGCAAAACCATGAACCTGACGCCAAGGCATTGTCCGATTTCCAAAGCCGCGTTGACTCTCCTTTCCCTCATGCTCGCGCCTTCCGCCTTATTGGCAACGGTGGCGGGTGATGAGCATTGGGATCCCCAATTTGGTCCGGTGGGGGCAAATGACACCTTGCAAGCCCTTGCGGTGAACGGACAAGCGGTCTTCGTGGGCGGCAACCTGACCGCCGCCGGCAATACCCGGGCTAACTATGTCGCTGGCTTTGACGGTACCCGCTGGTATGCCTTGAACAAGGGCATCAGCGGGGTTCCGGGCTCCACCTTCATCTGGGCTCTCGCCGCGGACGGTAGCAACCTCTACGCGGGCGGTTGGTTTACGAATGCTGACGGTTCCGGCGCGAAATATATCGCTCGCTGGGATGGGGAAAGCTGGTCCCCCCTGGGCAGCGGCACGGCTGGGATTGTCTCAGCGCTCAGAGTAGTCGACTCCAATGTCTACGTCGGCGGCTATTTCACCACCGCAGGCGGTCTTACAGTCAATGGGATCGCGCGGTGGGATGGCTCGAATTGGTCTGCTCTGGGAGGCGGTATCACGGGAGGCAGCCAACCCTACGTATCCGCTATCGAATCTGACGGCACCAACCTATATGTCGGCGGAACGTTTACTTCGGCCGGGGGAGTGAACGCGACCAACATCGCCCGCTGGAATGGCAGCACTTGGTCCGCGCTTGGCTCCGGACTGAGCGGCCCAGTGCGGGCGCTGCTCTTTAAATCAAACACGCTATATGTCGGCGGTAGCTTCACGAACCGCACCAGTGTGAACCTCACAAACCTCGCCGCTTGGGACGGTAATACGTGGTCGGCCTGGGCGACCGCAGCCGGGACGGTTCGCGACCTGGTTTCCAGCGGCGCCAATATCTACGCCGGCGGAGACTTCGTCAGCGTCAGCGGAACGAGCGCCAGCCGCGTGGCCAAATGGAACGGCAGCAGTTGGTCGGCCCTGGGCGCCGGGATACAGGGTTTTGGCATCAGCGGCCAAATGGGTGTGTATCGCCTGGCGGTCGACTCTGCGGGACGTCTGTATGCGGCGGGCGCGTTCAATATCGCGGGCACCGTCGGCGCCAGCCATGTCGCCGGATGGGACGGCACCAACTGGTTCGCGTTGGGCGGCACAACCAGCAAAGGCATGACGCATTACAACCGCGCAGTGAATTGCTTCGCCTCGGACGGCACCAACCTCTATGCGGGCGGCATCTTCACCGAAGCGAGCAGCACGCTCGTCAATGAAATCGCGAAGTGGAACGGGACGAATTGGACAGCGCTGGGCAGTGGCGTAGTCGGCAATGGCAACGTGTATGCTCTCGCCGTAACCGGCGCGGTAGTTTACGCGGGCGGAAGCTTCACCAACATTGGCGGCGTCGCCGCCAAACAGGTTGCAAAGTGGGACGGGAACAGTTGGTCGGCTCTGGGCAACGGGTTTAACGGCACCGTCAAGGCCCTCGCCTTGCACCGCGGCGTACTCTTCGCCGGCGGCTCCTTCACTGCGCGAGGTGATGCCGGAGCGGATTTCCACGGCATCGCCCAGTTCGACGGCAGCGACTGGACTGGCGTACCCGTCATTTCTTCCTGGCGCATCAACAACTCCTTCAACGCGCTGGTCAGCGATGGCATCAACCTCTACGTCGGTGGCGATTTCTACATCGGCTGGGGTTTCGCCCCGCCCAACCCTACCCTTGGGGCGGACCTGGATTATGTCGGGCGCTGGGACGGCACGAACTGGTGGTCGCTGGGCGCGGAATTTAACGCTGCGGTGAACGCTCTGGCGATTCAGAACGGGTCCCTGTGTGCGGGCGGAGCTTTCACGACCAGCTATACCGGGGGCATTACCGAAAAGCGCATCGCGCGCTGGAATGGAAGCGCGTGGGCGACCGTCGGCAATGGTTTCACCAACGGCAGCGTCCTGGCGCTGGCGGCGACGCCTACCGCATTGTATGCCGCCGGCAGCTTCACCAACGCCGCCAATCAGGTCTTCGGCCAAATCGCCAAATGGGACGGCGCGAACTGGTCTGCCCTCGGAAGCGGGCTGCTCATGACTCCCAGCGCTCCCAGCGGCTATGCCCTGGCGCTACTTGGAAACGATCTTTACCTCGGCGGACTGTTTATCTTTGCCGGAGACAAACCCGCCATGTTCATCTCGCGATGGAACGACCAGATCAACTTCTATCCAACTCCCAATCTGAACCTCACCCGGAGCCGGTGGCTCACCAACGGCCAGTTCCAATGCCGCATCGCCGGCACCAGCGGCGAGATCTACGTCATTCAAGGTTCTACCAATCTGAGCGACTGGACGCCGCTCCTGAGCAACACCGTCCCACTCTACGATTTCGCCGACACCAATGCCGCCACGTTCCCGAAACGCTACTATCGCGCCCTGCTCGGGCAGTAATCAATCGAGGGCACAACTTAAGGGCGCAGGCCCAAACCATTCGGGCGCATTGCGCAGCCTCCGCACGAGCCCCGACCGTGCGAGTTGGAGCAATGCACCCGGCCGCGTTCATGTTGCTTTACACTCCCATCCCTTTCTGCCAGTTTGCGACCAGAATGAGCCAGCCCGGAAAGTGATCTCATGAACAGTGCCCTCATGCGTCGGCTGCCTAAGCCCAAGCCTAATGTCGAGGAGTTCCAACAGGTCCTTCGACGCGAGCCCTGCCGCCGAGTCCCGCTGGTGGAACTAGCCATCGCCGAGGAAACGCTGACCGCCATTCATGGTGGGCCTTTGATTCCTCTATCCCAACGGAACGACCCCCGGCAGTTCCGCGAGGCCATCCGGCAGCGCATCCAACTATGGCACGCCTTGGGGTACGACTACTACCGCGTCCGGGCGGAAATCCCATTCCAAGTGGAAACGTTGGCCGCCCGGGACACCGCCATATTGGCCGCCGGCGAACGACGCTGGACCAATGAACACGAGGGCGTCATCAAGTCGCTCGGGGATTTCGAAGCCTACCCCTGGCCGGCGCCGACAGACATCAACTTCTCGGCGGCCGAGGCGGCCCAAGCCGAGTTGCCCGATGGCGTGGGCATGATGGGGTTCTCCGGCGGCGTCCTCGAATGGTCCAGCAACCTGCTCGGTCTGGAGGGCATGATGCTCCTGCTCTATGACGATCCGGACCTGGTGCGAGCCGTTGTCGATAGGGTCGGGCAGATTATCTACGATGCTTTCCGCGTCTTCTGTGAAATGGATAAAGTCTTCGCCCTCTGGCTGGGTGACGACATGGGGTTCAAAACGGCCACCCTGCTCCAGCCCCAACACCTCCGCAACTACATCCTGCCCTGGCACAAACGCTACGCCGAACTGGCTCACCGGACGGGCCGGCTCTTCCTGCTGCACAGTTGCGGACACATCGAAGCCGTCATGCCGGACCTCATCGAGGACGTGCGCATCGACGCCAAGCACAGTTTCGAAGACGTGATTGTGCCGGTTGAGGAATTCAAGCGGCGCTGGGGCCAACGGGTGGCGGTGCTGGGCGGCGTGGATGTTGACCTCCTGAGTCGCGGCACCGAGGCGGACGTCCGCAATCGAACCAGCCAAATCCTCAATGCCTGCGCGCCCGGTGGGGGCTATGCCTGCGGCTCGGGCAACTCCATCACCAACTACATGCCCACCGAAAACTATCTGGCCATGATCGAAACCATCCACCGCTTCAACGACCGGATATAGGCTCCAACCGGGGCGCCGACCGGCGGGCCAGCGCAAACTCGATCCCCACCAGCATCGCCGCCAACAAATCCTTCATCAGCGGCAAGGCAATGGGAATGGCCGGCCTCGTGCCAAACATCGGGATGCCGGATTACCCGCCCATCCCGACCCACGACGCGCCGGTTAGACCCGGCGCAGTAGTTTAATGGCCAGGGTTTGGAGTTGCTCGGCGCTGCCCGGAGCGACGCGACTCCACGCGCCCTGGATTACTTCGTAGCCGCCTTCCTGGTAGGCGCGCTGGATGGGAAAATAGCCGAGGTAGCCATTGGCGTACCCGACCACAAAGCTGGCGCCAGCCTGTTTGAGGGAGAGTCCGGTCTCCACGAACGGCTCGCCCGGCAGCGAAAGCCAGCGGATCGGTCCCACTCGCATGACCTGAATCTCGCCGCGCAACGGGGCTTCGGCCAGCTTCAACGCCAGACGGGTGATCGTGCCGTCCTTGCCGCTCGCGGTGGGTGAGGCGGCCTTGAGCGCCTGGACCAGAGACGGGCAGGAGCGGGGCTTCAGTTCGAACGGCACGGAGCGCACGTTGAGACTGGTGTCGGCCAGTGGCTGGCCGGCGCGGAGCGCGGCGATTTGGTCCAGCGCGGCTGCGCCGAGCTTGCGCCCCAGCAGGGCGACGTCATCGAAGCTGGTGGAGACTTTGGCCGAATTGATGTTGCCCGCCGCGCCGTTGGTGAAGAGGGAGACGACGCCGGGCAACTGCTGCTCGATGAGCGCTGAGGCGGCACCGGGGTAGTCGGCGCAGACCTGTGGCAGGAGCATGGCAATGACCGGGTGAGCCGTGTAGTTCAGCAGGGCGGCGCACGGCGCGCCGTTCCCGCGCTCGAACCAGAGCAGATTCAGGTTTTCGTCCAACTGCCAGGGAACAGCAACCTGGTCAGGTGGCGGCAAAGCGCCATGGACACTGAGCTTGCCGTGCTTAAGAACAATGCGGCGGTAGCGGGCGATCCCATCAACGTGGCTGACCCCGGCGAAGGCCCGGGCCGGCGCACGGTTCCTCCAGGCGTCCACGACCGTCTCGACAAGTTCCTGCAGATGATTCTCCAGCCATTCGGGCACGCCCGGCACTTCGCGAAACGGAGTAAGGCCGATGGTTTCGGGTGCGGAGTGCGCGTGCGTCGCCGCCAGCATGATGGCAGCGGAGTTCAGGCCAGTGCGCGCGGCGACCTTCCGGCGCAGCTCACGCGTGAAATCCCGCCCCTTGCCGAGGATAGAGTTGTCGTAGCCGATGGCATCCACCGAAAGAAGGGCGATCTGGCGGCGGCCGTCGTCCAGCACCAGCGCGCGGGCAAAGAGGTCGTCATGGAGGCCCTGGAACGGGGCATTGGTGCCGTTACCGGAGGACGTAAGATAGGGCACCGACAGCGGCGGGGTCACGCGCCGCTTGCTGGCGCCAACCAGCAGTGGCTGGCCGCCCTGGCCGGCGCGCACAGGCAGAGCGGCGGAGAGGGATATCCCCGCGAGCCCCGCAACGGTGCCTTGCAAGAAGCGGCGGCGGCTGAGCGGCGAATCAACACGGATGCTCATGATAGCGGCCCTCAACTCTAAGGAGCGGACCCCAGGCGTCAACCGCGCATTTTCGTCTTGGACTTGCTGAGGCGCGACTTACACTGGGCCGCACTATGCGACCTAAGAATCAGGTTTCCCGCCGTGAATTCATTGCCTCCACCTCCGTGCTGCTGGCAGCCAGCCAACTCGGGGTGGCGCAGACAACCGAAAACGAGGCTGACAAGCTCGCCATAGCCGGTGGCACGAAGGCCGTCGGGCGGCCGGCACCCAAACCCGTGCGCTGGGGCGAGCCGGAACTGCAACAGCTCGGCGCCGCCGTCAAGCAGGACTCGCTTTATTACTGGAACAACCAGCAGACGAAATTGCTCATGGAACGCTACCGGGCCGTCTATGGGCACAAATACGTGCAGCCATGCTCGTCGGGAACAGCATCACTGCATATCGCCGTGGCCGCCGCCGGCATCGCCCCCGGCGACGAGGTCATCACGTCCGGCATCACGGATATCGGGACCGTGATCGGGGTGCTCTTCCAACTGGCCGTGCCGGTCTTCGCCGACCTTGATCCCCAGACCGGCTGCCTCGACCCGGCGGATGTCGAACGCAAGATCACGCCGAAGACCAAGGCAATCATCGCCGTCCACCTGGCCGGCAATCCGTGCAAGCTGGCGGAGTTGAAGGAGATTGCCGACAAGCATAAGCTGATCCTTATCGAAGACTGCGCGCAGGCCTGGGGCGCACTGTATCGGGGCAAACCGATCAGCAGCGTGGGCCAAATCAGTTGCTTTTCGCTGCAGGATTCCAAGCACATCGCCTGCGGCGACGGCGGGCTGGCGGTGTCGGGCGACGAGAAGTTCGGCCCGTTGCTGACCAAGTTCGGGGACAAGGGGACTAACCGTTTTAATCCGAAGGACTCAGCCACAGCGCTGGGGGCGAATTACCGGATGAGCGAACTGCAGGCGGCGTTCGTAGCAGCCCAACTGACGCGGCTGGAAGGCATCGCCTCGCAGCGCTCGAAGCTGGGCAACCTGTTGACCCAGGAGTTGGCCGGCATCCCCGGCATCATGACCCACCAGGTGCGTCCGGACGACCGATGCGTGTATTGGTTTTACATGGCGCGCTTTGTGCCGTCGAAGATGCGCTGTGAACGCGCGGAATTCGTCAAGGCGCTGGCCGCCGAGGGAGCCACCTTCAGCGCGGGCTACATCGCGGTGCCAGTCTATGGAATGCCCATGTTCCAGAACCACTCCTTCTTTGCCGGGCGTTGGCCGGTGAAGGAATGCGGCCTGACCA
>Ga0114951_10006751_pt1 | contig 10034 bp, 10 predicted proteins | sample AM7aDNAmetaG_FD_88677 | JGI IMG/M metagenome (GOLD analysis project Ga0114951, IMG submission 88677) | Freshwater microbial communities from Finland to study Microbial Dark Matter (Phase II) - AM7a DNA metaG | ecosystem: Environmental > Aquatic > Freshwater > Lake | place: Finland: Lake Alinen...
GATATTCTTTTTCGGCATGTCTGCTTATTTCAGCGATATGATTTTTTCTTATCTTTATCATCATTTGACCCTCAGCCAAAGTTCCTCGCTCAGATAGCGGAACCCGTTGTCGCATAAGATAGTGACAACAATGGAGTCGGCCGGCAACGAAGCTGCAAGTTTCAATGCTGCGCATACATTTGCGCCTGAACTGATTCCTACGAATATCCCTTCTTCCCGTGCAAGGCGCAAAGATGTTTCCATCGCTTCTTCCGTCGAGATATCGATCTGGCTGTCGGCAATTGATTTGTCATAGATCCCGGGAAGTATGGTAGTTGCCATATGTTTCATCCCTTCAAGTCCGTGCAGGGGTGAGTCAGGCTGCATTGCGATTGTTTTAATGGCCGGATTCAACACCTTGAGCCTTCGCGAGGTTCCAACGAAAGTTCCCGATGTGCCCATTCCGGCGACGAAGTGCGTTATATTATTTCCTGTCTGTTCCCATATTTCAAGCGCCGTTGTATTATAATGCGCCTTCCAGTTTTCTTCGTTATTGTACTGATCCGGGTAGAAATATTTGTCAGGTTCTTCCGTGGCGATCTTCTGTGCAGCAATCTGAGCTCCGTCTGATCCCTCTAATGGGCTCGTCTCGATGATCTGTGCATTGAAAGCGCGCATGATCCGCTTGCGTTCATGGCTTGCGTTCTTGGGCAAACAGAGAACCACTTTATAGCCGAGAGCGGCTCCGATCATCGCATATGATATGCCCGTGTTTCCGCTTGTCGCATCGAGGATGGATTTTTCCTTTGTCAGTTTCCCCGAACGGATGCCTTCAAGGATCATTGCCCGTGCGGCGCGGTCTTTCACGGAACCACTTGGATTTAAATATTCGGCTTTCGCATAAACTGAGACTTCTCCCAAATTTTTTGCCAATTTTGCAAGTTTGAAAAGGGGAGTGTTCCCGATTGATTTTATAATGTTCGTCTCATTTCTCATAACATGATTAGCTCACAATTAAATAAAGTCACAGGTTATTCAGTTGCACATACAAACAAGGTTTTTAAAACGATAACAATCCTACTCATTTATCTGCTTTATTCTTCATTTCAACAATCACGGACAAGGTTCCTGTCGCTGGAAAACATCTTTGCACCCTTGTACTTCAAATGTATATCAAATTAATAAACATTTCTACAATAGTGAGGGCACCCCAAGATGTCAAGCGGAAGAGTAAGAATAAAAGTTATTTTGCTATGATTTATAGTTTAAGGAGTATTAGTTGCCTTGTCCATTTTTTATTTTCCTTCAAGAATTCCATCGAAGAGCCATGTCGAGAGGTATCTTTCGCCGGTGTCGCATATTATTGTGACAATGGTCTTCCCCTTGTTTTCGGGTCTTTTCGCGACTTGGAGAGCCGCCCACACGTTTGCTCCAGATGAGATTCCAGCAAGTATGCCTTCCTCCCTAGCCAGCAACCTCGATATTTCTCCTGCGTCGGTATGCCTTACCTGAATTATCTCGTCAATAAGATCTTTCCTGTAGATCTCCGGGACAAAATCGGCACCGATTCCATAGATTTTGTGAATCCCTGGCTTTCCTCCGGACAAGACTGGTGAATCAACCGGTTTGACAGCAATCGCCTTGAAACTTTTATTTCTTGACTTCAGCGCCTCCGCCACTCCAGTGATTGTTCCGCCGGTCCCGACTCCCGCGACTATGATGTCAATCTTTCCGTCTGTATCTTTCCATATTTCTTCGGCGGTTGTCTTCCGGTGTATTTCCGGGTTGGCCGGGTTTCTGAACTGCTGCGGCATGAATGACCCGGGAGTGTTTCTATGTATTTCCTCAGCTTTCTCTATTGCGCCTTTCATAAATTTCTCTCCTGGGGTCAGAACAAGTTCAACTCCCAGTATTTTGAAAAGTTTTCTTCTTTCGATACTCAAAGAATATAGCATTGTTTCTGGCAATGTAAGAATTAGCTTGTAGCCGCGTACCGCTGAGACGAAGGCGAGGGCGATACCTGTGTTGCCGCTCGTCGGCTCCACAATTGTTCCGCCAGGCTTGAGCTGTCCATCTTCTTTGGCGGCGTTTATCATTGCCACAGCGATACGATCCTTGACGCTCCACATGGGATTCATGGATTCGAGTTTGACAAGCACTGTCGCCCCCGCATCTTCCGCAATCTTGTTCAGCCTTACAAGAGGCGTATTTCCAACGACTTCTGTTATGTTACTGAATATACCCATCAATGCCCTCCTATTTTGGTTTCAGCGATAGAGTGATCTTCATTAAGGCTTCCCGTCCTATATCCTTCCATATCAATGGACACCCATGTGAAACCGATATTTTTAAGATTTCCTATTATATGTGTTTTCAATGGTTCCCCCAACAATTTGGTTATCTCATTTTGCGGCACCTCGATTCTGGCTATTTTACCATGATGCCTGACTCTTACGTCCTGGAAGCCTTCGTCTCTAATTGTCTTTTCCGCCATGCGAACCATTCTAAGTTTATCCTCCGTGATTTCATCGCCGTATGGAATCCTGCTGGCGAGACAGGGATTTGAGGGCTTATTCCAGGATGGGACTTCAATTGACTTCGCCATTTTACGGACCTCCTCTTTTGAGAATCCGAACTGGGCAAGGGGGCTTTCAACTCCAAATTCTGCGGCCGCCTTTCTTCCAGGACGATAATCGTCGAGGTCGTCCGCATTCGAACCATCAAAGACATGTGTGATCCCTGACTTTCTCGCGAAAATCGCAATCTTGGAAAACAATTCCCTCTTGCAGTAGTAGCATCGCAATGGCGAATTGAATTTGAAATCCGGATTTGCGAGTTCCTTTGTATTCAGTACAACATGTTCGACTCCAATCATTTCCGCGAAATGCTCGGAATTCTTGAGTTCGATTTCGGTGTAGGTTTCAGAAACAGCTGTTGCTGCGATGACATTCCCATTGCCGAGCAGATCCGCGCTAAGTTTTAAAACCAAAGACGAGTCGACACCGCCGGAATAGGCAACGACGACCCTTCCGCGACTTCTTATAAATTCACTAAGCTGTTCAGTTTTATATCTCATTATATTCCACCTCCTTCACTGAAGACTTCCGTCAATGAGTTTAAGATGGTGTCTTCGTCATTTCCTTCCGCGGTTATCTGGATTTCTGTTCCGTTCTCCGCCCCCAGCAGCAATAGTTCCAGGATCGAGCATGCGTTTGCGCGGGGGCAGTCCTTGCAATGTATATGCACCGTCGAGTCTTGTTTTATAACTCTTTTCACGACTTCTGCTGCGACCCTTAAATGAAGGCCATGCTCGCAGGCCACTGTCAACTCTCGCGTTTTCATCTTATTCATTCTACCTGTTTTCATCCGTGGGAGAATGTCTCCTCGCGGGATTCATAAAGTTTATCGGCGAAATCACTGATTCCTGGTATTCCGCAGGCATCGGCACGACAGTGCTTGCAATGTTTGAAAACTCGGAGATGCTTTTCTGCGGCGATCCTGGCTTTCGTTATCTGTCCGCAATCGGGCGGAGAGAATTCTGAAAATTCATATTGCGGGATGAGCGGAAGGATGTTCATCAGTCTGGCTCGGGCCTCCAAGACCTTTTCTGCAACTTCTTCCACATGCCCATCGTTTATTCCTGGAATCAGCACCATGTTTATCTTTATGATGATTCCTTTCGACGATGCCTTCCTGATTCCCGCAAGCTGTTTACGTATAAGTATTTCAGAGGCTTCGGGAGGCCTGACAATTCTTCCCTCATAAACGATCTGCCCGCATATCCTGCTTAAAATTGCCGGATCGACGGCGTTTACTGTAACCGTCACGGTCCTTATGCCAACATCGACTATTTCATCCACTTTTTCCTCGAGCATCAGGCCGTTTGTGCTCATGCAGAAAAGTATCTCCGGGAATCTTTTCTTGATAAGCCTAAAAGTGTTCAATGCGTGATCGGTCGCAAGCGAGTCGCCTGGTCCGGCAACTCCCGCCACGGTAATCTGCGGGCATAGAGTCAAGGCTTTTGCGACAATTTCAACAGCCTCCTCCGGACTTACAATTTTTCTTGTTACACCAGGTCTTTCCTCTATCTTGTTGAAATTCCTCTTGCAGAAGCGGCATTGTATGTTGCAGGCGGGTGAGACAGGAAGATGTATTCTTCCATTTGTCTGATGTGCATCAGGGTTGAAGCAGGGATGCTTCTTCACAAGGTGCTCAAAGTTTTTCCCGGCATTTGCTCCCGGCTTGGAATCGGCTTCCAATTCAGTCTGTTCAATTTTCCCGTTCATAATACAATCCTTCATGCATTATTTAATTATCCAAACTATCAACAATCCATTCTTTCGTTTACAAATTTCAGATGTGCGCACCAGTCGGCTGTATTGATTCGCTTTCAATTTTCAATATTTCCTCGGACCATTTCTCCGCCCATTTCCTGAGATCTCCTATTTCAAGCGGGGAGGGGACTTTCGATTCGCTGTGATTGGCGATTTTCCCGGCCAGATTCTTATATATGGCAGCCTGGGCCGAATCCGGAGCCGCCTCAATGGTCGTCTTTCCCTTCAGTTCACTCTGTGTCACGGTGATCGAACGGGGAACATATTCCACAATCTGCGTCTTGGTATGCGCAGCGAAATCGTCGAGTATTTCTTTGGCATAGGTTGTATTGATGGAATTCGCTATGATTCCACCAAGAAGGGCTCCTCCGGAATTCGAGTATTTCTTTATCCCCTTGAAAAGATTATTTGCAGCGTAGATTGCCATGAAGTCTGCGGAGGAAACGGTAAACACATGGTCAGCGACTCCTTCTCTAATTGGCATGGCGAATCCGCCGCAGACTACGTCTCCAAGCACATCGAAAATCACAAAGTCCAGTTTGAGTTCCTCGAAGATATGAAGCTGCTTCAGCGCCTCTACGGCGGTTATGATTCCGCGGCCTGCGCATCCGACTCCGGGAGGCGGTCCCCCGGCCTCGACACAGTAGGCGCCGTTGAACCCTTTGAATACGACATCCTCCATCTGGAGATTGGATTTTTCCCTCATCACATCAAGAACAGTCGGGATGTAATGGCCTCCGCGGAGCGTGTTTGTCGAATCGCTTTTGGGATCGCAGCCTATCTGCATCACATTAAAACCGGCGACACTCAGTGACGCGGTAATGTTGGAAGTCGTTGTGGACTTTCCTATTCCGCCTTTTCCGTATATTGCTATTTGTTTAATTTTTCCTGCCATATCTGCTTTTTCCTTTTAATTATTTCTTTCCAGTACTCCGTCCCTTCGCGGACGAGCACCAGGACTTTTTCCATATCAGTTTCATTATGATCAACAAGTTGGAAATTTATACCTTTCCTGTCGAGGGCATCCTCTGCCGCCGGCCCTATTCCGCTTACAGCAACCACGTCGCAGTCCGAAATCAGTTCGGCGCTTTTTTCGAGCATCTCCAGGTGGTTTTCAGAATGGCATGCGGGTGTGTTCACCCGCATGCCCATATTTTCGAAAACTCCATCCTGCCATTTGAATATCGAGAAGGCTTCGGTTTTTCCGAAGTGCGAGATCCTTCCCGAATATCCAGCAATGGCAATCTTCATTTTTCCTCCTTATTTGTTGAGAATTACCCTGTCGATGAACTTATTCAGCCCGCTCTTGTCCTCCTGCACTTCATCCTTTACGCTGCTCAGAGTGCTCTTGTCCTTTTCGGCGACAGAATTGGCCGAGGTGACTTTGTGCGGTGTGAGGATCACGATGATCTCGGATGATTTCTTGACATCTATCTCGTGTCTGAACGCATAGCCGACAAGTGGTATGGATCTAAGAATTGGGACGCCCTCGTCGCTCTTGGCGATGGTATCCTTCCTCAATCCTGAAAGTGTGAAAATCTCGCCATCCTTCAGCACGACATTTGCCGTGGTAGTCCTTGTGTTGATGATTGGTTCCTGGCCGGTCCCCCAACCAACGAGACTGTTTACGTAAGCATTGATTGAAAGGGTGATCGTGTCGCTCGCGATCGTCGGAGTGATGCTTAAAGACACTCCAGTTGTGGCCTGCCTGTTGTTGATCCTGGCGTCAGTGGACGAATACGAACTGTAGGGTATGTTGTCGAGTGAGGCGATTGTCGCCTGCTGGCCGTTCAGCGCCACCACAGTCGGGCTCGACAATATTTTCCCATATCCTGTCCTGACAAGGTAGTTGATGATGTTTGCCGCAGCCTTGGGGTGAATACCCTGTAGGTTTAGGCTCTGGGCCGCCAGTTTTGCCCACGCATCGGGATTGACACCTCCTACCGTATTTTTCGACTTCTCGAAGTCGAACGACATGTCGATATTATCGGGAAGTGCTTCCTTCCACGCCTCGAGATTCGTGCCGAAATTGAAGTCGTCGTTGATCTCAATCTCGACAATCTGCGCCTCGATCCTGAGCTGTTCTGGCGGAACGTCGAATTCCTTGAAGATGTTGAGCGTGCCGTTGAAATAGCTAGGAGCGTCCGCATAGTATATTTTATTCACTGTATTATCCGCGTAGGCTACCGCTCCCTTGCTGGCCAATGACGATGTAGCAAGAGCACCCAGCTCCGATGCCAGGCGGTTCTTCGGAACATATACTCCGAGTTGGGTTCCATCGTCGTAGTATGAAGTCCCTTCATGATCAAGCGCCGTTATGGCATCTTCAACGTAGGGGAACTGATAGATGGGAGCAGTGACGAGGATATATTCCTCTCCTGACTTTGTGTTCACCGAAACCTCCACAAGTCCCTGTTCCTTGGTGACTGCGGTTCTCAGATATTGTGCAATTTCATCTGCTACACCTTTTGTCTTCAGCTTGTAGGTTTTTAACAGATAATCGGTATCCTTTTTGGAATCGATTATTTTCAAAGATGTTCCTATCGCTGGCGTCTGGGGAATAGCATGGTAGAACAGCTGCCCCTTCTGGAAGGCGGAAAGGCTGCCGACCGGTGTGTTCGCCACATTGTCCGGAGTAGGAGTCTTGACATCAATCTGATTCTGGACAACCGTCTGGTTCTGAGCGGGGAGGGTTGCAGACGGGTTGGCCTGCTGCGCTTCCAAGCTGAAAACCGATGCCACTATCAACAATACCGAATAAATCTTTAATTTCATTTTAATTAATCCTCTTATTATTTATTATTTTATTTTGTCTCTATTAATTTTGTTTTTAATTTTATGATGAGAAATGCATTTAAACAGAAATAGAATTCTACATACAACACTTCAGCATATATCACCTCCATTTTTAATGTCTTGCATTACTATTTACAAACTAGCAAATGTGTTTATAGTAAATGTTTCATTCATTACAAGTGTTGCTTATATCCCAGCTCCATCCTCATAGCGTGTTTTTATCTCATCCATGTCCTTGTTGATCGCGCTGTGCACCTTGGGCAAAGCGAAGTAGAGTACCACTCCCCAGATGATTCCGAGCAGGAGAAGCACTCCGAACGCTATGATGGAAAACCCCGCTGGCCCGCCCGGCCAAGGATAGACCGCACCAATCAGGGCGACGACCATGAACGTAATTCCGGCCAGTGATACGAGTATGTGCCTTGTCTTGAGTTCATTCCTTCGGTACAGATATACAGGAGCCGCTACCGAGACGACGATATAAGTCAGGATGAACCCCAGCGTTGCGATCGTCCCTAGCCATCCGTAGATGTCGAACATCCCGTTGCCCTTCCATGCCAGGAATGCGGCCGGTATGAATGCAATGACGGATACCAAGGACACGGCGTTATGCGGGGTTTCGTTTGACTCGTGGGCGCCTCCTACGAATGAATGGAAAATCCCATGTCGGCCCATCAGGAAAAGGACCCGAGCCCCTGCGTTTATGCAGGCAAGCACGCATGCGAAGAAGCTGAATATGGCCCCGACGGATATGAGTATCCCGAAGAAACCTATTCCGGCCTTGCTGGCAAGCACCTGCAGTGGCGCGTCGCTCTTGTCGAGCGTGATTTCATTGCCCTTGAATCCGACGACCTGCGCATAGGAAGCCACTACGAAGAGCAATCCCACCAGGATCGCGCTCTGCAGCAATGCCCTAGGAATGCTTTTCAAAGGTGACTTGGCTTCACTACCGAGAGTTGCGGCACTTTCAAACCCGGTGAAGCTGAATATAGCCATAACAAGCCCGAGCCTCAGGTTTGTAAGTGTGAGATCCTTAAATGCGAACTGGCTCAGATCGATCGAGAATCCCTGATGGAACAGAGTGGCAATCACAACGATCAGAATGAACGCAACAGATACAAGCTCAAGCCCGAGCATCACCCTTGTCGAAAGCTTTATGTCCCTATATGCTATATACCAGGATCCCGCGACGCTCGCAAGGATCGCCACTACCAGCAATATCGGCGGAAGCCCGTTAGTCAGGTTGAAGATGTCCTTCAAGAACACGTTTACATAGTTAGCGAATCCGGTCGTGACTGACGCTGCGCAACCTATATAGGCGATCAGTAGCGTCCACCCTGCGGCAATTCCCCAGGCTGGACCGAGTCCAGTCGCTATGTATGTATATATGGAACCAGGCGACGCCGACCTCTTGGCAAACTGGTTTATGCTGCTCGCAATCAGAACAATGCCCACAAGTGCAAACGCATATGCGAACCATGTCAATGCCCCTGCAGCCGCAAAAACCAGCGGTATCACCACTGTCGGCGTTCCTGTAGGGGCAATGTTCGCGATCGACTGCCCGAGCACCTCAAAATGCGAAAGCACCTGATTTTTCAAGCCATATGACTCGGCCTTGGATTTCTCCGCCGGTATGACTATCGTTGGATTCAATGTGATACTCTTACTCATAATATTGAAATTCTCCATTTTATTTTTTCATACTCAACTTTTTCACTATTTCAGAACTCTATGAACATTTAAAAAGATCTGCCTTCTACAAAGCTCCATAAAATCACCTCCAAAACATAATTGCTATCATTGCTATTATAATACTAGTAAAATAATGTAAAAAAAACCTCGCTGATCTGATTGGCTATGAAAAACTTATCACAAGCCTGAGCACAATCACTATGTCAATGGTTCCAGTTTTCCCATCACCTTCTCACTGACAAGCACAGTGATTTGAATTACAATTTGAAATACAATATCCTTAAACTTGCCAATCATATATTACTTATCCTATCTATTTTATCATATATTATCCGAATGTCAAGCCTCCTTTCAATTTATTTGTAATATTTTTTCAATGTCATATCCTGTGTGATAAAGTTATATAACTACTTATCCTCCAGCACGTTCTGGAATAGCCACGTTGAAAGATACCTTTCCCCCGTGTCGCAAATGACTGTTACAATGGTCTTCCCCTTGTTCTCGGGTCGTTTTGCAACCTGCAGTGCCGCAAATACGTTCGCCCCTGAGGAAATTCCGGCTAAAATTCCTTCCTCCTTCGCGAGACGTAGGGAAATGGCCCCGGCATCCTCATGTCTGACTTGGATTATCTCATCTATTAGCTCTTTCCTGACCACGCCGGGGACAAATCCCGCACCGATACCCTGAATCTTGTGGGGGCCTGGCTTGCCTCCGGAAAGAACCGGTGAATCTATTGGCTCCACCGCGATGGCCTTAAAACCTGGTATCCTGTTTTTCAATACTTCCGAAACCCCTGTGATGGTTCCGCCCGTACCGATTCCGGCGACAATGAAGTCAACTTTTCCATCTGTATCACGGTAGATTTCCTCTGCGGTTGTTCTCCTGTGTATCTCAGGATTCGCAGGATTATTGAACTGCTGGGGAATAAATGAATCGGGTGTGTTTTTTTGGATTTCTTCCGCCTTCTCAACTGCGCCTTTCATTCCTTTTTCGCCAGGAGTGAGGACAAGTTCCGCACCAAGGATTTTCAGAAGTTTCCGCCTTTCGAGGCTCATTGTCTCCGGCATTGTCAGGATCAGCCTGTAGCCGCGGATTGCAGACACAAACGCCAGGGCGATCCCGGTGTTCCCGCTTGTCGGCTCGACAATAACCGAACCTGGCTTGAGTTTACCATCCCTTTCAGCCGCGTCAATCATCGCCACTCCGATTCGATCCTTCACGCTCCACAGGGGA
>Ga0114951_10006752_pt1 | contig 10031 bp, 19 predicted proteins | sample AM7aDNAmetaG_FD_88677 | JGI IMG/M metagenome (GOLD analysis project Ga0114951, IMG submission 88677) | Freshwater microbial communities from Finland to study Microbial Dark Matter (Phase II) - AM7a DNA metaG | ecosystem: Environmental > Aquatic > Freshwater > Lake | place: Finland: Lake Alinen...
ATATAGCCGTTGACGAGCACCAGGACTCGAATAATGTACAAAATGAAATACTCAAATTGCTTTGTAATGGAAATAATTTAACGGTTGTAGGCGATTCTGCACAGAGTATCTATGGTTTTCGTGGAGCCAATCCACAACATTTTATAGAATTTGAAAAAATATTTGCACCATCAAAACTAATTAAATTGGAGCAAAATTATAGGTCAACAAAACAGATAGTAGAAGCTTCTAATAATTTAATTGATAACAATAAAAATGAAATTAAAAAGAAGTGTTTTTCTACTAAATCTGGCGAAAAAATAACATATAGGCAATTTCAGATTTCAGAAAGAGAAGCTGATTGGATTTCTGACAAGACTTTAGAATATATTAAAATTGGGTATAAACCAGAAGAAATTGCGGTACTTTATAGAACAAAAGCAATGTCAATGATAATGGAACAAAAGTTTAGACTTAAAAATATACCATATGTCACTTTAGGTAGTATAGGGTTTTATGATAGACGTGAAATTGCGGATTTAAATTCATATTTATTTTCTATATATAATGAATTAGATGATGCTGCATTTGAAAGAACTATTAATATACCAAAACGTGGTATAAGCAGTAAAACAATCGATAAAATTCGAAAAAGTACAAGTGACAAAATATCCCTACAACAAAAATGTAAAAAAATTGTTGAACAGGGTAACTGTAAAAAAGAATTATCTAAAAATTCATTTGAAAAGCTTCGAGAGTTAATGATTATTCTAGAAGAAAATAGAAAATCGACACCAAAAGAAGCAATTGAAAATGTCATTAAAAAAATAAATTATATTGGATATATCAATGATGTTGAAAAAGATGATAAAATGCGTTTAAAACGGAAAATTAATATTGATGAATTAGTAGAAGTTGTTTCTTCATATGATACAGTTGAAGAGTTTTTTGAAGGTATGTCTTTAATTAGAGAAGATAATGATGACCCTACTGAAAATGAAGATGTTGTAAGATTAATGACAGTTCATGCATGTGTTGAACCTTCAACGTTAGTTGATACTGATGAGGGAATATACCAAATAGAAAATATTGATGATGTTGGAAATATATCAACACCATGTAATGGATTACAACCATACAATAATAAATTTAAAAAAGAACTTGGTGATATTTATAATATTACAACTAAAGGTGGATACGAAATTGGAATTTCGCCAGAACATGGTATGACGATATGGGAAAATGGTGAACATATAAGAAGAGATGGTATAAATCTTAAAAATGGTGATTTATTGCGAATTAAATTGGGTGGAAATGATAATATATCTAATGAAGTTTTATTATTAAAAACTGATAATGGATATTATAATGAGTCATCATATATTGCACCTAATACTCTTAATGTATATTTATCCGAATTATTGGGAATTTTGGTTGCTGATGGTACTATACGGAAAAATGGGTTTAATGTAGTTAAAATGTATGAGAGTATGGTAAAACGAGTACAATATTTGTGTGGTGAATTATTCAATAAAATACCAAAATACAGATATGAATATGGGCCGATGGGTGGTAAATATATACTAGAATTTAATTCAACACAAATATCACGATGGTTAACTAAAAATTTTAATGGACTTCTCCCCCATAAAAAAGATATACCACAAAAAATATTATGCAGTCCATTAAATATACAAGCAGCCTTTATAAAGGGCATATTTGAGGATGGTAGCGTTGTTATTAAAAATGGTATATTAGACCATGTACGATTTGATTCTTCTATTAAAAAAATATCTAAAACCATACAATATTTATTATTGAAACAAGGAATAATATCAACATTAAAAACACACAACTATGATAATCGTATTATGCATATATTATATGTTTTTGGAAAACAAGTAGAAATATTTAAAAATAAAATTGGGTGTGTCACACAAGAAAAACAAAATTTATTGGATTCTTCACTGATAAGATTAAAAGATGAAACAAACTATATTCCAATAACAAAGGATGAATGTAAAAAAATTGGTAGTAAAAATTTTAACACCATATATGATTATTATAATGCTAGATTGCGGTGTAGAATAAGTAGATATGTAGCAGGTACAATATTATCAAATAACATAGATTGTGATATTCGAAAAGATATAGAATCCAGACTTGAATGGAACTATGTCAAAATAGAATCTATTAAAAAATCTAAAAATATAAGTTATTGTGTATCGGTTCCAAACGGTGAGAGATTTTTACAAAATGGGTTTGATGGTTGGAACTCTAAAGGACTCGAATGGAAAGTTGTGTTTTTTGTAGGTGTTAATGATGGGATGATTCCACACAAATTTTCATTACTAGAAGCAGTAGAACAAAACAGTAATAATCCAATTGAAGAAGAAAGACGGTGTATGTATGTATCAATGACTCGTGCTGCTGAAAAGTTGTATTTAACATCTTCAAAAACTCATAATACACGTGAATATTCACCTAGTAGATTTTTAAGTGAAATTCCTAATGAATATTTAATAAAAGAAATTGACAATTCATATGGAATGGGTTATCGTACAAATGGTGATTCAACGTATAAGAAACGTTTATATTAATATTGGAGATTAATAATATGACAAAAATTTATGTTACTACCCCATATGATGTTCCAATGAGTTGTCATTTAACACCAATTGGTGCAGAAAATTACGTCTGCGATTTTATTCGTGGAGAAAATAGACATAAAGTAAATATGTCAAATAAAGAAATTTTAGATGCATGTAGTGTATACATTAAAGAATTTGAATTGTTAGATTAGTAGATTACTATTATGAAAAAAGTTAAAGAGGTATCGGCAAAAGGAAATCTTGTAATAAACAATACATTACAATTTAATACGGATTTAAAACGGGGTTTTGATATTCATTTAAAAAATATATTAAGTTCATTCATAGATATAGACACTGAAATTAATGGTGTTGATATATCTATAGATTTAAAGGATTGTATTTTTAATTATAAAACAGGAAAGTTTACAAAATTTAAATATAATGTATCAACAAATTATAAGGAAAAGGTTTAAATATATGAAAAAAAAAGAGATTAAAATTTTAATAGAAGAATGTATTGAGCAATTTTATAAAATAGAAAAATTATATGACGATTGCTATAAGTTATTGGGGGGTGACCCCGAATCTCAATTTTTTACTATTCTTTATGATACTTATAATAAATATGTTAAAAATTTATCTCAATTAATTAACGATGATTTTAATTGGATTGATTGGTATATATGGGAAAATGAATGTGGTAAAAAAGAGTTTGAAGCAAAAGCTAGTAAATGGAAAAAAGAACGAAAAATAAAAAATGTCAAAGATTTAATTGATATTATATCAGCAGATTGGGATTGATATGAAACAAGAAATATTTATATATAGATGTTATCATAATTGCACTTTTTTTGAAACTGAACAAGGTGGTGTAATGTATTGTAACCATCCATATTTTGAAGATAAATCTAGTTCTGAATCATATATTATTAATCATGACAATTCTAAAAATACCGTTCCAGATAAATGCCCATTACGAGAAAGCGATTTAACAATAACATATAAATTTCAGGATAATAAATGATTGAGCTTAGTAATGGTCATAAATTTGAATATGTAATTGCATCTGGTGCTATGGGGTATTATGGTGATGGTTGGAGTTTTAAATTTTGGGAATTGCCATTAAAATGGTTCAAAATATTAGACCTATCAGAATTTACAATTATAACTAAAACTATTACAAGATTTCCAAGAGATGGTAATGGCTTATTAAAAGTTAAATTATTTAAAAATTCCATATTAAACGCAAACGGATTGCCAAATATGGGATTTTACAATTGGATTTCTGAAAAAAACTAATTAAAAGGTTGAATAAAAATAATATTATAATATCTGTATATGGCAATTATGAAGATGAATTGTGGTATATGGGATATTCTATAAATAATGAAATTCCAAATGTTAAAGGAATTGAATATAATATATCTTGTCCTAATATTTCATATAGTAAGTATGATATTGTAAAATGTGTACAAAGTTTAAAATATGGTTCTAAATGTAATATACCTATTGGTATTAAATTAGGATATGAACATGGTAAGGATTTATCATTTCTAAAAGAGATAGAAAATGATATTGAGTGGATAAATATTAATAGCGTTCCTTGGCATTATGTTTATCCAAATAAAGTATCACCATTTGCTAAATATGGTGGGGGTGGAATTTCTGGTAAGTTAGCACAATTTTATAATTGGGAATTTGCAGAACTGCTATCTAAAACTACGAAAATTCCAATTATAATTCCTAGTATTATGGATTATAGTGATATGGAATATATAAAAAACTATAAAAATATAAATGAAAAAGCATATGCATTTGGTTCAATTTTTATGAATACTCCTTGGAGACCAAATGCTATAATAAGAGAAATTAATAAAGATTTGTCGTACTAGGAGTTTAGTGATGCTTAATGATTATATATACGATTTTGACAATTATATAATAATTTTATACCAAACTGAAGTGGAATATTATTCAAAATTTCCAGAACATAGATTTATAGCATATTTACATGAAATTCCAGAAGTGTCATTACATGAATATGGTTCAACACGAGAAGAAGCTATAAAAAATTTAAAAGTTCAATTTTATTTTTTTCAGAAAGAAATAGATGAAAGTATGTTATATACTAAATTTCCAGAACCATTAACGTTTCCACCACCAGTAAACTATTTAAATAGGTGATAAAATGAGATTATTTTTATGTATTATAATATTATCTTTATGTAAATATTTAGAACATGCAACATCTATTTGTATACTTCCTGAAAACAGTATTCTTTTTTGGGGGTTAATTTTAAGTGTTGGTGTTGCTATGCTTCAAGATTTTTTTAGTATGTTAAATTAATAAAATTTCTAAATTAACAAAATTAAAATACTCATCGATATATGCATCTATATCACGAAATAAATTAAGGAGCAATATATGTCAATGAAAGGAGTAAATGAGTGTCTTATGAATAAGAATAATATCTTTTTCACTACAGACACTCACTAGGTATTTTTTTCATAAAAATGTTATTCAATACTGCAATTTACCATTTGATACAGTTTATGAAATGAATGAAACTATATTAAAAAATTGGAATTCTGTTGTAGGGAAGAAAGATATAGTATATCATCTTGGCGATTTTATATTATGTAATAATGATAAATTAACTAGAGAATATTTAGACGCTTTAAATGGTAGGATTATTTTAATAAAAGGCGACCATGATAAATCAGTTTTAACACCTAAATGTAGAAGTAGATTTGATAATATTTACGATACATATTTTCTAAAAATTGATAATGAATACATACAGTTAGACCATTGGTGTAGGAAATCATGGAAACGAAGTCATTATGGTACTTGGCATTGTCATGGTCATCATCATGGAAATCTCAATGATTATGATTCTAATGAAGGAAAAATATTGGATGTGTGGGTTGGAAATAATAACTTTACACCATTTTCATGGGAGCAAGTTAAAACTATAATGGAAACAAGACCATTAAATTTTAATGATGTAAATAGACGCAATGAGAAATAATAATGGATAAAAAAGTAATATTAGAAAAAATTAAATGGGAATATAGAAAAACAAGTTGCATCTATGATGGTAATGGGATTATTCAAAGACGAAATAATAAACCTTTAGCAGACTTTTTTAAAAATTCGACACCAGAAGAACTTGAAGCTATGAGTCAAATAACATCTGACGATTTAAATAAATTAGGTATGGAAGATTTAATGTTCATGTTTAGATATGTTGAATCGAAACCAAAAAAAGAAAAGTTTAAAGGATTTTAAATGACTAAAGATATTACTATAGGTAGATTGATTTTACAATTTGGTTGGGCAGAAAATGGAACATGGGAAGTAACTAATACTGATGGTATGAAGCATGTATATCTAATATCATGCCATATTGTTAAATATGAAGAATTTCGTTCACTATTTTTTATTTTAGGGCCACTATATATTGCAATTGCATATGGAAGGAAAATGTAATTATGGATAAAAAACTTTCAATTAAATTAGATACCGATAATATGTTTCATGTTTATGTTGAAAAATTGGAGCATTTTCCTCTTTGTGATGGATATGGTACAATTAGTATTTATAGTACACCATATAAAAATTTAGATAAAAAAGATGTTAGATTAATATTAGCCGGATTGTGTAATGATGACCGGAGAATATGTACTAAATGTATAACTAAATTATATTCGCATGAAAAATTAAAGAAAATGGAGAAGGTATGAATTATAATAATGATGATATTGTTAAAGCTATTAATTTGTATCAGCGTTCTCATATTGACCATGCTATAAAATGTTGGAGAGATGAAACTCATCATATGTATCCACGTGAATTACATGGAAAAGTTTATATGTATTGTAAAGAGTGTAAATTTGTTAGAGAGAATTTTTTAAATGATTATCCTGAGATATTTGAATATATTGAAAAATTAGCGGCATGAAATATATAGCTATTTGTGATATACAAACATTAAATGATGATGTACTTATAAAAGATACAGTTATATCTCTTATGTATTTTGATGATAAAGTATTAAAATTTAAAACTGAATCTGATATTTATTACTCATTACCAAGGATTGAATATAATATTACAAATGTTAAAGGTTTAAAATATCTAGGATGTATAACTAGAGAAAGGAATTACAATGAATGTGTATTTCGATACTGAGTTTACTGGATTAGTTCAAACCACGACATTAATATCATTGGGATTAATTACTGAATTTGGTCAAACATTTTATGCCGAATTTAATGATTATAATACATCTCAAGTCGATGCTTGGATTAGAATAAATGTTATATCAAATCTTAAATATAATGACCGTGACGATTTCATTATTGATGATATAAATAATTATGTTATTAAAGGTAGTAGTATTGATATTCAAGAACATTTATATAAGTGGCTTAAACAATTTAATACAAAAATTGAAATGTGGTCAGATTGTTTAGCATATGATTGGGTATTATTATGTAACTTATTTGGTGGAGCATTTAATATGCCAAATTTTATATTTTATATCCCATTTGACATATGTACATTTTTCAAAGTTAAAGATATTGACCCAGATATTAATAGGGAAGAATATTCTGGATTTACATATGATATGAATTCAAAACATAATTCTCTTCATGACTGTAAAGTTATTAAAGGTTGCTATGAAAAGCTTATGGGTAAACATTAATGGAATTGCGAACAATACCAGAATATGATGATTACAAAGTTGATATAGAAACGGGTGATATTTTTTCATATAAAAATGTAAAACCAAAAAAACTGAAATCACAAAAAGTTGTAAATAGAAAGCAAGTATATCTTGGTGTTTCATTGTATAACAATAAAAACAAGAAGACTATACTTGTTCATAGGGCAGTATGGGCAGGATACAAAAACACATGGAATTGGGATAAACCTGAAATAAATCATATAGACCATAATACAATGCATAATCATTTTTCAAATTTAGAACCAGCTACTAGACTTGAACAAATGGATAATATTACTCGTAAAAACATATCCAATGCTTGTATTGGCAAAAAATTATCAGATATACATAGAAAAAAATTTTCAGAATGCCAACGAGGAGATAAAAATATCCATGCTAAACTTATTGAAACTAATGCAAACGAAATATTGAATATATATTATAAAACCAAAATGCCCAAAATCGACTTTATAAAAAAATATTCTAAAAAATATAACGTTCATTATTCTACAATTTCCAAACTCGTAAATAGAAAAACTTGGAAGCATTTATTATGAGAAAAATAGGAAAAGTTATTGGTAATTACAAATATATACATAGGTCTGCTGCCTGTAAACTTTCAAAAGAAGAATATGAATTTATTGTAACCAGAATGGATTATTTAACACGATGTTGCAATTATGACTCTTCAAAATTTTCTATAGAAAATTATCCAATTATAAAATTTAATATAAAAGAAAATAGACTTTCATATATAAAATCCCCAGATTGGGATTCTGCATCTGAACCCATTGTCGGTGATAGTTATTTAATAGATTCTTCTGGAGTTATTAAATTTAGAAAATCTAATAATAAACAAATTTATCATCATAAATGGATGTTTGTATCCGATGATTATACGGGATTTGATGTTGAAGAATCCAAACGATGGAGTAAAACTTGGGAAAATCATCCATATGTACTAGAATTGAAAAAAGAGCATAAATATTTTAAAAGTAAAATTGGTAGTAAGGAATATTTTGATAAAATTGCAGAGATAGTACGAAAGGGTTAATATGGAAAAGTTTTTATTAATTGAAGCCGATACCAATGATGCAGATTATGTATCAAATTTTATGGCTATAACCGATGAAGAACTCGAACTTTTTATTCCATTATTTGAAGCAATACGAAATTTTAAACCATATGAAGGTAAAAGTATGACTGGATATGACTTCACGCATACTCATAATTTTCCATATGGTGATGGGGAATATATACCAAGAGCCGATTTAGGTGAAAAATCTGTACAAGATTTATATGGTGAATTTAAAGGTCTTGAAAAATTTCTCGAATATTTTTGTCCATTTGGGAATTACGGCATACATACTATAGAAACTATTTTAGTATATGAAGTTTCAAATAAAACCAATTTTTTAAAACGGTAATTATCATGTTTAATTGGTTTTATTTACCAGCTTTATATGCTTTTTTAGAGGCAATATTTTTCATCAATATTAATAATATGAAATATGCTGTAATTTCTTTTATTTTTACCATAATATTTTTAGTATCAGGAGTAATTGCATCATATATAAAACTCCAAAAATCATAAACTTAAAATATTTAAAAAAAGTACTTGACATTCAATTCGTATTGTATTATATTCGTTAATATAACAACAACGAGAGATAAACATACGAAAGGGTAAATGCCATGAAAACAAATAAAACAAAAGTTAAAAAAACAACTCGTCAATATGTTAACGAGGAAGTTATTGATAATACTCCTGTTTACACACATGAAGGTGCTTTAGCTTCAAATGTATCATATTTTGATATGTTAAAGCGTTCTGTTTGTGCGTGTATGCTTTTTGAAAAAAACTTTTACGAAGAAGGTGAAAGTATTGCGAATAGAGTTTCTGAACTCATTGGTAATTGTGTACCTGAAAAGGTTGCAGAACTTGCCATTAAGTGCAGGAGTGAAATGAAACTTCGTCATATGCCTTTATATATGGCAACTCAAATGATGAAATATAAAGACCACAAGAAACTTGTTGGTAATGTTTTGTCAAACGTAATTCAACGTGCTGATGAACCTGCTGAAGTTTTGTCAATGTGGTTTAAAATGCAAAATATAGCAGCAAATGCTAAAAAAACAATACCTAATCAGCTTAAAAAAGGTATTAACAAAGCATTTGAAAAGTTTAATGAATATCAACTTTCAAAATATAAAGGTAATGGTAAAGAAGTATCATTAAAAGATGTTATTCTCTTAACACATCCAAAACGCAGTGATGTATTTAAGAAGATAATTGAAGGTACTATCGAACCACCTTTAACATGGGAAGTTGAATATACCAAAGCTGGTAATGATGTTGAAAAGAAAAAAGCTATTTGGATTAAACTTATTACTGAAAAAAAGCTTGGGGCGTTGGCATATTTACGTAATCTACGTAACCAAATTTCTGTTGGAGTTCCAGAAGATATTATACGAGATGGACTTTTAAATGTTAACATGGAACGAGTATTACCTTTTAGGTTTATTCAAGCTGCTAAATATGCACCTTTTTTAAATGATGTTCTTGAAAAATGTATGTTTAAATGCTTGGAAAAACACGAAAAAATTAAAGGTAAAACTGTACTTTTATTAGATGTTTCTGGTTCAATGACTAATAAAATTTCAGCTAAAAGTGAGTTAACATGTCTTGAATGTGCTGACGCTGTTGGTATTCTTCTTCGTGAAG
>Ga0114951_10006757_pt1 | contig 10025 bp, 4 predicted proteins | sample AM7aDNAmetaG_FD_88677 | JGI IMG/M metagenome (GOLD analysis project Ga0114951, IMG submission 88677) | Freshwater microbial communities from Finland to study Microbial Dark Matter (Phase II) - AM7a DNA metaG | ecosystem: Environmental > Aquatic > Freshwater > Lake | place: Finland: Lake Alinen...
ATCGGGAAGTTCCGCAGCACTGGGAATTCATTCTATAGTCCTGGCCTGGGCCTTGCCGGGAGTGGTACTGGATGGCCCTCCGGCGGCGGATGAAATAGACCCCGAACTTAAAAAGAAACTCAAGTCTATCCTCGAACAAGACCCGATGTCGACCGCTTTTACCCAGCAGCATATCTCTTCCGCCATTGAAAAGTTTGTGGACCGCGGCGAGAGAGTGGAGGACTTGTGGCTGCGCAGCCACTTCCGCGATGTAAATCACATGAATGCCTGCATCCGTTTGTACCGTAAAGCCAGGCATTTTGAAGACCTTGAACTCCAGGAAATGATTTTAAATCATATGGCGGCTTATCCGTCGATTGGCGGTATGCGTATCGATATCCTTTTACAGGCGGTCACCGGCATGCTCCACGAAAAGAACGGACGCGGCGGCGGCCTGTTCTCCGACGTTAAAAACGCAATGGGATTGGGGGTGAATAACAATGGGAATAAACCAGGATCAAGTAACTAAATTTACGGTTATTACCGGACCGCGGGGAGCTTGCAAGACTCTTTTTATGACCTCTCTGGTAGTAGATAAACTGATTAAAGCTTATGTCCGCAAGCTACTGGGTTTGCCGGAGAGACAGGTGTGGTCGAATTATCCGGTCGGCTTTTATTGGCCTTCTCCGGTAGATCATAAACTGGTTTATCTACAGCCTAAGCCTTTGAATATCGAAGCCTTTTATACTTTCGATGATGAATTATCTAATGGTTGGGCCTATATCGATGAAATCGACCAATGGTTCGACCGTCAAGACTGGCAATCCGTCACTCAAAAACTACTTAACAAGGGGATGACTCAAATACGCAAGAAGAAGCTCAGTATTACCTGCACTCTCCAGGATTTCAACTGGATGAATAACCGGGGAGAATTCCAGACCGACACGATAGTCAAATGCCGTGAAGCGGCCTTTACTCCCTGGGGTAAAAAACAGGATGTTGAGTTAGGGGAAGTCGGCTTTCTGACTTTCCGCGACAAGTCGGGTATTACCACCGGATATGCCTTTGATGAATTACCTAAAGAATTTCAGCTGGTATTTCAAGGCAAGCGGTTTTGGGGTTGCTACGACACCGATTACCAATTTAATCCGCTAGAGTCAATGACCAAGTACATTCTCAAGAGACCGCCTGCCAAGGAGATAGTTCTGCCAGGCGCTGAAGGTGAAGATGTAACCATTGGTAGCAAAGGCCATCTCAGCGGGCTGCAAAAGTCAGAAGCGGACATCCGGTATCTCAGTGATTCTATCAAAAGCGTGATCGGTGACTTTATCTCTATGGGTAGAGATAGACCCAAGATGTCTGAGGTTTACGAAGCCATCGGTGAAAAGACCGGGGGACTGTATTCTCGCAAAGAAATAGAAAAAGAACTGCTTAAGATAAAAGGGATTAAAACCAACTATGGTACGGGGGCGGCTTTCTGCAAAATTGAAGCTGTTTAATATGTGTGTGTATGTGTCCTTTTTCCCCCACTCCCCCTAGATATATAGAATAGAAGGTTTTACAAAAAGAAAGATGAATATCATACTTACCAATTCTGAATTGATAGCCCTGGGAGCCATGGTTTTTATATCCTACTTTGCCAGGTGGCGTCTGCTGCTGGCTCTTTCGGCAATTGGTATCTGGTTGTATTCCTATTCAATATCGTCAGTGAATATACCCTTTTCGATTGTGGTCTTTTTATTCGGACTCTTTACGCTGGTCTATGCGTTTTCACGGGCCTGAAAGGAGTTAGACGTTGAGAATCTCAACCCGGTTGGTAATAGCCCTGGGCTTGGATGTAGTTATGCTCATACCGTCTACTTCGGTGTGGGCTGCAGCCCTTCCCTTGAGGCATACGGCCACATACCAATCGGTAGTGATCAATGATATTCCTTATATGCCCTGGGTGAAGTGGTTCATTTGTCTCTTCCTGGTCGGCAGCAGCATTTATGAGCTTAAAGAATGTGTCGAGAAGAAACGGTTTATCCATGGATTGATAGCGATCATCGGCATTATTATTACCCTCTTTCTGGTACCCAGTATTTTTAAACTGTAGAGGTGGAAAATGGCTGAACCTTCAGGAACCCAGTCCGGCGGGGTTACCGTCATAGACTCTAAAGGCAACGTCTTTGATAACGTAGATACCAGCCGGTTAAATCCGGCTTTACCCTATGCTCAACAAATCCCTGGCAGCGCCGACTATAAAACAGTTTTACCGGCGGGTTTTATTGGTCCTCCGGCTCCCGGAGAAGTTGTTACTCCGGTGGACTCTGGAACGCTGGCAGTTTCCGAAACCGCCAAAACAGTTTTACCGGAAGGCTTTATCGGACCGCCTGCTCCAGATGAGGTGGTGACACCGACTAAAACGGTTTTACCTCCTGGCTTCATAGGGCCTCCGGCAACCGGAGAGGTCGTGGCACCTGAGAAGTCTACCACGCCGGAACCTGCCAGTTCGGCTAAAACCACTCTACCGGATGGTTTTATCGGGCCACCGGCCCCAGGGGAGGTCGTTGCTCCTGCTAAGGCTACCACACCGGCTGCTTCCGCACCGGCTAAAACGGTGTTACCGACAGGATTTATAGGGCCCCCAGCTCCGGGCGAAGTCGTCACTCCTGCGAAGTCTACGACTGTACCGGAAGGGGCCCCGTCTACTCCAGTGTCCCAAGCGAAACAGGATACCGCCCTGGCAACGTTAAAGCCGTATCAGGATGCGACTGGCAACTACAATATCAATAAGTATTTACTTGACTCTAAAGCTCCTGGCGACTCCCTGCAGGTTCTCAGAGACGCGGGTTTCACACAACAGCAGATTTCCACCGCCGCTCACCAAAATCTTGACCTGGCTCTCCAAGCCCAAAAGCAAGTGGAACAAGAATATTCTACCGGTGAGGTAGTTAAATATGCCGCTAACCAGGTCGCGGAATTGGTTATTCCCGGAGTATCCACCGCTGAAAATTGGGAGCACCTGTCACTCTGGCAGAAGATCGTTTACCCGGCTTTGGATGTGGTCACTTTGATACCGGTGGTTGGTGAAGCGGCCAAAGGGGTTGAAATAGCGGCCAAAGGACTTAGCGTCGGAGCAGAGATCGCCTCGCTGGGGGGCCGTGATGCCGTTGACATCGCCGCTAAGAGTGCGGCTACTGCGCTGGATTCAGCCGTAGAAAAGAGAGCTGCACAACAAGCCCTTTTGGATGCAGCGACTAATAAAGCCGCTACGGAAACCAATGAAGCCATGAAATCGGTCTATCAGGCGGCAGCCAAAAATGCCAGGCAAGACCTGAATCTGGTGGAAAAAGAACTACCGGACCTGACCAAGCAAACGGCTAATCTGCAAAAGCTATCGCTGGCCGCTAAAGATGCGGACGTGTCTACTTCGGCAGGCGCCAAAGTCTACCAGGCTGCGGAAAAGATTGAAAGCTTACCGGAGAGAACTCAAGTCGGCCTTAATGTCGGTAACATCAAGGCGCAAACCTCCCTGGCCAATGTGGTGCAAAAGGGCGGAGGCGCGGCCATCAGTGTCGTGGGAGCAACTACCACCATCAAGGACTGGAAGGACCTGTCGCCAGCTCAGAGAGTGGCGGGAATCGTCATGTCGACCTTGCCCCTGGGTGCGTTCGGTAAAGCCAAAAACCTGGCTGAGGATGTTGCCAATCCTTACAAGATTCCTTTGAAAGCTATTGCGGAAAGACCGGCCTCCGGTGAAATAAGACCCGGTCAGATCTTCGAAGAGGGAGGCGGAGCTGCCGGGGGAACTACCCGTCTGGTGATCGATCCCTCTGCTCCTCCGGAGCAAGCCCGGAACGCTATGGCTAGCTTAATGCGCCAGCTGCATGAGACCGGAGGCACTGCTAAAGTGGAATATGCCGGACATGAAGTTACCCTCAAGGGCACGGATTTTCAAAAGACGGTTGGCGGCAATGTGTCTTTCAGCGGCACGCCGATGGGCGAAATCTTCAAGGAAGGGACCGGCGCTTTCGGCACCAAAACCCGGTTGGAAAGCTATCTAACCAAAGTCAATACAGCCCTGGATACGGACAAGCCGATTACCATCGAGGCCAAATATAAAGTAAAGAATCCAACTACCGGTGAGATGGAAGAAAAGACCGTGACTACCAACGTGACCCCTGGCGTCACCGTTAAGGGTAAAGAAGGCGGCATGTACTATGGCCAGACGCTGTATAACAAATTCAGTCATCAGGCCGCCTATGGAGCCACCGGACATACCGATGCCGGCGTGATATTGCATGACGCCGGAATCGAGGGCCTTCCGCGCAAATTGGCAGGCGAGAAACTCGATAAGATGCAACAGGACGCCTATAAACTTTTTAATGGAACCCGCGATGTCAACCAGGAAGTCGAAAGTTTCAAGCATTATAAGATCTTCGCCGAGGGCGAAAACGTGGTCACTAATGGCTCGCAGCTGACCCGGGTACAGAACCTCCGCAGCACACTGGCCGATAAGCTGGGCCAGACCAAGGGTGAATATTTTACCCGCGACAGCAAGGGCAAAATCGAGCTATTCCAGATGTACCTGGAGGGCGGACGCACAACCCCTTATACCTTAAAAGAGCTTTACCAACTCAAAGGCAATGCCCTCAAAAACGCCCTGGCGGATATCGGCACCGGGCTAAAAAACAAGTTGGATGAACTGCAAGGCAAGAAACCGACCCCGGTGGAAGAGAGCTACAGGACTAAAGAGGAACAGATCAGCGCGTCCTTTGCCAAAATCGACAAAGACGTGAAAGAGGGCAAACTGAGCAACAACGATGCCCTGGATGCCAAACGCCAGGCCATTGAAGATGCCAGGGACACCGCGCGGGAAAAGCTCAGGAAAGAAGTCCTGGAAGAAGCCAGGGATAAGGCTTTGGAGGCGGTGCGTAAAGGCGAGTCAGTTAACGATACCCGGATGCCAACCACCCCAGCTAGGACGAATGAAACTGCAGTTTCACCAGCCAATGGCAGGCAGGCAGTTCCTCAAGCCCAGAGAGACAACGCTAGGAACATTTCATCTAGTACGGCCAGGGTAGAACCTGCCACCGGCAGCAGAACATCTACGCCAGCGCCAACCAGACAGACGGCGGTCTCCACTAGCGAACCGTCCAGATCGGTAGCCCCAACGCGAGGGACATTCACTCCCGAACCGGGCCGACCAGGGACCAGCGGCGAGCCGTCCAGACCAACTCCGCCGGTTGGACAGCCCACACGTACCGAGCCGCCTACAGCTCCGCCACCAGCCAGGACTGTGCCGCCGAGGACGGGAACACCGACCAGCGGAGATACCAGAGTGCCGCCTTCCCGACAGCCGGACAGGCCCTCTAAAAACAAATTGCCGGAACACCATACTTTGCAGAATCCCAACCCGCAAGATAAAGAGGAAACGAATCCTTTGGTAAGCGCCAACGGTATTCTCACCTGGCGGCAAGGTGAGCTGCATGGCAAGGATGTTTTTGAGACCAAGCGCCAGCCCTACGATAAAACTCCCCTGGAAACGACGGTAGGTAATCCGCCGCCCGGAGCCACCATTATCAAGGGACCGGGTAGCGCTAAGCAGACGATTAAAATTCTCTCGGGCGAAGCCCCTAAAGAAGAAGTAAAGAGCAAAATAGGGGCTTTTGATGCCGTAATTCAACCGATAGGCAAGCAAAAGGTGACCATCCGATTCGTCGAGAATACGCAGTCCAACCATAAGCCACGGTTATCAAAACCTCCCAACAATCAGCCGGTGAGAAAATCGACCACACGAGATCTCGGTGGGGGAATTATTGAAACGATCTATAAGGGTCACAGACGGAGACATTTAAGATTATAACAACCGGAAATTAACCCGGACACGAAAAATAGACAAACGTAAGCCGCTAAAAATGTGAGGTGAAATGTGGTTACTTCTAAAAGACTAGAGGATTTATCTGAGGACGAATTACTGCAAGAAATAGCCCGACGCAAGCAAGCTAAAACGGCTATTGAGAAACCGGAAATACATGATATTATGACTAATGAAAGAAAGGAGGTCAGCCATGAACGAGACCAATCAACCAGAGCTGGTACCCAAGGAACCGGAGCTGCCGGTTTACCTGGGAGAACCGGTGAATTACACCCAGAATCAACTGGAAGCGAAAGCCCTGAAATTCATCAAGGAGAACAAACCCCAAGAATATCGGAAGCTGAAAGCGAGCGGCGAGCTTCAGGAGTATTGCCGTCTGAGCGCGAAAGCGGCCAGGGAGTACGCAGAGAGCCTGATGAAGAGCGGGGAGCCGGACACAATCGCCTGGAACCGGGCCATCCGGCAGGAGATACTGGAGAGCGAAACCGACTAGAACAACTGGCGCCTGTTTCCGCCGATAAAGACATTAATCTCACCAACGTCGATCTGGGCTACAACGCCGGAGCCGCCGCCCGTTTCGATGCTAACCTCTTAGCTATCCGCACCCTGAAGGACATTGAAGGTGAAAACCGCAAGGCCACACCCGCCGAGCAAAAGCTTCTGGCCAAATATTCCGGCTTTGGCGATTCCGGAATGGGCCCTGCCTTTGAACACTACTACGGCCATGGTAACGAATCCTGGCAAAGACGCCACGATGAGCTAAAAGCCATGACCACCCCGGAGGAATACCAGGCCATCGAAGGCTCCCGGCTCAACGCCTTCTATACCACTCCGGAAGTTATTAAAACCATGTGGCGGGCCCTGGACAAACTCGGTGTCAGCAAGCTCACTAATCCACGCGTGCTGGAACCCTCAGCCGGGTCAGGCCGCTTTCTGGGCTTTGAACCACCGGAATTAACCGCTAAATCGCAAAGAGTAGCCGTCGAACTGGATTCGCTCACCGGCAGAATGCTAAAGCAACTTTATCCTGAAACCGAAACCTACGTGATGGGCTTTGAACGCGCTCCGATCGGCAAAGATTCTATCGATGTAGCCATCTCCAACGTACCCTTCGGCAACTATCCGGTATTTGACCGGACCTTCAAAAAGGACCGCAAGAAATTAACCCACTCGATTCATAACTATTTCTTTGCCAAGACGCTGGAAGAATTGAGGCCCGGCGGCGTACTGGCTTTCATCACATCACACGATACCCTGGATGCGCCCAGCTCCAAACCGGTCCGTCAGTATCTGGCTAGCCAGGCCGACCTGGTCAGCGCCATACGTCTGCCCAATAATGCTTTCCCGGATACCAAGGTCTGTACCGACATTATCTTTATGCGGAAAAGAATGCCGGAGGAAAGCCCCGGTGACCAGACCTGGGTAGATACCGCCAAGCAGCACTTCAAGTTCAGGACTAGATGGGACGACGAGATGCAAACGGACCTGGACGTCAATAAATATTTTCTCCAGCACCCCGAAATGGTCATGGGCGTTCCGTCTGCTCAGGGTTCCATGAATCCGCATAACTACAACGAAGGCGAATATACCGTCGATCCGGCGCCTGGAATCTCCCTTAGCGAACGCCTGAATGACGCTGTCATGAAGATACCGAGCAATATTGTCGTCAATGCGCCCCGCCGGGATATGCCGCGGGCAATCTATGGTATTTCCGCCAAAGAAGGTACGTCTTTATCCGCGAGGGAAGGCTCGCGAATCGTTAGAGACGACGGCAAGGTCTACATCAAGCGTGGTGAAGCTCTGGAAAGCGCCAACCTGTCGGAGGCGGAAGAGGCCAAGGTCAAAAAGCTGCTGGCCATACGCGATGCCGCCAAGAAGGTGATCGATTTACAGGTCAACGACAAGCCGAATAGCGAAGTTATAGCCGCCCAGGAGCCCTTAAACAGGCTCTATAAAGAGTACGTCACGGCCAACGGCCCGCTAAGCTCTCCGGATAATACCGACCTGCTGGACAAGGACCCCGACGAGCCATTTCTGCAAGCCCTAGAGAATCATAGTGTCCTGGATAAGGATAAAAAAGACCTGAATGCGGCGGATGAAAGGCTAGTTAAGATTCTGAAAGGCAAGGAAACAGTCCAGGCCGCCGATATTGCCAAACTGCAAATGCCTATCTTCTCCCAAAGGGTAATCCATGGTTGGGCCGCCAAGCCGGTGACGGACTATGCGGATGCCGTGACCGTCTCCAAGAACCTGACCGGAAAACTGGACTTCAACCTGATGGCCGAAAGGATGGGGAAAACCGGGGATGAAGTTATCGCTGCGCTACGCGACCGGAATTTGATTTATAAGAATCCATTAGGAGATTGGGAAGCCTCCGATGAGTACCTAAGCGGTGATGTCAGAGAAAAGCTCCGGATTGCCCAAGACGCGGCCAGCGCCCGGCCCAACGAGTTTAACCGCAACGTGGACGCCTTGAAAGCCGTGCAACCACCGGATATCCCCGCTGGTCAGATCGGCGTCCGCATGGGCGCACCGTGGATACCAGCCAGGGATATCAACACTTTCGTTAAAGAGTTGCTCAAAGTGGACAGTTGGAGGAGACGTGAAGAGCAGGAGCAATTCTTCAAATACAATACCCTGACCGGTGACTGGTCGTTGCAGTTTAAGCCGGACGCCGCCGAGGCGATATCTAGACAGGAATGGGGGACCGACCGCATCGACGCGGCCCACCTCATTGAGCGTGTTCTTAACGGCAAGCTGATCGAAATCAACGATAAGATCACCGACGACGATGGCAAAGAGCATGAGGTAAGAAACGCCCAGGCCACGATTGCCGCCCAGGACAAGGCCAGTCAAATCCAACAGAAATTCCAGGACTGGATTTGGAGCGATCCGGACCGGACGGAGCGATTGACCCGGTATTACAATGATACTTTCAATAATTATCGTCCGCGCACTTTTGACGGCTCTCACCAGGTACTCCCCGGTATCACGGAAAGATGGAGTAAGCTGATGCACAGCCACCAGCGGGACGCGATCTGGCGGGTAGTGGAAGACAGAACAGCGCTTCTAGCCCATGAGGTGGGCTTTGGCAAAACCGCTGTCATGGTCGCCTCGGGGATGGAATTAAAGCGCTTGGGGTTAGCCGACAAAGTCCTGTATGTGGTCCCTAAAGCCACTCATCCTCAATTCAAACAGCAGTTCCAGGAGCTTTACCCCTATGCCAACATCTTATATCCCGCTGAAGATGATTTTACTGCCGAAAAGCGGCCCCAGTTCATTTCCCGCGCTATCACCGGCGATTGGGACGCTATCATCCTTTCCGATACCCAATTCCGAAGAATACCGGTCCGCCCGGAAACCGAAATCAAGTTCATGAAGGACGAGATCGAGACTATCAAGGAAGTACTGGAATCAACCGAAGATAAAAAGACGCAAAAGGAGATTGAAAAAGCCTTGAAGCGGGCAGCCGTCAGGTTGGAAGAACTGACCGCCAAAACCGCCGAAGTCTCCGACAAGACGGTCTACTTTGAGGATATGGGCATCGATCAGATGTATGTGGACGAAGCCGATGGCTTTAAGAACCTGCATTTTACCACCCAGATGGGCCGCATCAAGGGTCTGCCCAACAGCGAATCCGACCGCGCCTGGGATATGTACGAGAAAGTCCGCTATTTACAGGACCGGGATAACAAAACCGGCATCGTCTTTGCCACCGGCACCCCGGTAGCCAATACCATTGCCGAAATGTATACCATGATGCGCTACCTTCAAGAGCCGATGTTGGAAGAGAAGGGACTCAAGCATTTCGATGCCTGGGCTAAAACTTTCGGAGAGACTACCGAGAGCCTGGAACAAACTCCCACCGGCGCCTATAAGCTGACTCAGCGGTTTGCCAAGTTTGCCAATGCGCCGGAGCTAAGCAGTTTGTGGCAGCAAGTAGCCGATATCCGAGTAGCAGATGAAGTGCCGGAGATGGTTGAAGCCCGTCCGCACATTGTAGACGAGAACGGAAAACCCCGGCGGACGGTTATCTCAGTGGCACCGGACCCAACTTTACTGGCTTACATGAAGACCTTGGCCGAACGGGCCGACAACCTCAAGAATGTGGACCCTACTGAAGATAACATGCTGAAAATATCGAGCGATGCCCGTAAGGCCTCACTGGATATGCGCCTAGTCGATG
>Ga0114951_10006759_pt1 | contig 10023 bp, 8 predicted proteins | sample AM7aDNAmetaG_FD_88677 | JGI IMG/M metagenome (GOLD analysis project Ga0114951, IMG submission 88677) | Freshwater microbial communities from Finland to study Microbial Dark Matter (Phase II) - AM7a DNA metaG | ecosystem: Environmental > Aquatic > Freshwater > Lake | place: Finland: Lake Alinen...
CGAAGAGCTATATGTGTTGACCGGAGATTTTTGCGGGCCGTATATCCTCTCAGATAAGAGGTACAAAGACAGTAAAGTCCTGTATTATCGATATGGCGGCCTCCGGCCCAATTCACGCATGAATGTCAGCGGGCACCACATACCCATACTTGTTTCCCCTGAGGGGAAACAAGAGCCCGATGTAAGAACGCCATATTATCATCTGCCAGGCTGGGTGGGGGAACTGTTCCCGGAGAAAGATGCCGATACCGGAACCGGCCTGAATAATGGGCGCTATGTTGTTGAGGCGTGTATACATTTCTCAAACACTGGGGGCGTGTATCTGGCCTATGATAACATCACAAAGACGAAGGTCGTTATCAAAGAAGCTCGCGCGCATATCCACGCCGTTACGGATAAAGTGGACGCGGCCGGAATGCTTAAAAGAGAATACGAGATATTAAAAGTAATAGAGGGAGCCGGTGTTGCCCCCAAACCCGTGGAGTTGTTTAAAGAATGGGAGCATATCTTTTTAGTGGAAGAGTATCTTGCGAATTATGTTACGCTGCATTCCTACGCGGCACAGGACAGCGTTTTATTCAACGCTCATCCTACCGCAGAGCAAATAAATTCCTATCTGGACAGATATGTGTCAATGTTTAGAAAATTGGCCGACATCGTTGAAGTTCTTCATTCCCGGAATATAATAATCGGAGATTTTTCCGCCAACAATGTGATGATCAATGAGATTACCCGGGATATAAAGATCATTGACCTGGAAGGCGCTCATGTGGTGGGGGGCGAAGCCTATAGCATTTTTACGCATGGTTTTTCCGATGCCGCCCAAATGAAGGGCGCCGTTCCCACGCGGGAGAGCGACTATTACTCTTTCGGCGCCATCATGCTGTATATGCTGACGCATTTTAACGGCATCCTCGGGCTCAAGCCTGAAGCCAAAAGTGAAGTGTTGGAAATGGTGGGATACGATTTTGGTTTGTCGGGGAGAATAAAACGTATCATAGAAAACCTTATGCATAATATTCCCGCAAAACGACTTAAACCGGGTGTTTTGCTTAATAAAAAGTATGATGCCGTATTGAAAAAACCAGGTGTAATCAAGTTATCGGGAGAGACCGCGCTATTATCGAGGCGCGCTATTGCAGGGATGGTGCGTTCAGCCTGCGATTTTATAGTGTCAAATGCGGACTACGCAAGGAAGGATAGGCTTTTTCCAGCGGACCCGGAAGTTTTTGAAACAAATCCCCTTAGCCTGGCCCATGGCGCAATGGGCGTTATTTACGCGCTCTCAAAGCTTGGGCGCAAACCCAATCCTGAGATGATTGAATGGGTTAGGCGGCATAAAATCTCCAGTTTGAATTATCCGCCCGGCCTGTATCTGGGAATGTCCGGGATAGCGTGGGGGTTGCTTGAACTTGGCGACGTAGCAGGAGCAGAGGCTGTGTTTGAAAAGACCTTTGAGCACCCGCTTCTGACGGCATCTTCGTCTATGTATGTAGGGCTTGCTGGCTGGGGAATGACAAACCTGAAATTTTGGCTTGCTACAAAGAAAGAAATTTATATAAACAACGCAACAAAAGCCGCCGAACTGCTAACCGCTAGCGTGCGCAATAGTGCATTAGGGGTATACTGGTCGGAACCTGACGGGACAGTTCCTCTTGGTTTGGCTTATGGGGGCAGCGGTATAGGCTTATTTTTGCTTTACCTTTATAAAGCTACCGGCAACCAGAAATATCGGGAAATGGCTGTGGGCGCACTGGATCACGATATTGCGCATGCCGGGGAAATTAAAAACGGCAATATCTCCTGGCCCCAAAAAACCGGCTCTGATGATATACTTTATCCATACTGGGAATACGGCAGCGCGGGGATAGGAATAGTCTGCCTGCGGTATTTCAGAGCGTTAAAAGATGACAAATATCTAAAAATGGTTGAACGCATACAGGCAAGTTGTGAAATTAAATACGCAATTTTCCCCGGCAAAAATATTGGGCTGGCCGGCTTCGGCGAGTTTCTTATTGATGCGTATGATATAACAAAAGATGTTAAGTATAAAAAGAGCGCCAACAAGGTGGCAAGTGGGCTTAAACTTTTTGCTATACATAAAGAAAATGGCGTCGCTTTTCCTGGAAACGGCCTGGCGCGAATAAGCTGTGACTACGCCAGCGGCGGAAGTGGGATAGCGATGTTTCTTGATCGGTTAGTGTCCGGCAGGCCGGCCGATTTTATGGTTGATGAATTACTTTAAGGAGAATCTGAAATGCTGAAAAATATGAGGCTTATTATTCGTCCTTACAAAACTTCGTTTGCGCTGGCCTTGGGCAGCGTAATAATCATGGATGCAGTGATGACTTTGCTTAATCCGCTTTTGTTGAAGTATATTTTTGATGAGGGTGTTATAAAAAAAGATTTCAAGCTGTTTATTGGCGTCACTCTGGGATTCATGGTTCTGGCAACAGGATGTAGATTGTTTGGCTTATGGAATAGTCTTTACGTGCAGGATTTGAAAAACAAAACATTAAAACGCCTCATATCCAGCCTGCTTGAGAGTTACTATAAAATGCCGTATATCCAGGTCATCAAAAACACAACTGGGTATTACACCTCAAGGATATATGATGAACCTCTGGCAGCCACCGCGGCATCAATAGATCTTTCTTTCGCGGTGTGTTCGGCCGCAATTTCATTTCTTGTGGCGTTTGGATTAGTGGTTTTCCTCTCGTTAAAAGCCACGGTGGCATTAGTGTTGACTGTGCCTTTTCTTATAATGCTTTCCAATAAATACCATTCTGCTATCAAAAAACACTCTCGGGATGAAAAAGAGGGGGAAGGTGAAATGCGCGGTGTTCTCACAGGTGCGGCGGAATCATATCGGACCGTTAATCTGTTTGGTTTGCAGGCCGGGGTGGTGGCGAAGATAAACGAACAGTTTGATAAATATATATCCAGCCTCAACGCGCGCGTTAAAAACAGTTCAAAACATAACACCTTCGGCGCTATCTTTATGTCATACGGCGAGATGTTGGTAATTATCGTTTGCGGTTATGCAATATTAAAAGGGGAAATGAGTTTCGGCGGTTTTATGGCATTTATGAACGCGTTTTGGCTGGCCGTGGGCAACATGCGTACGCTTATTCAGAAAATACCAGAACTTTCAAAGAACTCAATAGCATTAGAGCGGTTGGCGGAGTTCGGTGCGTCGGCTCAGGAGCAAGCCGGTGGCCCCGGTGAAATAGGTGCAATTACGCTTAAAAATGTGGGGTTTAGTTACGGTGAAAAAAAAGTATTTTCGGATCTGAATTTCAGCGTAGGCAAAGGCGAAAGATTGTTATTGAGCGGAAAAAACGGTTCCGGGAAATCCACAGTTGCGAATATCCTATCCGGTTTTTTGTGCCCGCAAGTCGGGACTGCGGAAACATTTGGGATAGCGCAAACAAGCGCCTGTATAACGCCGCATAATTTTATCCCAGGGTCTGTTAAGGACAATCTTGGCTATAACAAATTGGATCAGGGCCAAAAGCTATACCTTCATAAAGTGCTGGCCGACTTTGCCTTATCCGCCAGCCTTGATACTCCCCCCGGAGAGCTTTCAGCGGGGCAAAAGAAAAAAGTTGAAATTGTGATGGGGCTCATGAAGGATGCGCAATTGTATGTGTTTGACGAGCCGCTTGCGAATGTTGATGCGGAAAGTAAGGGCGGAATCATGAAACACATTTTTGAGAAGGCGAAAAATAGCGCGCTCATTGTTATTATGCATGGGGATGATGAATACCGGAGGCACTTCAACCGCATGGTGGCATTATCGTAAAACCAACAGATTCTGGAAAGATTCAAAATTCACGAAAGGCGGCCTTTAAAAGGCCGCCTTTTATTTTCATTTGAAAATAAACATTCTCAAATGAAAATGTTTTGGGTTGTTTCACACCCTTTTGTTTGCCCGCCTTAATCATTGTCGCCCCCATTTCCCCAACGAAATCCCTGTAAAACGCCGCACCTCCCATTATTGGCATAAAAATTGCTCTGTATGGGGTGTAGGCGGAAAAGAAAAAGGAGATAAAGATATGAAAAGCATAATAATCAAAACGGTGGGAATCATGGTGATGGCGATGATCTTAATGGCGGCCGTTTCAAAAACAGGCACGCACAGTGTTGCCGGCACGCAAGCCACGATCACCCCCATGCTTCTGGCCGCCGCGCGCTAATCGGAAGTAAGGCGGGCCCAGCCCCAGGTAGGCCCAAAGGCCCTTACAGCGCAAGCGTGTTTCGGATAAACTATAAGAATGGTTGCTTCGTTCGATCTTGGGAGTTTGTGCCGAAAGAGCAGCGAAAGGAAATGGCTGGCAAGTTCGTTTAAAAAGCAGTCTGAAAATGATAGAATTGAGAGAGTTAAGGGGAAATAAAATGACTAACAAAGATAAGGTTATAGCGACTTTCCTGGTTTCAGTGGGAATTTTCTCAGCCGGTGTTGCAAACAAATATGTTTCTAGCCTCTCAATGGCTCAAAAAAATAGCATATTACCGATTGTGAAATCATCTGGACAGATGGTGCTTCTCGCGGAAACATATCGCCCTACTGAAGGGGATCCAAAGCGAGGATAATTGGTTGGCTAAAATGTCAGCCCGATGGAGCCTATCAGAGCTTTGTATTGTTGTTGGCACGCGTTGCAATTTTGCTTGTCGCCATTGTTTGTTTGACCTGAAAAAGAAAAGGTTAAATCTGACAAGCAAAGAAATACACCATCTCCAGATAATAATTCAACAATATGCTCCCAAAGTGCTTTCCTTCACTGGTGGTGAGCCCACGTTATACATACCGGATATAAATAAAATTGTGTCCGCTCATCCAAGTCCTAAAAAAATTAAGGTTTTAGTTGCGACTAATGGTGGTTTTGCGACCACGTGTAAGGCTGCGAAAGAAACCTTGGCTTCCATACATTTCTTGACTCATATCCAGTTGTCATGTGATAAATTTCATTCTGAGTTTCTGCCTAACACAAATATAGAAAACATGTATAAGGCTTGTATGGAAATGGGTGTTGGTTTTAGTGTCCTCCTTGTTATGCAATCGCCGTTGGATCTCGTGCTCATAAATAAACTTAAAAAGATTGGCAATTTTAAAATCGGAATACAGTCCGTATGTGATATCGGAGAAGCACATAAAAATTCCGTTGCATTTAACCACATGGTATTCGATGGGGATGTTTTAAAAAAGTTTTGTCCTGGACGCAAACAAGTGTCTTATTTATGCGGCCGAGGCTTTTCCATTTGTTGTGCGAATTTAATATTTAATGATGTTTATCCGCAAAGTGTTCACGCAACAGTTGAGGAACATGTGAAAAGCAATTTTTATAAAATAATGACATCCACCAATTTCGGGGAATTACTTAAGCGGTTTGGTGTTTCAAAAAAAAATCTTTTACCGCGACATTCCGCGGAATGTGCCCTTTGCGAATATATCTTCAGCAATGTGAATCATGTGAGAAAAGGAGATCGCAAATATGTATAAAACGTTGGATTTTGTGCGCAAAGGCAAAAACAAGATAGTTTATAGGGCTAAGGAGCCTAAAATATTAACGGATAAACTTATTGCCGAGGTGAAATGGCCCAGCAAACTACAAACACTTGAGATTATCTTTGATAAGGATGTTCGGGATATTCATGAGATATTACAAAAAAATATTTCTTGCAAGTATATTGTTAGGCTGGTCTACTCAGTCGCTAAGGGGAAATTAATATTGCCGCAGCTGGGACCAATTAACCGAGGGGTGTTGTTGAAGCCTGTTGTGAATTCACGCGATTTGAAATCTTTATTTATAAAAACACAAACCATGTTTTTTATTGCGCCATGGGCGGAATATTTGGATCATCAGTATTTTAGTGACACCGCAAATTTTATCAGAGATGATTTACAGCTTTCAAAGTCGGTCTGTTTTATTAAAAACACAAAGCATATAGGGCTGCTAAATATACTGCCATTGGACGGGAAGACAGATTTAGTAGCTTGGGTATGGATTGATAAGGAACTTCCCCTGAAAGACAGGGAAATAGTGCATTATAAATTAGTGGAGTGGTTGCAAAGATCCCAAGCTGAAAACATTATAGGTGTTGTCCATTCATTTAATATCCGTTCTAATTGGTTTTTTAGAAAAATTGGATTCGTGCCTACATGCATACAGATTACAAGAAATTTTTAATAGCAGCGGTTCTGCTTGTTTCGCTGATTTTAAATCCGTCAAGAGATGTGTATGCGGTCAATAGTGCGTGGGAAGTCTTACTGGACGGAATGCCGATGCGGCTTTCCACAGCAGATGCTGGCATTAACACGACACTTTATATTTTGAAGCAAACCCATGAGCCACTATTTAGGATTGATGATGGGGAAAATTACACATCAAGACTTTTGGAAAATTGGAATCGAAGCGTGGACTCTCGTCAATATGTTTTTTGCCCCAACACCACACTTTTGTTTGAACCAGGTCGAGCTTTTACTTCAAATTATTTTGAGGATTACATTTATAAAGCCACCAGCACTTTTGATCCAAACAGCAGAGTGAGTCGAATAGGGAATTGTTTCAAGGTTGATTTTAAAAAAAGCCGGAAACAATTTTTAAATTATTTAACGTTATATGAGCATGCGCCGACAATTAAAAAGGATGATAAGACGGAAATTGGTCTGGGGCCATTTTATCCCATAAGCATTTCGGAGCGCAGGATTGTTCTTCGTAGAAAAAGCCCGATCAGCAGGGGATACAATTCAATTATTATCTATCCTTACGCAGGCCCCAATGACAAAAATCTTGTAAATCGCGATATTGTCGATTTTAACAGAGTTGCTGTTTCCGCCATTCCGTCATGGGTCCAGCGAGAATATTCGCATTTTGACAGCGTTATCCTAAAGACAGTGGTCTTAATTATTAACTACCCGGATAAAAAGATAAGACAGATTTTATACAACTGTATTGATGTTAATTCATTTCGTCAAGCTTTTTACCCGAACAGGACGGATTTTGGAGATGTTCAAAACATTCTCCCTATTGGTGTCCCTGGCGCCCGTGGGGGTAAGGTGCTTCAGAATTGTACTGGCCCACATCCATTACCGGCTGGATCGCCCGATTTTATTTTTATTAATCTTGGATCAAATAACACCAAACAATTAAACTCCTTTTTAGCTGATTTTCATGTAAAAACCGGCATAAAAGTGAAAATTAAAGATTATTCTGAGGCCGCATTGTTTAATGCATTATTTGCTTATCCCAGAGGATATAATTTGGCGGTAGTTGCAATGGATGCGGTGAGGCCTGAGTATTCTGCTTTTTTTGATTATATTGTAAAAAAAGATGGGTATCTTGATTTTAAATTATCTCATGTGTTGGATCTTTACCAAACAATGCTCAATGAAGATGATTCCGAACATGAAAGCATTTTAGGCGCTCGAGTCGCTCAATTACTATCTGAGGAATATGTGGTTTTACCACTTTATCAGGATACTCGGCGTTTTTATTATCCACGGGAAATTAAAAATTTAACTATTGGTCGTGGCTTTCTCGAATATCCTGAGGTGGCGGATTTTAGATGGTAAAATTATTCGTAGGATAATCGCGCATAACTGGAGATACTACGTTGCGGCGGTGTTTATGGTTCTTTGCATAAGTGTTTTAGTGCAAATTCGGAAATAAAATATGAATAAAACTTTACAGCTTCTTCTCGGACGTGCGAGTTGCCGGGCGTTTACTAATAGGAGGGTGCCTGCGGATATTGTTCGTAATATCCTTGAAGCTGGTATACATGCTCCAACCGGGGGTAACCTGCAACCTTATTCCATAATTAAAATTGAGAAACAAGCTGCAAAAGCGAGGCTGGCAAAGCTATGCTGGCAAGGTTTTATGAAAAAAGCCCCGCTACACCTTATTTTCTGCATAGATTTTCACCGGTTGAAGCGCTGGGCAAAATTGGAAGAGGCCCCGTTTGCGGCAGATCAAGCTTTCCGACCTTTCTGGATAGCTTTTCAGGATACAATAATATGTGCGCAGAACATGTGTACCGCCGCCGATGCCCTTGGACTAGGGTCTGTGTACATCGGCCCCCTATTCGACAATATCCCGGCCATTCGTAAAATGTGCCGGTTGCCTAAAGGGGTTGTTCCCGTGGTTTCGCTTGCTTTGGGATATCCGTCTATCGTTCCCGCACCACGTAAAAAACTGGGAGTTAAGACAGTGGTGCATAACGAGGTTTATCGGAAAATCACAGATAAAGAGCTTCTGGAATCGTTCCGGGAGAAGTATAAGGGTTTTAAGACAGATTTTATCGCGAAAGATTTGAAGACCATATATAAAGTGTCTCAAAGCTTACATGGATCACGGTTCGCGCAGAAATGTATTGAGGGAATAAAGGCTAGAAAATATGTCAACCGTGCCCAGGTTTACTTCGGATTGCATTATCGGGCAGACAAGATGGTATCTGCCAATCCAAAATCTTTTAAAATGTTGTCAAAAGCCGGCCTAACCTGCTTTACGCCTAAAGTTTGAAAACCACACAGTGGCGTATATTTATAGTTCAGATGGTAAAACTATTCAGTCGTATATTGATGTATAACTGGAAATACTACGCTGCGGCGGTGGCGGTGTTTGTGGTTTTTTGGCAGGTGTTTTCAGTGTTTTCTGCTGTACGGGTGGCGGATGACAAGCTGGTCACGGGGATGAGGCAGAACGCGGCTTACTTTGAGAAAGCCTTTCTTGAGGGTGATGTTTTTGAAACTCAGCGGATAATGTGGCGCATCAAGAACGACAATATAAAACGTATCACTTTTCACCCGGTTGAGTTTGACGGCAGTAAATGGATATTTAAGGAAGCCATCGTTGGAAACCTTTACGACCGGCCGCACGCGCAGTTGACGCGCAACACGCCGTTTATCTCAAATGGCGCCGAGCTTGGCCGATTGGAATACATCATAGATTTAGTGGAAGTGAATTCCGCGGTATTAGAACAAAACTATATACTATTTATAACCGTGGTTTTTTTCTTCATGGGCTTGCTGATCCTTTCTAATGTCGGGGCGATAAAAACTATTTTCAGCATAGAGCGCTGCGTCACTGAGACCAACGCCTTGGTGGACGCCGGCCAGCATGCCGAGATACGGGATTCCATACAGCGCAGTATCAAGTCCCTGCCGGAAAGCCTGCGTAATACTCCTTTTGCCGTGTTAATAAGCGGCCTGGCCGAAGTATTGCAAAAAGCTTCTCGCCTTGAGAGCGAGTTAGCAGTTTCAAAAGCCACATCAGATTTGGCCGCGCAGGTGGCGCATGATATCCGGTCGCCTTTGGCGGCGCTGGGGGCTGCGGCAAAGGGGCTTGAATTGCCGGCGGAACAGCGCGCGCTTGTAGACGGCTCTGTGAGGCGCATGCAGGGCATAGCCGATGATCTGCTTCAACGCTACCGCGCGCCGGGCGCGGTAATGCCGTCAGGGGGCGCAAATGAGGCGCATACCGGAGTGAAACAACCGGAGATTTGTCAGCTGATTGGTCTGATGGTGCAGGTAATAGCTGAGAAACGATTGCAGTATAAAGAGAAGGCGGGGGTAAAGATTGAATTTAGCGGTGGCTCAAATGAAATAAAAGCCTTGGTTGAGCCAAAAGAATTGCAGCGGATATTATCCAATTTGGTCAACAATTCCGTAGAAGCTTTTGACGGTGCCGGGACGATATTTGTGGGACTATCGGCGCCAGAGGGGAAAGTTTTAATAGAAGTGAAGGACAACGGCAGGGGGATTTCTCCAGAGATCCTTGCAAAACTGGGGCGGAAGGGCGGAACTTATGGCAAGTCAGGGGGAAATGGCCTTGGGCTTTATCACGCCCGCACCATGGTTGAGGGGTGGGGTGGTCGCTTTAAAATCGAATCCGAGCTTGGCTGCGTAATCCGCTGAAAGTTGCCACGATTCCGCTGGAATGTGTGCCAGCGTTCCGGTGAAAGTAGCCGGGTCGGAGCGAAGCGACGCTCGGGTACTATTTACTCTATCTATTTTTACTACTC
>Ga0114951_10006760_pt1 | contig 10021 bp, 12 predicted proteins | sample AM7aDNAmetaG_FD_88677 | JGI IMG/M metagenome (GOLD analysis project Ga0114951, IMG submission 88677) | Freshwater microbial communities from Finland to study Microbial Dark Matter (Phase II) - AM7a DNA metaG | ecosystem: Environmental > Aquatic > Freshwater > Lake | place: Finland: Lake Alinen...
CGCATCTGGCGTTCTGGGACAGCTGCCGGCTTGCACTGCTCCAGCGCTGGGAACTCACCGGCGTGAGTGATGCGCCTTCTGACTCCGACATCATCAACGCAGGGGTTGATGTGCTGGCAAACGCGATTTCCGGGCCAGCGGCTGGCCCGCTTGCGGTGCGCGCTGCTCAGGCGATAGACGCCGAAGTGCGCAAGATTCCACCTGAGTTAGCCGCGGCGATCGAGGCGGCCGGCCAGTTGACAGTGCTGCGCCGTTCCGCGCATCGCAACACGCACCTTGACGAAATCGCAAAGGCGCTGAAACAAGCCTGACCATCTCTGTGTTTACTTGCGGAGGCGACCATTACACGCATACTGATTGCCGAGTGTAAGCAGGAAGTATCGACCTTTAATCCTGCGCTCACGCATTACGCGGACTTTGATATCATGCGCGGCGATGAACTTCTCCGCTATCATCGCGGCGTGCGCAACGAGATCGCAGGCGCGCTGAGCGTATTCGATCAGCGCGCCGACATCGAGATCGTGCCGGCGTATTCAGCGCGCGCCATCACGTCGGGTGGGACGCTGGACGCAGCGGACTTCCGGCGCATCGCGAACGAGTGGGCAGAAGGCATCGCCGCCGCCGGCCCGGTCGATGCGGTTTACTTCTCGCTGCATGGCGCCATGGCCGCGACGGAGGAAGATGACCCTGAAGGCGCGTTGCTTGCCGAGACGCGCAAGATTCTTGGCGAGGGAATGCCAATTGTTGCATCGTATGACCTGCACGGCATTCTGACTGACCGCATGTTGCAGCATGCCAACGCCAGCGTGGTGTATCACACCTATCCTCACGCCGACTTTTTTGAAACCGGCGCGCGAGCCGCGCGGGTGTTGTTGAAGCTCGTAGATCGTCAGGCGCACCCTGTGACGGCAAAGGTGTTTATTCCGGCGCTCGTGCGAGGCGACGAACTGATCACGGCATCGGGCTTGATCGGCCACGCGGTGCGAGCGGCGCAAGCGATCGAGGCATCGCCCGCAGGGCTATCCGCCGGCTTGTTCTGGGGAAACCCATTTACCGATGTCGCAGCACTTGGAACCAATAGTATGGTGACGACGAATGGCGACCGTGTCCTTGCACGCCATGAGGCGCTGCGTATCGCCGATCTGTTCTGGCAGCACCATGAAAAGATGCGCGTGCCGTTGACGAGTATGGCGGAAGCCGCGCGGATTGCGAAGAACACCACAGGCACTACGATCCTTGTGGACGCGGCGGATGCGACCAGCTCCGGCGCATCGGGCGACAGCAATGCGATTCTGCGCGAGTTGGTCAAGCAGGGCTATAACGGCTCAGCGCTAATACCAATAGTTGATCCTGCTGCGGTGCGCGACGCGTTCGCTGCCGGGGTAGGCGCGATAATCAAGACGCGGGTGGGCGGGGCGGTTGATCCGAGTCGCTTTATACCGCTGGAGATCGAAGCGCGTGTGCGCATGCTCTCGGACGGCGCGATCACATCGGAGTCTTACGGCGAACAGTGGTTCGCTGGCGACACCGCCGTCCTGCAAACTGGCGCGCTGACGCTGATCGTCACGAGCCGCGCGGTCAGCCTGTATGACCGCTCGTTGTTCTATGCGCATGGGCAGGATCCATCTCGATTTGGGGCAGTTATTGTCAAGTCGCCCCAGTGCCAGCCGCATATGTTCCGCGCCTGGTCGGCGCGGTATATCGATGTGGACGCGCCGGGAGCAACGAGCGCCAACCTGCGCAGCCTTGGTCATACCCGCTGCGCGCGCCCGATGTTCCCGCTCGATCCCGACGTCAGTTTCACACCCAGTGTGAAGTTATTCAACAGACCGTTAAGTTAACAAAAGGATACACACATGAATATCGATCTGAGCACGAAGTTTGGCGCGCGCGTTATCGAGCGCTTGAAGAACGAACAAATCATCTGGTTGACGACAGTCCGTCCGGACGGCATTCCGCAGCCGAACCCCGTATGGTTCCTCTGGGATGGCGAGACGATTATGATCTACAGTCAAGCCGGCGCCAGGAAGGTCAGCCATATCCAGAACAATTCGAAGGTTGCGCTGAACTTCAACTCGACAGCTGATGGTGGCGATATCGTTGTGATCACCGGCGAGGCGCGCATCGACCCGGAAACGCCATCCGTCGCTGCAAGCGCTGCGTATGTTGAAAAGTACCGCGAAGGCATAGCGGCGATCGGCATGACGCCCGAGAGCATGTCCGCAGCGTACGGGATAGTCATTCGCATCACGCCGAAGCACGTCCGGGGGATGTAACTCGATTTGAAGTACAGAGCACTTCTACTCGATTTTTACGGCACGCTGGTCAAGGAAGACGACTATCTGGTTGAGCGCATCATTCTGCAGGTGGGCGCGCTGTCGCCCGTGGAGGATGCGACGCCCCATGTGCGACGGCGCTGGTGGCAACTCATGGGATCGATGTGCTATGAGGCGCATGGGGATCGCTTCGCGTCGCAACGCGAGATCGAGGTCAGCAGTCTTGGGCAGGTCCTCGCCGAGTTTAGGGTTGACCTTGATCCCTTTGAATTGTGCGCCGACATTTTCGCCAACTGGGAAGCGCCAGTAGCATACCCGGACGTCGACCCATTCCTGCGCCACCTGGGCGTGCCTGTCTGCATCGTCTCGAACATTGACGAGGCGGATGTGCGGTCGGCCATGCGCGCAAATAACTGGGATTTCCCGTTGCTGGTCACGAGCGAAGGGTGTCGCGCCTATAAACCGCGCCCCGAGTTATTCGACGCCGCATTGGGGTTGCTGGGGATGAGCGCGGGTGACGTTTTGCACGTGGGTGACTCGGTCACCGCGGATGTCAACGGCGCGCAGGGCTGCGGTATCGACGTCGCATGGATAAACCGGCGAGGGCGTCCCGCACTGCAGTCGCAACTGCCGCCAACGCACAACGTGGCGGGATTTGATGAACTGGCGGCGCATCTTGGAATTGGGACAATGGGCGTATAACTGATGTTAGAACCGTTGGATTGACAAGGAAGAATGAATGACCATGGAACAGCAGCAACTGCGAGACAAACTGAACGAATTGCATGCAGAACTGGCGAAGACCGAAACGCTTGACAGCAATACGCGCGCCGCTCTTGAAGACCTCAGCAAGGATATTCAGGAACTGCTCGATCTCCCCGGTGAGAAGGACGATCACCGCTATGGGTCGTTGATGGATCGTTTGCGCGCCAGCCTTGTTCAGTATGAATCGAGCCACCCGCGCCTGACGGGCGCGATGGAACGCGCGATTGATGCGCTGGTGCAGATGGGCGTGTAGCGGCGTCTGGTAATAAGGGTTGTTTGAATACGCGCCAGTCCCTGGCAATGGAGGTGTGTGGTGAGTGGGTTGATTACAGAAGCGCAGTGGGAACAGTACGAACGCGATGGCTATGTCAAGTTGGGTCGAATTGCCAGCGATGATGAACTGGCGGCTTTGCAGCGCCGCATCGACGACATCATGCTCGGAGTTGCGCCGGTTGACTATGATCGTATGTTGATGCAATGTTCATGAACAAACCGGCGCACCAGGGCACGTGGTTGCCGTGGCATCAGGATCGCTGGCGCTCTCTTGACCGCGACCCGCTCATCACGCTGTGGACGCCGCTTGATCCTGCCACGATTGCCAATGGGTGTATTCAGGTGATAGTGGGCAGCCATAAACTCGGCGTGATTAACCCACTCGACCCATCGGCCTTTCTGACAGAAGAACAAGCGCGCCAGCATGCGCCCGCGGACAAGATCGTGCACCTTGAGATGGCGGCAGGCGAAGTAGTCCTGCTGCACAACTGGCTGCTGCACGCGTCTGATGTCAATCACACCGGCATCCCGAGGCGAGCTTTCAGCGTGTGCTATATGGACGCCAACACGCAGGCGAAGACCAACGAGTCGTATGCGCTGTTGTTTGGCAAGGGTGCGCTTGATCCCGCCAGCGTGTGATTGGAGGGAGTCTTGCAGACCAAGGCTGAGCCACCGGCGGCGCTTCTAGGCGATAGACGCACGCTACCGCTCATCACAGCTTACTTTGAGTTCAATCAACTGAAACAACTATATCGGCAGGGTTGGCTGCGCCGTGGCGCGCCGGAAGAGCGTTGCGAGACCGTCGCCGAGCACACCTTCAGCATGGCTGTCCTGGCGATGGTCATCGCGGATGCGCACCTCCCGCACCTCGACATGACGAAACTCCTGCGGATGGTTCTGCTGCACGACTTTGGCGAGATCGGCGCCGGAGATATCACGCCGGCAGACGGCGTGGCTGCCACGATCAAGCACGCGCGCGAACGGGAGTCGGTGGCGCAGGTGCTGGGCAAACTAAGCGTTGGGGCGGCTTATGTGGATTTGTGGGATGAATACGAGGCAGGCGTCACCCCCGAAGCGCGCTACGTCAAGCAAATTGATCGACTCGACATGGCGTTGCAGGCGGCCGTTTACCAGGCGCAAGGACTCGTCGATGCGAGTGAGTTCCTCGCGTCGGCGGCGCAGGCGCTGAGCGATCCAGGGCTGCAAGCCATCCTTGCGGAAATCCGGGTAATACTTTCGTAAGAACTTGTTTAGATATTCGTACGATTTGATCGCTATCCTCACCTCGACGGGTGATGTGCCCGCCAAAGGGAGAATAGAAATGATCGGTTCAAATCGTATGGTTCGTGTGTTGTCGGGTTCATTGATCAGTGTTGCAGTGGCATTGTCGTCGGTCGCGTTGAGCGCGGGGACAGTCGCAGCGACAGGCGCCGGTAGTCCGGGCGCGGTGTATGTGTTGACAAACACCAGCAGCAATAACGCCGTGGCGGTCTTCAATCGCGCAGCCGATGGGACGTTGACCGCTGCCGGGACCGTTGGCACGGGTGGTTCAGGCGCTGGCGGCGGATTGGGGTCGCAGGGGGCGCTCGCGTTCAGCGAAGATCATCGCTGGCTGTTTGCCGTCAATGCGGGCAGCAACGAGATCAGCGCTTTCTCGATTCAACCGAGTGGCCTGACCCTCGCAGGCAAGGCGGCTTCGGCTGGTGTGCGGCCCGTCAGCCTGACGGTGCATGACCATCGACTGTTCGTGCTGAATCAGGGCGATGCCGGCAACCCAGGCAACATCAGCGGATTCAAGATTGGCGACCATGGTGAGTTGTGGGGCGTCAACGGTTCGACCAAGCCATTGAGCTCGAACGCTGTTGGCAGCGCGACCGGCGCAGCGCAGGTCAGCTTCAGCCCGAATGGCGATTCTCTCGTGGTCACCGAGAAAGGCACGAGCAAGATCGATGTCTATGGGACGAACGGCGGTTCCGTGTGGGGACCGAATGTGTTTAATTCCGCCGGCGCCGTGCCCTTTGGGTTTGCGTTCAGCCAGCGCGGCGCGCTGATTGTGTCGGAAGCCGCAACCAACTCTGTGTCCTCATACCGGCTCCACGATGGACAGCTATCGACTGTGACAGCTACCGCGCCGACCTTCCAACTGGCGCCGTGCTGGGTCGCCGTTACCGACAATGGCAAGTACGCCTACGCGGCGGATGCGCACAACGGGTTCATCACGGGCTATAAGGTTGCGAATGATGGCAGCCTGTCTATTCTCAATGCCAATGGCAACACGGCCAACCCCGGCGGCGTTCCACTCGACCTGGCATTCAGCAACAACAGCCAGTACCTGTATGCGCTCAATGGCGGTTCACACTCGCTGAACGCTTTCGCAGTGAATGGCGATGGCAGCCTGACAACGATTGTGTTGACCGGCATCAGCCTGCCTGCCAGCGCCGTCAGTGTGGCAGCGCGCTAAACACAGGTTTCGGTCAGACAGTGGGCGGACTTCAAACGAAGTCCGCCCTTTTTGCATCGCCCCTGTATTGTGATACTGTATGAGCCACAATGCTGAAATACTGCTTTTATAACGACTACTCGGAAGGCGCTCATCCGCGCATTCTCGAATTGCTTCAACAGACCAACAATGAACAGGAAATCGGTTACGGCGCGGATCGTCTGAGCGAGCGCGCGACCCAACTAATCCATCAGGCCTTAGGCAAACCCGACGCCGATGTGCACTTTGTCACAGGCGGCACGCAGGCAAATTTGATCGTGCTCGCGTCAATGCTGCGATCGCATGAATCGGTCATCGCAGCGCAGACCGGACATATCTTCGTTCACGAGGCGGGCGCGATTGAAGCGACCGGGCACCGCATCAGCATCGCATCGTCGGTTGACGGCAAGCTTACCCCCGAGAGCATCAAGGAGGCGCTTGATCAGCATACAGATGAGCACATGGTGAAACCCAGGGCTGTATTCATATCCAACGCAACCGAACTGGGCACGGTGTACACCCGGCGAGACTTGGAAAACATTCACGAATTCTGTCGCAGTCGCGATCTCTACCTGTACATGGATGGGGCGCGCCTGGGTGCTGCGCTCTGCAGCACCGCATCAGACGCACAGCTTCCAGATTTGTGTGATCTGGTTGATGTGTTCTACATCGGCGGCACCAAGAATGGCGCGCTGATTGGCGAGGCCATCGTCATCAATCACCCTGACCTGCGTCGCGATTTCCGATATCACATCAAACAACGCGGCGCACTGCTCGCGAAGGGGCGCTTGATCGCGACGCAGTTCGTTGGCCTATTCACGGATGGATTATTCTTCGATCTTGCGCGGCACGCTGATGCCATGGCGGTGAAGCTTCAAAATGGCATCTCCACTCGCGGCTTCGGGTTTTATTCAAACTCAACGACCAACCTGATCTTCCCGATTCTGCCGGATCGGTTGATCCAGCAGTTGCTCACGCTATATGGTTTTCATGACTATGTCAGGGTGGATGCGACACACAGCGCCGTCCGGCTCGTGACATCGTGGGCGACGCCGGAATCACGCGTCGCCGAGTTCCTGCAGGACTTTACCGAGTTTACATGTTACTCATAAAGCTGCTCATTACGCCGCTGTTCATTGGTTTGACAACGGTTGCAGGCCGGCGTTGGGGCGCGCGCGTCAGCGGTATTCTCATCGGCTTACCATTGACCTCTGGACCAGTCTCTGTCTTCCTGACGATTCAATACGGGGCTGACTTTGCCCAACATGCCATCGTGGGGAATTTGGCGGGACTGATGTCGGTATCCATTTTCTGCATCGTTTATGCCCTCATATCAAAGCATGCGCGTTGGCCTGCGTGTGTAATCGTCGCCAGCGTGTCATTTCTTGCCGTCACAGCAGTCTGGAACGTCTTCGATTGGACCTTGATTGGCGCTTTGCTGGGATTCCTCATCGTTGTCATCATCGCGACTCGCTTGATCCCTGAGGCGCGGACCGCGACAAGCACGATAAAACCGCCCGCGTGGGATCTGCCGGCGCGCGTAGTGATTGCCACGGTGTTTGTGCTGGCAATTACGACTTTCGCAAGCCTGTTAGGGCCGCAACTCAGCGGCTTGTTAGTGCCATTTCCAGTATTTACGCTCGTGCTGGTCGCGTTTACGCATCATCAATCTGGGTCGGCAACCGCTGTCAGAATGTTGCGGAACGTGGTGTTAGGCACGTTGGCATCGGGGGCTTTTTTTGTCGTCACTGGCAGTGAATTAACCACTCTTGGACCCGTTTTGACATACTTCCTTTCGGCGATTGCGGCGATGGCTGTAAGCGGCGTTGTTCTTCTGGCCTCGCGACGCAGTTCCATGGACTTGCGCATCCGGAAATCCGAAGTGAATGCATAATTGCGCCATACAACAGCTTATTGTTCGACATATCCTGGTAAGGTAAAGCAATGAAACGATCATCGCAGGTCAAGACCCAGAAGAACAAACGCAAGCCGGTTCGAAAACTCAAGTGGTTGATCCCGATACTGGCTGCGATTGCGTTTTTCGTGATCGCGGGCGGCGGTTTCCTTTTTGCAGCCCATACGGAGGAGAACGACGCTTTCTGCGCCAGTTGCCACACTCAGCCTGAATCCACCTTCTATCAACGCGCGCAGGTGGCGGCGGTTGATCTGGCGTCATCGCATCACGCGAAGAACACGCCGGTGAAGTGCATCGACTGCCATTCGGCTCCGGGTCTGCCTGGAAGAGTCGATGCCGTGTCTCTCGGCGCTCGCGATGCGGTCAAGTGGATTACCGGCAGCGCCATACAGCCAGCGCCACAAACGGTTGCGATCAGCGATACGAATTGCCTGGTCTGTCATGCCGACACGCCGAAGTCACGCTCGTTTGACACCCATTTCCACACCTTCCTTACGCGTTGGCAGAAGGCTGATCCCAGAGCGGCGACGTGTGTCAGTTGCCACTCGGCGCACACAGCGGATGGCGACGCTACGATTGGATTTTTGCAGGAACAGCGCACCGTGCAACAGTGCCAGGCCTGCCACCGCGCACTCGGTGAGGGATAAAGTTACCGAGTTGGCGTATAACTGAGGTCATCATGAACAAGCCAACGCATACCCTGTCTGAACTTGACCGCTTTCTTGCCGTCATGGAGTACCAGCCTGTAGACCGCGTGCCAAACTGGGAGCTAGGCGTGTGGCCGCAGACGCGCGACCGCTGGGAATCCGAGGCGCTTGACACGATCCCCTATCACTGGGACTGGTTCACCGGTGAGGGAGCGCTCGATATGGATCCGCGCGAGTTCATTAAGTTCAACGGCAGCCTGATCCCTCCGTTCGAGGAAGAGACGGTGGCTGAGGACGAGCGCACACTCACGTTCCGCGACGGCATGGGGCGCACACGCATGGCGCTTAAGGAAGGCACGACGCGCGGAGGACGCATGTCGATGGATACTTACATCGACTTCCCGGTCAAAACGATGGATGACTGGAATGCGATCAAACCGCGTCTGCGTCCTTTCCAGGAGCGCTACGATCCGTACTGGTGGGTGTTTCGCGTGGACGGCTGGCGCAATCGCCGTCACCCGCTGATCTTCGGACAAAACTGCGCCACGCTGGGTTTCTACTGGTTTGCCCGCGATTTGCTGGGCACCGAGGCTCTGTCGTATGCCTTCTTTGACCAGGCTAATCTGGTGCATGACATCATGGAGTTTCATGCTGAGTTTCTGATTGAGGCGGCGCGCCCGATCCTTGAGAAAACGACGGTGGAGTACATCAACCTGAGCGAAGACCTGGCTTACAAGGGCGGCCCGTTGATCAGCCCGCGGTGCTATAAGGAGTTTATATATCCGCGCCTGAGGCGCGTGGTCGACTTTTATAAATCGCACGGCGTGCGCTATGTGTGCGTCGACAGCGATGGCAACCCCGAGACCATAATCCCCATGATGATGGATGCGGGTATCGACGTGATCTGGCCGCTTGAGCGTGCTTCAGATCAGGACCCGGTGCGTTTGCGCAAGAAGTTCGGGCGGTCGCTGAAGTTGTGGGGCGGGGTGGACAAACGCGAACTGGCGAAAGACCGCAGAGCCATCGATGAACACCTGTGCAGCTTTATCCCGTTGATCGAAGAAGGCGGGTTTATCCCTGCGGTCGACCACACGGTGCCGCCGGACGTGCCGCTTAAGAACTTCATGTACTACATGCTGCGCAAGAAGAATCTGCTTGAAGGGCGATTCTGACATCTAAAACCAGAAATCATCATCATTGCCCTTGGTCCTCCATATTTTTGTGATTCGTGTCGTTATCAGGAAATAAACAAATGCTGACTATTGACCTTGAAAAACCCGATCTATCCGTATTGTCTGGTCACCTGAAGATGGGCGGGACGAACCCCGCTGGCGTCGAGATCAACGCCAACAGCCGCTATCTGACGATGGGCGGCAAGCCGTGGTCGCCGGTGATGGGCGAGTTCCACTTCTCGCGTGTGCCGCTGGCCGACTGGGAGACCGAGCTGCGCAAGATGAAGGCGGGCGGCATCGACATCGCGGCGACTTATATCTTCTGGATTCACCACGAGGAAATCGAGGGGCAGTTCGACTGGAGTGACAACCGCAACCTGCGCCACTTCGTGGAACTGTGCGCCAAGGTGGGGCTGTATGCCTACCCGCGACTTGGGCCGTGGGCGCACGGCGAGTGCCGCAATGGGGGCTTCCCCGATTGGTTGCTGGCGAAG
>Ga0114951_10006763_pt1 | contig 10016 bp, 8 predicted proteins | sample AM7aDNAmetaG_FD_88677 | JGI IMG/M metagenome (GOLD analysis project Ga0114951, IMG submission 88677) | Freshwater microbial communities from Finland to study Microbial Dark Matter (Phase II) - AM7a DNA metaG | ecosystem: Environmental > Aquatic > Freshwater > Lake | place: Finland: Lake Alinen...
ATAAAAACCCGTACTAATGCTCCAACCGGGGCAGAAGAGGCAGTGAGTGTTATTGACGCCACGCCAGACGGGGGGCTTACTGTGAATGTAACGGCCTGGCCAAGCGTAGGATTAATCGCCTGTGTCGTCGCCGCACTATTCGCAGTTATTGATGTTAACGCAGTTACCCCTGTAGAAACAATCTGTAGGCCCGCCGTCACGCCACCCGTCGCCACAACATTACCACCCGCCGTCACATTTCCGCACGTATACAGCGAAGGTCCCTTGTGCGTGTTGTGGCCCGTTGTATCAACACCATCCAGCATGTCAACCGGCTTATCCACATTGTAGATGGCGAACATACAGTCATTCGGGTCAATGAAGCCCGAGATACCGCTGCTGTAGTCAAAGACGCCAACCATCATCGTCACAATGCCAGGGTTCGCACTAGGGTACAGCTTCTTACCATTCGTACGCAAGACTGTGCCAGCCGGGCAATTTACCGACGTGGCGACCACGGGCAATAACACCGCAGACAGTGTACCCGTGTTAACAAAGTTAACCTGTGTAACCGTGTACGTAAAGATGTTGGCATTAAACGCCGCCGTAGAAATATAGTTCAGGTGGCGATTAGAATCGTACTGGCCCTGGCCTCTGATTGAAGACATTTATACTAGGGGCACAGATAAAATTGAGTTGAAATATGGCCGTCTCAGACTTCATAAAATGCCCCAATGCCAGGGGCGCAAGACAACCCCTAAATCGGCTCCCCTCTTCTTTGCCGGATGTCCGCGCCTTCACAAGAAGAAGCCCCTCTCCTTTCTCGGATCCATGCGATGCCCGAATGAATCTGAAGACCTATGTGTCACCTGCGAGACCCGACAAAAATCCACAGACTACCAGGTCGAGAAACGAGCCGGCAAATACATTCCAAACCAGGAGACGATGTTTCATGGTCGGATTGGGGAGCCGATTCCCAGCTGGAGTCGCCTTTACAAGGGCCCCTGGTTTGAAGAGCAGGTTCGGGCCGGATATACTGTCTCAGAGGAAACCTTGGAGACGGCGTCCAAGATGTTGGAAGGCACTTATAAGGAAAATCCTATAAAATCTACAGGTGCTATGATTATTGGTTCTATTGTCGCGATTGATTTGCCGAAGGCGAAGCCGAAACAGAAGAAGAAGGTTGTTTCAGCGACTGAGGTTATACTGCCAGAGACAATGGTTCCCTTGGAGCCAGCTATTACGACAGTAGTAAAAAAGATAATTCGCATTAAAAAGGTGGTGGTTAAGCCAGTTGTGCCAATTCTTAAAGTTCCACTGAAAGTAGCCCCTATAGCGCTAACAGCCCCTATAGCGCCAACAGCCCCTATAAAACTCGTCGTAAAAAAGAGGGTCATCAAGCCAAAGCCGAAACCGGTGACTATCGCCAAAGAAGCCGTCATCGGTTTCGTGGATCCCATTAAGACCCTGCCAGAAGAACTCGCCGTGAAAAAGATTCCCGTTCAGCGAATGGAGATTGACGGAAGATCGGTATACCTTGACTCTTCAAAAGACAAGGTGTACGATCTGAAATTCGTATATCTCGGGCGATTCAATCGGTCGGAGGACCGCATTGATGGGAATTACATGGATTCGGATGTTGAGTAGGTAAGTAGGAATCGCTAAGGCATCCCACTATAAGCCAGCATCTTCGTCAGTTCCCACAAGCCCGTAGCCGAAGCATTCAGCAGCCACCAGCTGTAACACGCCGCCGACATTTTTTCCCACTCAGCCGCCGAGATCGCCGCGATCTTCTCTGTAACCTCGGCTGGCTTCTGAACGCGCAAATAATGGACCCCCTCAATCGGAGCCACAGCATACGAATCCATATCCACCTCGGGTGCCACGATCGGCACACAACCCATAGCCATACACTCAATCTCGCGGTGGCATTTTTTGCCATATCCCGCGAGACAGAGTCCATAACGCGAATCTTGTAGCTTCTCCAAATACTCCTTATGCGTATACGGATATTGCTGGGTCGCCACAGTCAAATGGACGAATTCGGAGCAAACTGTAGACCATTTTATACTGCTGCGATTCCGCATTTGTATGGCGTTCTCGGACCGGCCATAGAATACTACAGACTGTTGGCGCTCCGAAAATGAATTCCGAGGGGCTTTCGCGAGTTCCTCCACGAGCCGCGGCCGCCGCGGCCAGAATGACCACGGGCTGGCGTTAGAAGCCAACCGCGTCGCGGGGTTTCCAAATAGCCCCTTCTTCCACGTGAGTTCCTTGGAGGCATGGAGCCACTCCATCGTGGGCCGGTCATATAGGAGGACCTCTCCCACGCCTCCCAGCCATACCTGCTGGACTCCCTCCACTTCCTTCACGGTCACATAACCCCGCTCCTCCCAGATTCGCACCATCTCTCGGAAGGAATCGCCGGCGTGAGCGAAGAATCCGGTGGTATTCGGCGCAGGCATTATGATCTCATTGGAGGGTTTTAGAGCCTTGGACAACATTGTAGCGGGAACCGGCTCTACAAATTCCTTCACATAATTTGCGAAACCTTTTGCCACATTGGCCCGTTCCACCTCCGAGTGAGGCGCCGGTCTGGGAACCCCCTGCAAGAAATGCGTGACCTTGGAAACATGGCAGAATTGCTGGATATCAATACTCGGATCCGAATCCACCTGGATCTCGAACACGAAGGATTTGGCGGAGAGTAGCCAGGCTCCGTACAAGGCGGTGGCGCCTGTGAAAGAAACGACGCCGAGCGCTCCTTGGAAGGCGGCCACCGTTTCTATGACGCTGGCCTTAGCCGAAATAGTCACATAGGAGAATTTCGTTCCAAGAGAGGCCTGGACAGCCGCCACAAAGGCCTCCGTAATCCACACCGGGTCAGCCAGAAACACGATTCTATCGGCAGCCACATTCTTCCAAGGCACCGCCATATTCCGCCGCAAAGCCGCCACCTCCGTCGCCGTCGGCATATCCTTCAGACCCTCCTGCGAATACCAAGTGTGCGCCGTTCTACAGAAGGCCTGGAACCCCGCCTCTCTGGAAAGCACGGGGACTTCCGTAAGGCCCCAAGAGAAGACCTGCAGGATCTCCTTGGTAGCCTCGGTATCCGTCCCAAGGAATTCGCCTCGGCCGAACCGCTCCCGCAAATACAGGATCTTCCCCAGGTATCGCGCCGCATATAGCCACGGATTCGTCGCCGTCTCATCCGGGCAAAAGGCCACGAAGGCGACGTCCACATCCACACAGGGGGTCAAGACACTCATCTCAGTGGCCGACCAGGTATCCGAGACGATGGCCGATTTCCCAACAAAAATGGAATCGTAGGTGTGGAGCAAGCCGTCCTTTGTCTGCTTGACATTCTCATAGGTGTGGAGGGGAATCTCGCGCTCTCCGATGTAGACGGCGATGCTTCCGTCTCTGCTCTGGAACTCCTTATGCTTCTTGACAATCATCGTCTGGAAGGTGGCCCCCTCTGGCGTCGGCCGAAACGCCCCCTCCTTCAGAACTTCAAAGGGAGTCCCAGGAAGGGTCATCTCAGGCTTCAGGTCATGGATGCCAGTGGGTGTTAAGTACATGATGGCCGGCCGGTAAATAATGTCAGTCGGCTCGTAAGTTCTATAGGCGCTCGTGTGGAGATGGTGGGTAATGAGGCTCATACAGGGATTCGCCACGCTGAATTTCTGCTTCAACATCTCAATATTCACGACATTGTCGCAGCCATTCTGCCCAAAGCGAATATCCATTGCCTTCCAGTCCCAGATGCGGCTCTTCACGGAGGACGAGTCCACGATCCAGGTATCCTGGCTGTCGTCACGGGGCCCGAAGAGTTTGGGCGCCTGTGACCTATCCTCCTGCTCGTCCCACCGAAGAAGGGAGAGGAAGGTGTCCTTCATTGCCACGGACCACAGGAGGCGCCAAGACTCGTCCAGGTAAATATCGGAATTCGCAATGACGACGAGGCAGCCTGGGGGTATAGAGGCGAGAATATGCTTGAAGACGTGCTTGAAATTCAGCCGTTCACCGATAACATACTGCTCAACTTTGGCAGATTTTACAGGGAGGTCCTCAACCTTCTCGTTCAACAGGATAATCTTGTCAATATAGGGGCAATAGACATTCCGCTTCAAACATTCCACGATTTCCTTGGAGCGGCGGGTCTTGGGGGTAACATAGAACTGCGTTATGAAATATAGGGGTGGGGGCTGAACGGCTACGATCTCAATGGAAAGTCCATGTTTGACAGCAACAGGGTGATGGGGTGTCTCTGTAGCAATAGGAAAGGTCCGCTTATACTGAAGGAGGAGGGACATCATGGTCCGCGCATCGGCCTCCGTTCCATCCCACTGGTGCTCCAGCATAGGATACAACTCGATACAGTCCTCCAGACAGAGCATATTCGGGATTTTCAGAGCCTCTACAACCTCATAACCAATCTCCGCCAGCAGCGATTTCGTAATGGCGAATACGCGGACCTTCTTGAACTGCTTTTCAAGAACCCATTCCTTCGCTTTGCGCTCATCACCTAAGAGGATACAGATATCGGGGCGAACATTAGTCGCCGTCAAGTAATGCCAGGACTCTACAGTGCTCGCACCGACGTCATACCGATTCCAGGTGGTACACTCGGATTCTATCACCGTTGCCTTATTTAGCCAGACGAGGGTCTTGAAATTGCGCCACACACATCCTTCTGACTTGAGAATTCGTATCTGGGCCCCAGTCCTCGGATGCTTAGCGATACCGATCATCTTACAGTGGTTTATAGCCATAGATTTAGGTTCCTTTAGTAGAAATGCCTGAACAGTCAGATAGTCTCAAGCCCGAGCAGCTGAAACTCACGGATGATAACGCTGTTGCTGACGCCAACACTAATGCCGACACCTCTGGACCCTTGGCCTGGTCCCACGAGATTGACAATCTCCTCGCATCCTGGTGCGACAACGCGAAATGCTTCGAGTGGATGCACACGGAGGCCTATTCAGAATATGAGAAGCGGTCCAAGTTTTTCATGGTCACCATAAATTCCCTCACAGCGATTTCGGGAGTTTCCAATGTAATCGCCGGCGGCTACTCAATCGGCGGATTCCAGATTTCCTGGCTGTTCGGCGGAATCAGTGTGGCCGTTTCCACGCTGACAATGCTGCAGGACAAACTTGGCTACCAGGTCTCCAGCCAGATTCACAAGAGGCTGGCGGCAGATTGGGCGTCCATTCGGCTGAAAATAGAGGAGGTCATCACACTCCCTTACGCTGGCCGGAGGGACTGTAAGGCCTTTTTGCGTTACATCAAGACGGATTTGAACAAGGCGACGATGGATGGGAGCTCCATAATTCCGAGACATATTCGGACCGCCTGTTTTAAACGATTCAGCTCTATTACCAATTTCGATATTCCGGATATTTGTGGGCAGATGGAGCATACGAAGATTTATTTACCGATGGGGGCGGCTGCCGCTCCTGGGACTCTGAACGGGTCGTTGACACAGCCGCTACTAATAAATTAGTGGACAGCCTACTTTTTTATTACAGCCAACTGATACCCTCTATGAATTATATCACACTGCCCCCTATATTCTTTTACAAACGTATTCATCGTATTTTTGATTTGAATATGATCCCCTCCACCATAATCATCCATCCACATAATACCCCCTGTTTCTAAAACATTAAATGAATTCTCCATGTCTCTTTTTATGAAATCAAGTTCATGGCAGCCATCGATGTATATAAAATTGTATTTTTTCAGGTTGTTTTCAAAAAAGCATCCGAGGTTATTTTATGGACAGATATTTTATCCGAATTTCTACAAATTGATATATTCTTATTAAACGTCTGCTCTTCATTATTGGCTAAGAAGTTTTTATGGTCATTATTATCTATATTTAAAAACGGATCTACATAGGTTAGAGTTGATTTCGGATTATCAAGTAAATTATCTGCGAAAAAAACACTGGACAACCCTTCATAACAGCCAATTTCCAATATATGATTCTCTTTTGAATTATCGATATAATGGCATATTTTCTGTTTTAGTTCAGAAACTAAAAACCAACCGTGTGTATATTTGTAACTCATTATATATTAGTATATAATGAACAAATAAATATATATTAACGCGTCCAATAACTGCCTAAGCATCCTGTACTCCCCACAGTTAAATGGACAGAGACGACTGCGTCCTCTTTGTCAATTCAACGCCCGCCTACTATTACATCCTCCCTCTCTTCTTCAGACTCCTTCGTAGGTATGCTCCTAGCCTGAAATGGGCCGTTATCCTGGCCACAGAGGAGCCGTGGCATCCTGTTTGCCAGGAAGTTTCCAAGAAATTCGGCGTTGAACTTTTGACAATTCCGCAGGCGTCAAAAGGATTCCTGGAAAGCCGGCTGGCCACACTGGAGCACCTTTTAAGTCGCTTCACCTACTGCTTCCCTCTACAGGAGGATTTTCTCCTGGAAATGCCGATGGACCGTGACGCCTTTGTTGCCCTCTTTTCGGCCCTGGACAGGAACCCCTTAGTGGCCTCGGCCAGATGTATGCCGTGTCCTGGCCCTTCTGTGAAGGCCCCCGTTCATTCTGAATTCCCAGGATGGAAGACGCTCGGCAAGACAACCGACCAATACGGATTCACCTTCCAGGCGACCCTGTGGAGAACTGTCGCCGCCGCCGAATGGTATGGGCAAATCTGCGCGACCCTGGATGGAATCTGCTCCAAAGAAGCGGAAAACGCGGCGGCCAGACGGAAGACAATAGAGCTCACGGAGAATCTCGCTGAGAATCCGAATGGTCAGCATGAATTCTGGGCCTGGTCGGCAGAAAAAAACTATGAGCACCTTGCCTTTGAGCGCGCCGGTCCCCAGCCGAATGCCGTGTATTTGTCCCCCTTTCCTTATCGCCCCACGGCCATTGTTCGGGGCCGACTGGAGCCCTGGGCGGAAGAACTTGCGAGGCGGGAGGGCGTTCCAATACAACTACTGCCCCAATAGCATCTTCAGATTTAGACGCTCTTCCGCATCACATAGAAGAATAATCATCATGAACTGTGTTACAAGGATATGACTGGCCCCAGTCAGACTGAAGGCCCGCACAAGGTCCAGATTGGCCTGGATATCGTTAATGGTAACATAATGATAATAGGGTATCGCCGTATCAACAATACCATCAATCTCGGTTTGAAGACGAATCTGAATCTGATTCTGCTCTGGCATCGTGCGCAGCTGTTTTAGAAGGGAACCCACTGTATAAGTAACACCATTTTCAATAAAAGATGGAAAGGGGGGCATCGTATCCTATATAGTATCAAATATCCTTGGGAGGCGGCTCAATTTTTGACTGATTAGTAGCCCCTAGAACAAGGGCGAGGTCCTCCAGGAATTCCACGTCGATTGTGGCGTTCTTCATGACAGGAATGAGACAGAGGTGAGATACCTCTGACTTAAGTGGAGCATCGAGATCAAACTTCCGATCCAGGAGGAGGTCCGAGATACTTTTCGGAAAGGTATCATAAAGTGGCGAAGGCAGACCTTCATACTTTACAAGTTTAATGATTTTCTCGAGATCATCAAAGTTGTAAATTACCAGAACATAAGAGCCATTCTTGTGGACTCGGCGGGGTTCCATGAGGCCCAGCATTCGGCGAAGAAGAATCAGCGGAACCGGCACCTGGCCAAAGAGTTCCTCTACCGTCTCCCTGAGGGCGGTCTCCATGTAGGTCTCGCCCCCCTCGCGCTTTCCACCAATCCCACTGATACTCGGGTGCGTGTAGTCCTTCTGATATCCGGCGAGGACGTGGGTCCCATTTGTGAAGAGTGTGCCGGCCGCCGCGAAATCCGTGATGATGGGCAAAGGCGTCGGAATGCGGCGGGGAATACAGGAGGAGAACATGGTGGCGCGATACTATCTGTATGACTGGTGGCGGCTTCAATTTTATTAAGGGCACCGTCAAGAGGGCACCGTGGGGTCCAACACTCAAGGCCCAGGCGAAGAGGCCTGATTATCAATTGTAACAAAAAGACTATTCGTGGAAATCGACCGGTTTATAACTCCAGGGTAAGTAACCATATTAAATCCAATATTTGAGGCACCTACACTCTCCGAATATACCCCCGATGAAATTACATGGTATAGTGCCAGCGTCGTAGAGAGGGGTAGATTGCTCGCCACATAACTTGAAACTGTATACGGATTTATTGTCATTTTGATGGAGTCTGTGAAACAGTTTGATAATACACTGGTACTGGGCGTATTTATGAAATTCTGTGAATTTATAAAACGAATATTTGACGTCTCAGGAAAAATATGGGGGCCAGCGCCAGTATTCAATTGAAGGTAGGAGGTCACCTGTTTTATAAGATGTTGATTCGCCGGAATCGGATAGTTCAGCGTAAATCCAGGATTTGTTAGAACGGGAAATTGGAAATTCGGGAAGAATTCGACAGAGGCCGTTGTCGCCCCACTCTGGGTGTTAATATACTTCGTCAAATGGGAGGCGTCAAACAGGACCGAACTCATGAACATGTCAATTCCATTCGTGGAAGGGTAGGCAAAGAGCGATGAAAACGGATTTACAAAGGGTATGGAACTCGTGAAACTCTGGCTGGTGGGCAAGCCCATCGCCGTGGAAAAGGTACTGAAATTCATCTTGACATTACCAAAAGTCTCCCCATTCAGCGTGGAATATCCCGCCGAAGTGAAACTACTTATGCCGATGTAGACGGCCTGGGAGTTATTCACCGTGGACAGGATAATATCATTCAGGCCATAGAAGCGAATCGTAGAGGCCAGGGAGATTGAACTGATGACTGCAGGGTTCGGGACGACAATGGTGTTAGTTACGAAGGGGACGGAGCCATTATTTATAGTAATCGGGGGGAAAGTGAGAGAGAGCATCACGCTGCTGGTCGCCTGGTCGATATAGGATGCGAAGGTATTAGGAATCGCGGTCGTGCTAATGAGCAGGGTGTTATTGTTCACATCCGCCGAAAAGGTGGAGCCGTCACTCGCCTGGACGGTCTTGAACGAGGACACAGGGAAAATGGAACTGAGGTTGTCCCAGCGTGTTGAGCCCCCGCCATTGGAAATCAGAATATACGATTGAGGTATTGTCGAATTGTCATTCGGTCTTACGAAAATATCGCCGACCTGGAGGCGAGCAATACTGGCCGACTGTGATGCAGACGCCATTCTTATTAGTATAGAGAAACATCTGCGGTATGGATAAGTGGGCGCAGCCCGGGTTTACGGTATTATGAAGCGTAGTCTCGGACTGCGGTGCGAATTTTTCGGATACTTTAAAGCCCCGAACAATATTAGATTAGACCAGGCCAATATGGATTCGTCAGTAAAGATTGTCCTTTTGACAATGGTGAAAAACGAGGAGAAGAATATTCAGCGGCTATTTTCCTCAATGCGCTCCTGGATCGATGGCATTGTCCTGTGCGACACGGGCTCCACGGATGGCACGGTCAAACTTGCAAAGGGTCTCATGGAGGATATAAAATTGCCCGGTAGAATCTACCAATATCCCTGGGAGAATTTTGGGAAGAGTCGAACCAAGAGTTTCCTGTGTTTCAAAGACTGGGTTACACGCTACACGACCTGGGATCCCACAAAGGTGTTCGGACTTGTCATTGACGCGGACATGATACTTAACGAGGAGGACGGCCTCCATGCGAAACTGGAGGGCCTGGCTCCCCATTTCGGAGGGGCCTGCCTCCAGCAGCAGAACGGCTCCATCATTTACTACAATACACGCCTCCTTCGGGCATCGGACTCCTGGAAGTCGACTGGCCCCACCCACGAATACTGGGAGTGCGACGGCAAATACAGTGAGAATTTTAACAGCCCTATTATAATGGACATTGGTGATGGCGGCTGCAAGGATGATAAGTTCCCGCGTGACGCCCAGATGTTAGAGGATGATCTCAAAGAGAATCCGAACAATGTGCGGACCTATTTCTACCTCGGACAGACGTACATGTCGCTCGGAGATAACCAGCGGGCGATCGACAACTTGACGAGGCGCATTGACATGGG
>Ga0114951_10006766_pt1 | contig 10015 bp, 10 predicted proteins | sample AM7aDNAmetaG_FD_88677 | JGI IMG/M metagenome (GOLD analysis project Ga0114951, IMG submission 88677) | Freshwater microbial communities from Finland to study Microbial Dark Matter (Phase II) - AM7a DNA metaG | ecosystem: Environmental > Aquatic > Freshwater > Lake | place: Finland: Lake Alinen...
TCACACAGGTAAAGTGCTATGCCCTTACTAAAATTGGAAAAAAACCATTGGATAATCCATCTACATTCAATCAAGAAACAAAAATTAAACTTATGGAGACAATGGACGAAATTATGAAAACAATGACAGAGGAACAAATTAAAACGGAATTCGAAACGGCTATAAATCTACACGTCTTCAATGATGTTTCGATGGACTATTCGAGCCTTCATAAATAAACTAATTAAACACTTTTTTTTATTATCAATTATATATAGATATAATGAGCGGACAACCTTATAGATATTCTACGGACAAGGAGATGTATAGAGCGGGATATATGAAAAATCTTCAAGACCGTATAGATTTAGACGAACAAGTTTTTCAAGCCGTCAAAGGATATGTTAGTAATGGAACCCTTCCAGCCGTATCACAAATACCAGACACAAGATCGACAGCACAAAAATTATTAGACGTACAGAAATTAAAACAAGACCTTATTAAGGACCTAGTACCTATTATGGACCAGACCATTGCCAGTAATTTTATTCAAGCCTTGGTTCAATCGCCGTTAAACATTGATAATAAACTTGTTGTATTTCTTGCACAGAATGCGGGAGAGCTTGTTAAGGAACTTTCAAAAAAATATAAATATGGAATAAAGGGAGACGCTAATGATATATACACATTCGTTGAATTTATTAATAATTCTTATGCCCTTATCAATAATACCAAGGCTTCGTTAAAATCCGTTATGGACAGTGGATATTCTAAACCAGGGGCGGGTATTATTAATAGATATGAACTACAGTCATTTATAACAGATTTGATGAAAGCTTTCGGACAGGCGACCATATCACAATTACCAGGATTTGACAGAGACGCTATCAATGTTTTATTAGAACTGATAAGGAATAAAATTGACGCTATTGTAAGAGATCTTCCAGATGACGAACAATTTAAAGCTATGGAGAGACATTTGGTGACGGGAAGAAATTTTTTAGACGAACAAGAAAATAAGCGTATTACAGAATTATTTGGTTGGATGAAAGAAAAACTACCTAACAAACAGTATATAATATCCTTATCTAATAGTGTCTCGAGTGAAATTATGAATGGACTGAGAACGGGAGAGACGAATACCGAGATGATAAGAAAATCATTAAAAGCCATATATGACCTATTACCAGAGACAGATGATTTACCAGATGTTGGGGCTATTATGGATATTATTGATGGCGAGGACGACAATGGAGATGATGGTGATGGAGAATATAATTTTCCTAACGCACCAAGTAAAGCCATTGACAATAAAATGAATATTTTACAAAAGAGAATGGATCAATTGGGACCAGGTGAGCCAGACAATACGGCTACTGATGAGTTGAGATCAAGATTAGATGCTTTGAAATCTGATCCCCAAATGACAGACGAACAGAAAAAAGCCATGTTGGACGCTTTACAGAAAAGGTTCGATGCTTTACAGATACCAGACATTATTTCTAATCCAGTGGGAGAAAACCCTTTGGTACCAAAATATCTAACCTATTTACAAAAACCATCACAAGAACCTATACCAGACGCGGGTTCATATCGTCTTCCAGGGGTTGGTGTGTCGGGCAGGTTCGATAGACCACTAGTACCATCTAACGTACAGTTAATACCGGGGACAGTGGATCTACCGCCAGGACCAGGACCATCGGGAGCAGAACCTAAAGCCTTTCGACTAAAATCGACCGATATTAAAGACGAGATGGATAAAAACAATGTGACGATGAAGGCACTTATGCATAAAAAAGATCTTATGGACGACAGTATTATGAAAACGGAAGACGAAATTGGGAAAAAAAAAGCCGTTATAGAAAGATTTAAAGCGAGTGGTATGACTAAGTCAGTTAAAAAAAATCAAGACGAACTGGGTAATATGGAAACAGAATTAACGAGATTAAGAGAAGGTTCCGACCAGTTAGAAAAATTGATTTTAGACCATGGAGCCGAACAGGGGCGTTTGGATACTTTATATAAAAGTGCTAAATCGACAGGCAATGGATTTAAAAAACGACTAGGGCGACCTAAAGGGACGGGTTTTAAACAGAATATTGAGAAACATATAGACGTTCATAAAGGTATAGAACCAGACTATAGATTTTCTAAATTTGGTAAATATTTAATAAGAAACGACCATTTGATGGATAATACCGTGTCTATACGAACAGGTAAGGGGATGAATATTACAGGACTACCATCTACTAAAACCAATCCAAGAATTGTAAGTATTATTAAAAAAATCATTGGAGGAGCCCTACCGAGCTTTGATGAAATGAATAAGCTTACGGAACCAGAAAAAGAATATTTACATAAAATTTCTAAAAAATCGAATATCTTAGAGAAAGTCAATATACCAACCCCGTCTAAGGATAAGGAAGAGAAGGATTTTAATGAATTTGAAATATTGAGAGGCGAGATTATGGCGGGTAATGACAATAAGGATATGGTAAGAAAATTTAAAGGATTTTTACTAAAATTTTCAAAAACGGGACAACTGCCTAAACAACAGGTCAATGAAATCCTACAAGACATGCTTGATATGAATTTATAAAATAACCCCCTTAAGACTAAACCCTTATATACCTATTATAATGAGTACGAGCGGAACATATACGAATTGGACTAAGGTTCAACATCCAGATAAAGTCTTTTATCAAATGACAAGTGATACACGACTACCCTCTTTTTTCTTTGGTGGATCACAGGTGCCATCTAATCTTGGTATTATGACAGGAAGTGGTATAAAGAAAAAATTTTATAATTCTACAGTTTTACAAAAATCAAAAGATGTTCTTGGACGAGGTATTCATACAACTTACGAACATACGGATAGGATTATGATGCCTAACTCTATAAGAAAAAAATAAATAATTTAAGAAAACAAAATTATATATAGTATATAGAAAATGTTTATCATCGTATTCAACCAAACGAACATCGTTCCAGACGGACAGAATAATAAGCTTGTTTATAAGTTTCCAAATTCAGTAAATCTTAAGGACAAATATATTGCGGTTAGTGAAATTTCAATGTATTATTCTTGGTTTAACATTGCGACCATATATAGTAATAATATTCTTACGTATACTTGGACTGTCGGTTCGACTATAATTACTTACACTATTACTATACCAGACGGGCTATATGAAATTACGGACCTTAATAATCTTATCCAGTTCAACTGTTTAAATAATAAAACTTATTACAGTAATACGACGGGGACCGTAAATTATTATCCTTTCGAACTTATCCTAAATCCAGTTAGATATGCCGTTCAATTGAATACTTATTTAATTCCTACAAGTGCCCCCGTTGGAACAATTACGCCAGTTGGATTTCCAGGCTTTCCTACTACTATTCAAAATTCAGTCATCACTATACCCGCCAACCTAAATACTATTATTGGTTTCAGAGCGGGTTTCGTAAGTGATGCTAATATCAGTAATCCGATTGGAAGCCCCGCTACAACTCAATATGTTTCTAAAGCTCAGTCTACGGGTACTATTTCATATCTATCGACTACCGCCCCTCAGGTTCAACCTAATAACAGTGTCATATTTTCGTTAAGCGGTATCAATAATCCATATACTCAACCAAGTTCAGTTATTTATTCATTAAATCCAAATGTGGCGGTGGGACAACAAGTATTTCAAGTGCCCCCGAATTTTATGTGGTGTAAAATGATTGACGGGACATATAATGAATTAAGATTGTCTCTGTTAGGTAATGACTTAAATCCTTTAAAAATTCAAGATCCTAATATGACCTTCTTACTTGCTATTCGTGATAAGGATGAAAGTTCATTGGGTTCAAAATAAATGTGTTTCATAAAATATTTTTGTGTTTCATAATTTTTTTAATAATAATAATTTATTTAAATATAAATTTTTATAAGACATATATAGTAAGGATGAATAATAATATAGACGAACAGTATTTGAATAATTTATTTGAGACATTTCAGACAGAGAGGAATAAGTTATTATTAGACCTTAAGAATGATAAAGAATTGACGAAAGAAAAGGATATACATTCAAAACTTTTAGTAATGGAAAACCTAACCAAGAATGTTTTGAAATATCGTAATCTTATAATCAAGGAAAAAATAAAAGGGTTTTAAGGAACGCCTAAATAATTAACCGCCTTAAAGGTAAAGGAATATATACCTATTATATAAGATGGTTCATTACGCTACAAGATTTGTTAAACTGCCTCATTCGAACGCTACATTACACTCTCATAACTCAAGTGTTAGGGGAACTGGTATGGGCTCTGTATTATTAAGGACCGCTGGTGGTGGTGCTGGAAATTCATATAGTGATATGGACGACTATATTAGGACTACTGGGGTCAATCCAACAAATAGAAGACAGACAACTGGTTCTGGACTACGAAGTCTAGGTGATAAGCTAAGTAAGCTTTCTATTGCTCCTACGAGTGCTGTAAGAAAAAATATCGTTATGCATATGTAATTTTAAAAAACAGTTAAAGAAAAAAGAAAAGATTTAAGAAAACAACCATATAAGATAAATATAGAATGTGCGACAAATTAGTATTCGATCTGGCTCAAGAAATTGAAGGAAGTCCAAGTGTCTTCGTAAGAAAGGACTGGCTTAATATTTTAGACAATCAAAATCAAAATTACAATAACAATCAATCGGTGATAGACACAAGTCAGTTAAGTAATAGTAATAAATGGATGAATTATCGGGAAGCCTATCTATCTATACCCATGTTAATATCCCTGGGGCTTACGGATCAGACCCCTGCCCTGCTTAATGGTGGAACTCTACCAAATTTTACAACTAGTTCTATCGACTACGCCTATGGTTTAAAGAATTGGTTCGGACAAATTATTCATTCATTTACTTTGGATTATAATGGAACGACTATTATCCAACAGACCCCTTTGAGTAATATGTGGAATTCATTTCGTTTGATTACAAGTTTAAGTTATAATGACTTGCTCACTCAAGGCGATGTGATTGGTTATTATCCTGACGACGCTACATCCTGGGAATGGTGTGTTGGTGCCCCCTATGCGCTTGGTGCTCCGTCCGTATCGACTGCCCCTGCTTTTAGATCTGGAACGGGCGTGTGTAATAATACTACCAATCCTGGTGCTGGTGGAAGTTCTTTGTTGTCAGAGACTGGTGCCTATGATCTAACATTCAATAGTGCGTCTGGAAATGTTGGTTTTATTAAAAGAATTCAAAATGTCAATTTTAGTTTGACTGGTATCCCTGCTCTACCTGGTTTTCAGACCTCCGCTACTGGCTCTACTGCCGTTTCGACAAATGGTGGTTCATATGGTTCATTGATTAGTTCTGGTGCGACATCTATGAATTTGATTTGGAAATCATATATTCAGACACAGAGTGCCCTGGTTCAACAGACTGCTATCGTGGCTACAGTTTATTTAAAACACATCCATTCTTTCTTTAATATGGTGCCGTTATTAAAAGGTGTTTTTATGAAAATGACTATGAATTTGAATAATGCTACATGCGGTGTTTATTGTACTACTGTTGCGAGTGGTACGGCTGCACATTCTCCTGTTTCTTTAATATGTTCGAGTGTTTCGGTACCTACCGGTGGTGTTAATCCTCTCATGGTTTCTTCTCCTGTTTGTTATAGTGCTACTCAAGTCAATCCTACTGTTCTCAATACTCAATTTGGGGGAAGTTTTGGTATGTTTATCCAAGCTGGGCTTACTGCGTCTACATCTGGCTCTGTTGGATATACTTTGAATTTGTCTGTGGGCGCGTTTTGTTTGTCTCAGACTTTGAAATCTACTGCTGGGCTCGTGGTGCCCGACGGAACATTGAGTAAATCTGTTTATTTGTATATACCTGCCTATACCTTTAATCCTCCATTCGAAAGCTCATATCTATCGTCTCCTGTTAAAGTTATCAAATATACGGACATCTACCAATACCAAGTTCTGGCTGTCCCTGGTGGACAACAGTTTAATAACTTATTGACTAACGGTATTGCGAACATCAAGTCTGTTTTGATCCTTCCGTTTTATTCTGGAACCGCCTCCAATACTCCTGTATTTACTCCTGCTGCTACCGGATACCCTAGTCCTATTTCATTGAGTTCTATTTCTGGTTTCAATACTGGTGTGTCTGTCTTCCAATCTCCGTTCGATCCTGCTGGAACTGGACCTACAAGCCCGTTATGTTTCTTAACTAACTTTAACGTCCAAGTAAGCGGACAAAATGCTATCTACAATGTGGAAAAGTATTCGTTCGAACAGTTCAACAATCAACTTTACGGACAAAATTCTGTCAACGGTGGGCTCACGGATGGTTTGACCTCTGGTTTGATTGGAAGAAAAGAATTCGATATGGAATACTGTTATTACTATATTAATGTGGAACGAATGCTCCCCGTGGAAGAGACTGTGCCTAAAAGTATTCAAATTTTGGGAACTAATCTGAGTTCGAGGGCTATTGATCTTTATTGTTTTATCGAATATGGTATGGAGATTAAGATAGACGCGCTCACGGGCGCAAGGGTGTAAATCGACTTAACAATTAGTTAAAAAGAAAAATACTTAAAAAAATATCATTATATAATAATATAAGAAATGGATCAACATATGCCTATTGGAATTCAAGCCTCACCGCTACAAATACGAAAATTAGTAAAGGGAATGAAAGTAAGATTAAAACAAGGAACTGGGTTTTGTTTATTAGTTCATCCTGAAAAATATCATCTAATGTCAAGAACTTTTGGAAAAGATAAGGGTGTGGATGTGTCATTAACGGATCAAGAATTACACGCTAATGCTAATGCCTCTATGGAAGGTATGACTGGTGGAAGTATTTTTGGAAAGAAATTTGATAGAAGTCATAAAGGACTAATGAAGGTATTAAACCCTATAGGACAAGCCTTAAAACCCCTGGCTCAAGAAGGACTGACTATGGCTGGAACGATGGCGAATGCTTATGGTGTACCTACTCAATTTACTGATCCGTTAGTTAAACTGGGTAATGACTATATGAATGACCCGTCATCATTACAAGGTAAGAAAGGATTACGAGAATTGAAAAATAGGGGTATTGATTACGCTCAAATGGGTGCCGATCAATTAGGAAGTGCTTATGGTATGGAAGCTCCGAGAATTAAAGATTATGAGAAACACGTTCAAGACTATAGACACGGTAAAAGTGCCCCCTCCTCTACATCTGGTTTAACTACTAAAGGGATGTCAAATATGGCGGGACAATATGCTAAACAACAAGCTCACGATTACTTAAACAAACAACTTGGAACCAATAGTGGTTATAACTTAAACGCTGGACTGGGACAAGCCGAGTTAGGTTCTATGGCTGGACAACATATTGCTAATCAAATTTCAAGAAGATTTACTGCTCCTCCTATGGGTGGTGAAGACGATAGTATAAGTTCTATGGGTGAATTAGAAGGTGCGATGGGGTCTGGATTTATGGGACGCGGTTTAATGGGAAGACGTCGTGAAATTGGTTCTATTGGACGCGGTGGTGGTGCTTTAGTTCATCACGGACCATTTGGAAGCCCTGCTATGGCGTCTCAACCCTTTGGTGCTAACTTTCAAATGCAACATTTTCTACCCCCTCAATACCATCAATATTTTCATCCTCAACACGACCATGGACACGGGTTGGGACTATATGCGGGGCGTGGATTATATTAACACTAAAGAAAATACAAAATAAATTTTTTACTTAAGATTATATTATTATATAATAATATACTTACAGAATGGCTCTTACAGATACTCAACTTATGAATATGGCTAAAAGAATGAATATACCGATGGCTGGTGTATTTTTTAAGGACGAACTACCGAAAAAGTTAGAAACCAATAAGGTATATATTATCAATATGGAAGACAGTGTGGATGAAGATGGAAATGATAATGATGGAAGTCATTGGGTTATGGCTCAAATTAGACAATATGATAATGGAAAAATGGAACCGATTTTCTTCGATCCTTACGGACAACCTGCTCCTGAAATTGTTAAAAAAAGAATTTGTGATACGGCTAATGTTAAAGGTGTGCCTCATACGGAAAAGGACATACAGAGTTTAATGAATAATGCTTGTGGGTTTTACTGCCTGGCTATGGGACATTATATCAATGTGTCGAGATATAGAACGAATGATTTTTATACCGATGTAAGTGATTTTATGGAAATGTTCGATGACCTAAATAAATCCGTGGATTTTAAGAAAAATGAATTTATTTTAAAACATTTCTTTAGAAGCGGGGACAGTGATAAGAGAGAAACTATTGATGTTTATAAACCCGTGGATAGTATTACGAGTGAAGATACGGGAAGGGGGTTCGATGGCTTTAAGGGTGAAAGAATTGAATGTGATGTTCGAATGTTTAAATGAAATGAATTAAGGATTACTGTATATATATAATCATTGACGATATGACTGAACCAGAGATTAAATATTCGAGCTACACTGAAGCCCAGAAACGGGCTACTCAAAAGTATAGACATACAAATAAAGAAAAAGTAAATTTACAGAGAAAGGTTTATTATCAAACCAGAAAAGAGAATGATCCAAATTTTTTATTATATAAGAGACAGAAGGCTAAAGAATATTATTTGAGAAAAAAGGAATATAAAAAATCTATCAAGGAAGAACTTAATGAACCGTTGACCGAGGTTATTGAAGAAGTTAAACCCGTTAAGGTTAAGAAGGAAAGAAAGAAAAAAGAACCTAAGATAGAACCGATTATTGAGAAGAATAATCACGCAGAAGAAGCCGAAAAGGTAAAGGAAAAAAAGCGGAAGCCTAAGACAGCTAAAGAGAGTAAGAAAATAATTATGGACTTACTGGATGGGCGATTGGGTGAATTGGAAAAGAAACCCGTCATTGAAGAAATCATCGAAGAACTTAAACAAGCTGAACCTATTGAACTGATTGAACCTGAACCGATAGTGGAAGAGGTAAAAATAGAAAAAATAAAAAAGGTAAAAAAAAGTAAAAAAAGTAAAGATGCCCCCGATGAGACCATAATGACTATTGAAATCGATAAAAAGATAGGTAAAAAACGCCTTTAGACCCCTATATATAGTCAATAGAGAGTTTTGTAAAATTCTTAAGGTAATCCCCTTAACCATTTTTTAATATTTTTAATTTTTTAAATAAAATAATTAAAGGTAAAATTTTATGTAAGGTATATAAACAAATGGTGCTAATAGAACTAATAGAAGAAATTGAAACTGACGAGAAAATCGAAAAGACAAAAGATCCTGTTAGGACTAAGCCCCCTTCGAAATACTATTTTAGACATATCAAGAGACATTCAAAAGTAATGAAAGAACTGATGAGATGTAAGAGAGAGCTTTATGAAAGTCTATTGAGTATGACTAAATATAATATTGATGTCGATCCGTTAATGAAACATATTTCTAAATTATTTCTTGGAATAATAAGAAGTGAGACTATTGAATATAGAGAGGAAAGAAGGGATCAAATAAGAAGAAATAAACGAATAGGAATAAAGCCCGTCGATACTTTTTTGAATTTTAGATTATAATATTATAGTTAAGAATTATTTTTTACATTATATATATAAACACAGAATGTTAAACATTAAAAATAAACACGAGAGAGATGACAGACTTAAAATGAATGAGGAGACACATAGATATTGTATAGATGGGAGCGATATAAAATTTAAATCCGTTAGTGTATGGGTAAGCGAACAGTTCGAACCTTTCAATGAGGACAAAGTATTGAATACAATGTTAAACAGTTCGTTATTCGTCGAAGGACATAAATATTGGGGTATGACGCGAGAGGAGATAAAACATTTATGGAAAGTCAAAGCAAGAGAGGCGAGTGAGGCTGGAACCAAGATACATAAACAAATTGAAGAATTTTATTTAAATGAGAATGAGTTTTTATATAATAAGGATCTATACGATACACATTGTTATGACTATACTGAAGAACGGGGCGAGGACTGGTTAAA
>Ga0114951_10006768_pt1 | contig 10012 bp, 29 predicted proteins | sample AM7aDNAmetaG_FD_88677 | JGI IMG/M metagenome (GOLD analysis project Ga0114951, IMG submission 88677) | Freshwater microbial communities from Finland to study Microbial Dark Matter (Phase II) - AM7a DNA metaG | ecosystem: Environmental > Aquatic > Freshwater > Lake | place: Finland: Lake Alinen...
AATATTGTTCTTGGGTGAATATTGAAATTGTGCGGTATATAGTATATTTATATTCTTTATTTTTATTAAAATATGGAAGAAAATCTTTTTTACAAATTGCTATCATTTTTTTAATTTGTTAATTTTCATTTTTCTTAGAATTTTTATACCTTCTAAAGATTTATCATTTGTGTACACTCCATTATTTGATAAAAGGTAATAACCTATTTTAGTTGGATAGACAATTTGAATCAGATCGGAATCTCTATTTGAAAAAAATTGTAGTGGCTCCAACTGATTCGTTTCTCTATACATTTGATGAATTTCCACAGGGTTATATTTACTTTTAATAAAATATTGTAATTTGTCAGTTTCATCAAAAATGTGCATAACATTTTTCATTTTATTTTTGTTAATTTTTTCATTTTTATTTTTCTATTTTCTTTTAAATCAAAAATAATCTCATCATCAAACCATGTTATATAAGGACAACCTTTTAAAGAAATTTCAGCCAAATTATTAGAATGAAAAAATTCAATATTTTCAATAATATAATTTTTACCGAAATATTCTTTTAAATTGGATAATGTGTGATAAGCGTATTTTTTCCAAACAACATCATTTTCGTTTTTTATTTTAATTGAATCTCCAATTCTATATATCATCTGAGTTGATTTTTTTAAATTTTTCTTTTCTAATTTCCGACAACAAAATTAACTCACTTTCTAACCAATGAAGATCAGAAATATTTAAACTAATAAAATTAGGTGAATCAATTGCAATAATTCTACCTATTTTTCCGCAACATTTAAAATATATTTCAAAGTCGGGATCAATATAACTTTTCCAAATATTATCATTTCTATTTTTAACTTGAACTATATCACCTATTTTATATTTCATTTGATTTTATTAATTTTTTTTAATTTTTTCAATCTATCATCTTTAATAGAAATAAATCTATAACAAAAATATGCTACAACGCTTTGACTATGTAATTTTACATTCACATAATTACCACCTGCGGTGTTTTCGACGGAAACAACATTATAAATTTTATTCTTAATTAAAAATTGAGAGCCATCAGCATCTACACAAACTATGTTGTCTCCCTTTTTCCAATTAGTTTTCAAATATCTATCATTTATCATTTTCAATTTTTTTCAATTTGTTTTTTCTTTGTTCTTTAATAGAAATAAATCGTTTAGAATATATTCCATAATGTTCGTCATATGGTGTACAAGATTTATCTATTATATTTACAAAATAGTCACCGTTATTATTGTATGAATGAGTAACAATATAGGTTTTATTTTTAACAAGAAAAAATATACGATCAGTATTATCTACACAAATTATTTTATCTCCTTTTTCAAAATTTTTCATTCGAAATTTTCTTCAATTTATTTTTTCTTTGTTCTTTAACAGATTCAAATCTATAACAAGCACAAACATAAGATTTTTCATTTATTTTAATCACGACATGATCATTATAAATTTTATCCACTGTATAAGTTTTATTCATTTCTAAATATTCAATGATTATCGGCTGATATTTGGTTGATCCTGCGAGAGTGTGTATTTCAGACATATAATCAATGTTGTTAATACAAACAATTTTATCACCAGCTTTCCAAGATTGATAACCATCAATTTTAGTTTTATACATTTTTAATTTTATTTAATTTTTTAACTCTTTCTTTTTTTATAAAATCTTTTACAGAAATAAATCTTTTACAGAAAAATCCACCGGATTGCAGATTACTTATTGTGACATTCACAAAAAAATTTTTAGTATAATTTTGATACACATTTATTACTGTATAAATTTCATGTTTTTTTAATTTTTTATATGGTTCTGGTTCAATACAAACTATTTTATCACCAGACTTCCAAGAATTATAATCGTTCATTTTTTATTTTGTTTAATTTCATTTTTCTAAGTTCTTTAAGTAATATAAATCTGGAACATGACAAACCATTATAATTATATATATCTACACAATTAAGTATTTGATGAAAATTTTTTATAATATAAATTTTATTTTTTTCTAATATATTAGTGAAAAAAAAGTTGTCAATACAAACAATTCTTTCTCCTGATTTCCAATTACTCATTATTATTTATTTTGTTTAATTTTTTTATTCGTTGTTCTTGAATGTGTTCGAATCTATTATAATAAAATCCGCCTACAACATATTTAAAATTTTCAGTTTCTTTATCAAACAAATAAACAAATATATCTGTTGTTCTTTCTATAACATAGATCCTATTTAGTTCTAAGTTTGTGCCCGCATTATTTTTACAAATGACTTTGTCTTTTACTTTCCAATTTTTGATCATATTAGTTTTTGTATTTTTTGTTTTCTATATTCTTTTAAAGAGCAAAATGAATATGATGATACTCCATAACCACAATTCATATTTTGATCATCTATTATGAAAATAAAATTATTTCCGCTTAGTTGTGATACACAATATGTTTTTCCTATTGTTAATCTGGATGTTGTAATAGGAAAAACTGATCCCGAAAATACTATTTTTTCATTTTTATCAAAATTACGTTGTTCCATTATTAATTTTGTTTATTTTTGCTAATCTTTGTTCTCTAATATTAATGAATCTATAACTATAGACGCCCCTAATCAATTGTGAATTTGAATTTGTTACATCTATCATAGAACAGTCATCATCAATAAAGTTAAGTTCGGTGATTTTTAAAAAATTATAAATTTTATTTTTAGATAAATAACTTTCAACTCCAACATTGTCTAAACATTTTAACTTATCGCCAATTTTCCAATTTAATTCCATCATTTGATATTTTTATAAAAGTACAAAATTTTAACAATAAAAAAAAAATAATATATAGATTTGTGATATATTTAAACAAATTTAAACAAGTGAACGAATCTGATGAAGATTCTGTCCAAAAATATGATAAAATATTTAATATTCTTATTAAATTATATTCTTTATATTATGGAAAAGATATGATTATGTATAACATATATCCAAACAATAGCAGGTTGATTTTTAGAATTTTAAAAAATGAAAGGTTGGTTTTAGAAATTGATAAAAAAACAGGTATTATTGAAATAGTGTTCGAATATTATTTTTCTGTTGATATTTTAAAATTTATTTTTGATCACCTAAATCTTAATGAATACAATCTACAATATCATTATGATGATGGTGAACTTAATGAAGTTTCAATTAAAATATTTAATTCTGAAATAGATAAATTTGTTAAAGATGTTCAAATGTTAATTGATAGTGACGATTTAAAAATTCATTTATCATCTAAAAAATTTGGGTTATAATATGAAATATTTAAAATTATATGAAAATTTAAATGATAAATGTTATTGGATCACGGAATATAAATATTTGGGATTAGCATTAAAAAAACTTGAATTGTTGAAATTTTTAGATTTAAAAAGGATATCAAAAGACGAAGAAAAACAGGGCGAATGTATTATTTTTAAAAATGAAGATTATTTGGCTTGGTATTGTGCTTGGTGTCTGAAAACACCAGCAAATTTAAGAGCCATTAGAAAATTAAAATTTGAGTTTATAGGAAACGTAGAATTGTCAGAATCAGAAAAAGAAATTTATTTAGCATCTAAAAAATTTGGGTTATGAAATATTTAAAATTATACGAATGAAATATTTAAAATTATACGAATCAAACAATTTTAAAATCCTTAGAGATTTAACTACACATGTTTACAATTTTTTAAATTATTTTTATAATGATTTAAAAATTGATAATTGGAATGATAAATATTCTAAAATTGATATTTTACAAGAAACTATAACTCAAATTTTAATTAGTGAAGATGAAAAAATTATTAGAATTTATTTAAAAGTGGATAAGGATATTATAAAAATTTTAAGTAAAAAATTTATTATTGAAGATGAAGCGACATTTAATAGTGCAGCATTAATAAATGTAGAAATTAAAAATATTAAAAAGTTTATCTTTGATTTAAATAGTTTAACATTATCAGATGATGTCAAACTATACAAAGACGCTAAAAAATTTGGATTATGAAATATTTAAGAAAATATAAAATTCCAGAAAATTTGGTTTTTGATAAAGATCCTGGATTAGATTTTATTAAATATCCAGAAATTGGTGATATTGTTAAAATTACAGGAACGCAAAAAATTCGTTCCTTACTTAATCATGGAGACGGACCACAACCATCATTACTTCATATGGAATTTATTATAGAAATTTTACAAGCACCAAAATATGGAAATATTCAAGTTTTGTTTTTAATGTTTAGAAAAGTAGGAGACGACAAATTTGTTGAATATAAATGGTCGCCAGGATATTATAAAACTAAATCTTGGGTACAAAAATTTCCAATTTTACAAAAAAATATTTTAACACAAGATGAAAAAGAGCAACTTGAAATTTATAGAGCAGCAAAAAAATTTGGATTATAAAATGAAATATATTAAATATTTTGAAAATGTTTTAGCAACTTCAGTAAATGTTGGTTCTATTTTTAAATTAAATTTCGGTTCAAGTGCAGTTATTATGACGTCATTTTTGGGTGAAGTTATTGAAATTAAAAATAGTTTTATTACATTTGAAGTTTATTTTTATAAAGATAATACTAGTAAAAAATATACTGAAAGAAACAATTATATTCCAAAATTTTTTGACTATCCAATTAACGAATTTATATCATTTTGTCATTATTGCACAGAAAAAGAAACAATGTTAGTAAACAGATTTAGAGATGCAAAAAAATTTGGATTATGATAAATTTTTTAATTTAAATTTAATAGCAACAGTTTAGTTTTTCTAATTTCTTTTATATTTTTCATTTTTCCTATTTTATTTTTCCAATATGTTTTTATTTCTGCTATATCAATTGCACGAATATAACAACTACCACAGGAATTTTCATAATTTTCATAATAATATAATTGTAAAGTAGATGTATCAATATCCGCATCTCTTATTAACAGATAACAAATTTGTTTGTTTCTGGAAAACACAAAATGTAATATTACTCCAGAAAAACAATCTATATCATTTTTTAAAAAATCATCAAATAAAAATAACATTTCTGAGCAGAGCATAAAAGAAAAAATAGAAACATTTAATTTTAAAATTGGTGATATTATTAAAATTATTTATAAAAATAATATTTGTTTAGTTGAAATTTTAGAAATCTATAAAGATTTAAATTTATATATAAGAATATATGAATTATTTGAAAAAGTTTGAAAATAACAATATGAAATATTTAAAATTATACGAAGATAACTTAACATATGCGTTATTTTTAAAATTAATGAAACATTTATATAAATTTTGTAGTTATTTTTATGATGATATAGAAATGAAAGGTAACACTATTTATAATGGAAAATATATAATATTAGAACTGTATTATAGTGCTTTGCCTTTTGTCAGATTTGGTTCAAATAGTGATGATTTACATTTTATGATAAAACAATTAAAACAAAAATTTAAAAATTCAAAAAAGGTGACTATAATTCCAGAGGTTGGATTATCTTTTGATCAAGATGATGCTGAAGATTTTATAAATGGATTAAAAGAAATTGAAAAATTAGAAAAAGTAAAAATATATAAAGACACAAAAAAATTTGGATTATAGCACATTATGAAATATTTAAAATTATATGAATCAAATAATTCAAAATGCTATTGGCTATTGCCTTTGGAATATATTGGTTTAGCATTACAAAAAATAAATGTTACACCAAGTCAATTATCAATGGACCAAAGGGAAATAGACGAATTAGAAAATCATCAATTTTTACATGGTTATCAAACTCTTATAATAACAAAAAATGATGAGGCTCTTCAACATAATTTCGATTGGTTCTATAATGATGTAGATGTTTTAAAAGAATTACGTGATAGAAATTATAAATTCATGGGCAAAATTGAGGTAGATCCAGAAGAAGTTCAACTTTATAAAAATTCTAAAAAATTCGGTTTATAAGTATGAAATATTTAAAAATATATGAATTAATAACTGGTAGTAACTATATAAAATGTTATTGGATTGCACCAAGAGAATATGTTGGTCTGGCTTTACAAAAAATTAATGTTGAAGCCAGACGTTTATTTTTAGATAAAAATGATATAAATAAATTAGAATCTTTTACTGGAAAAGATATGTTAATAATAAAAAATGCTGATAGTAGTTTTGAATGGTTTTATAAAGATATTTCAATTTTAAAAAACTTACACGATAAAAATTATAAATTCATGGGCAAAATTGAAGTAGATCCAGAAGAAGTTCAACTTTATAAAAATTCTAAAAAATTTGGGTTATAAAAATGATAATTGATTTTAAAATATTTGAAAGATTAGGCTATAATGAAGAAGTTTCAAAACTTGCGGAATTTGTGTGGACAAAATATAAAGAAGGTGAAAGAGAAATAGATTTGAGTGAATATAGTAAAAATAATCTAACCATATTTATTAACAAACTTATTATTGTTGAATTTTATGAAAACAGTGATGCTAGAATGTCAGCATATTATGACAATTCTTTTTATAAAAAAACAAAAAATTTCAAAATAACAATTAATAAGAAATTTAGAACAACATTAATGAGTTTGGAACACGAATTAAAACATATGTTTGATTTTATTAAAGCTGGTGGTGAATTTTTAAATGTTAAAGATAAAAAATTATTATCACCATTTAATATAATGTCATCAAATGATAAATTCATTTCAAAGTTTTTTTTAATTATGTATTATATTCAAATAACTGAAATTGAAGCGTACTATCACTCTGATATTAGAAATTTTAAAAATAATAAACATAAATTTAATAATAATATAAAAACTTATATTAAATATTCAAGATTAAAAAATATTTTAAATCTGCTCACTAAATATGATCTTAAAGGTAATTTATTTTCAATTCAAAAAAATGATAAACTCGCAATAATGAATTATTATTATCAAAATTTAGATCGATTTAAAAAGTATATGAGTTTATCAGATACAAAATTTAAAATCACAACAATGTTTGATAACGTTAAAAAATTTTTACAAAAAATATACATTCTCCCAGATGATTGGAAAAATTATTCAGATGAAGAAATTGATAGATTCTTTAAAAGATTTGAAAAAGAAATAGAAAATAAAAAAGGCGTTTATAAAAAATATATCAATAGATTATATTCTTATTTTAATGAAAAATAAAATTATGAAATACTTAAAATATTTTGAATCGAGTTCTGAAGGTCGTGCAGAAACCTATAATGATATTGTAGCAGGAATGTTATTATTATGTGCTGATAATAGTTTTTATTTTCAAAATGTTGCTTCTATTAAATTTACTAAAGGAAAAAAATATAAATTATATAAATCACCTAGGCAAGGAATGAGACTAAAAGATGATAATAATAATTTTCAGGTTTTGTTTTCGTGGGTCGAAGGTGAAGATGGTATTTTAATTTTTAAAAATTTTATTGGAAATATTTTCACAACAGATAATTCGTTAGAAGATTATGAGAGAAGAATGGATGCTAAAAAATTTGGATTATAGAAACTATCGTTATAAAAATGAAATATTTAAAATATTTTGAAAAAATGTTGGTTAGTGATATTATTAATGGAACTTTATTGTTATGTATTAATGATTTAGATTTTGATAGTGATTTTGATAATTATAAATTTACTAAAGGAAAAAAATATAAATTATATAAATCTAACAAATTAGGAAACAGAATTAGAGATGATTTTGGTAATTTTACAATTTTATTTTCTAAAACTGTTGCAATTTCTGGTGATGTGCGTGTTAAGGTCTTCCAAATAGATGTTGATAGAACTGATGATATTTTGGTTTTTAAAAATACCATTGGACATATTTTTACAACAGATAATTCTTTGGAAGATTATGAATGTAGAACGGATGCTAAAAAATTTGGATTATAAAATGAAATATTTAAAATACTTTGAAAAAATTGATAGTGATAAAGAAATTTATTTATTGTGTGTCAATGAAATAGATTTTAATTCTTATTATAAATTTACTAAAGGAAAAAAATATAAATTATATAGTTCACCAAAAAATGGAAAGAGACTTATAGACAATAATAATCACTTCGCATCTATATGGATTAAAAATGAAGAAAATAACATTTTAATTTTTGAAAATCCAGTTGGACACATTTTTACAACAGAGAATTCTTTGGAAGATTATGAACGCAGATTAGATGCAAAAAAATTTGGATTATAAATAAAATACCTATGATCACAAAATATAAAATATTTGAAGTTAATATACCTATACCTGGTGGTAACGGATATAAATATTGGATTGTTCAAACAGAATATTTATTAGCATCTTTAAAAAAATTAGGTATAACCAGATTTAAAGATTATGAAGATGTAGATTTTGATATTAAAAATATTGTTATCAATGATTATGTTTTTAAAAAAATTGAGGAATGTTCAAAAGTTATAATTTCTTGCACATCAGAAACCAGATACGATTGGGGATTATTTGATAATATAGATATGTTTGTAGAATATAAATTTATGGGTGGTGTTGTTTTAACAAAAAAAGAAAAAGAAGAATCACAAATATTAAAAGATTCTGAAAAATTTGGATTATAAGTTATGAAACATTTAAAGAAAATAATAAATGTTTTATTTTTGTATAAAAAATCAAATTGGACTCCAGTTTCTGGTTATAATAATCACAAGAAAATATTAAGCCAAGAAACCGCATGGATCACTACCAATAATATTGCTGATATGATGGTTTTTTATAAAAAGAAACTTAAAATAACACCAAAAGAAAAAAAGTTGATAGAAGAATATCAACGTGACAAAGATTCAAAAAAATTCGGACTATGAAATATATAAAATATTTTGAAAATAAAAATGATTTAGATGAATTTAGATTTGTTTTAGATGTTAGTCAAATTTCAAAAAGAGACAACCAAGATTATATTGAAAAAATAATAAATTCTTTTTTTGAAAAATTTAGTTCTACAAACGGTTCTACAAAATTTATCAAATCGTCAGATAAGAATCCTACAATATGTGTGTTGATTAATATAAACACTTGGCTTAACGAATATAGATTGAATTATGGAATTGTAACAACACCTAATTGGAATTATGATGATATGAAATCTTACGGACCAATTATAAAATTTGAGGATGTTGTAGATTTAAACAAAGAAGAAATAACTGATTTAATTTATAAATTAAAAATGGACTGGGAAATGAAAAAAGATGCAGGCAAATTTGGATTGTAGAATTAATGTAATTTATTTTTAATTTTTATAAGTTTGAATTTTCTTGTTGGAGCACATGTGCATTTTGTATTTGACAAATTACAAAACATATCAGTACAATATATATTTTGCTCATGATCAATTTTATGATAACAATCACAACTACATTCTTTAAATTTGTCGCATATTAGATTTTTCATTTAGTTTTTTTAATTTTCTTTTTCGCTCATCATTTAAAATAATAAAAACATCATTAAGTTCAATTATTTTACTTTGTCTAAAAAATTGAGCAGTTTTGTTATCATTTTTAACCCAATATAAAATATCGTTTTCTACATGCTCAACTTTAAAAATTTGATATGTTTTATTTTTAGTGTATCTAGCAGAATATTTATCAGACAACCATTTGATTTTATTACCCACAAAAATGTTTTGCATATTTTTCAATTTTATTTATTTTTATTTTTCTAATAGATTCACATTTGACTTCTTTCATGGTAGAGTTACAATATTCATCCAAACAACACGTTCCTATTGAATGTGCTTTTTTGTGGTGACAACCAAATTTACAGGCATATGCTCTATTGCAAATATAATTATCCATGTTTAATTTTTTTAAAGTTATTTATTTTTGTTTTAGCATCAACACAAACATCATAACAATCACAAAGAACTTTCATTTTTTAAAATTTTATTTAATTTTTCTTTTCTAATTTCTTTAATATCAATTAAATCTTTTTCAAACCAATAATATCTACCATTATCAATA
>Ga0114951_10006769_pt1 | contig 10012 bp, 11 predicted proteins | sample AM7aDNAmetaG_FD_88677 | JGI IMG/M metagenome (GOLD analysis project Ga0114951, IMG submission 88677) | Freshwater microbial communities from Finland to study Microbial Dark Matter (Phase II) - AM7a DNA metaG | ecosystem: Environmental > Aquatic > Freshwater > Lake | place: Finland: Lake Alinen...
AAGAAAATTTTAATTTTATTAAGAGTCGAATAGGAAGTTATTTATATGGAAGTTTTATAAAAACAGACAAATTAAATAATATTAAAGTTTTAATTGATTTTTTTAATTCAAATGAAATTGAATATAAACTATTATATCAAAATAATGATTTTTTGATACTTTTGCCACATGAAAAAGATTTAAAAAAATTACCAGTGGATAAACACAATTTATATTCACCATATATGCCGTTTGTTGATAGTGAGATAAGAGAAATATATAAAGAAATGATTGATGAATTTCCTTGGACAGAAATAACATCGAAAGAATTAAATATAGAAAATTTAAAAAGAATTGATGATTCTATTAAATTTGGTTTATAAAAAATGATTATTTTATGCAATATATTTTAAATGAAAAATTTGATGGTACATTTTCAATAAATTTTATAGGTGAGGATGTTTCTTACAATTATCGTGAAATTTTTGAATATGATTTATCTTCTCCAATTAAAGGTATAAAAAGTATCACAAATTTTCAAGATACTGTTAGAGGTACAAATTCTGATCATTATTTTAAGATATATTTTTCTTATACTAATGCAAGAAGTGGTGTGTCATGGAGTACAGAACAACCAATTACAGGTATAACAAATTTAGATGTTTGCTCTTTAAATAATTTTGATTTAAAAATAGTTTATTATAGAGTTGATAATGTTAGCAACGGTACAGCTCCAATTTTATCAATATCTAATATTTTAATTGAAGGAACATATGACATAAATGAAACAGAAAATAGTTTTTCATTACCAAGTGGAGACACATTTACAATATTTAAACCAAAAGATATTTATAAAGTGTTCAAATTAACAGGTTTTGAATTATATGGATTGAATACTCAAAATCTGAATATAAAATTTAGATTTACTCAGGATAATGGAAGAAGTTATACACAATGGGAGCCGCTTACAATTGAAAATGTTGCTACAACAAAACTTAATCCAATAAGATTTGCACAAGTAGAATATTCTGTTCAAAATACAGGAAATAATAGTTCAAAATTATTTGATATTATTCTTACAGGTGATTTTCAAAATATCAATGCTAATTTTTTAAAAACAAATAGATATGGTATAAAACAAGATTGTGCTGCCGCTTGGATAAGTGGTGCAACAAGTGATGATAACGGTACTGGTCCATGTTTAAGCGGATTAACAAACGGCAACATTGTTAAAGGTTGTAATCCAGATATAACAGGTAGAGTTTATAATTATAATATGGATTGGATAACAAAAGGTTTGAGTTGTTATATGACTGGAACAAATATTTATACTGGATTAAATAATGCAAATAGTGACACAACAAATCAATCTGGATTTTGGAATCCATATAATACACCATTAATTGGTGCATGGTATAACCAATTGGCAACACAATCAACAAGTATTTTAGGTTGGACTGTTGATTATTATTTAAGAGATCCTGATGTTAAAGGTGTTGATATGACATTACACGAAAATCAATTATTTAATGTTGTTGATGTTCAAAAAATAAAAATAATGGTACCAAATAATCAATTTCCAGATAATCAAGTTACCATAAATGAATTTATGCTTGATATGATGGATACTTTTGAAGTTCATATTCTTAAAGATGATTTTAAAATTGCATTTGGTATTGAAAAAAGACCAATGCAAAAAGATGGAATTTATTTTTGTCAAGCCAACAGACTTTTTAGAGTTAGACATGCTCAAATTTTTAAAGATGTGATGTATATGGGTGTTTACTATAAAGTGATTCTTGAGAAATTTGAACAACTCGCAAATGAAAGATATACAAATCAAGTTGCTAAGAAATTAATAGAGCCATTAATTAAAAATACAACTATTGATGAATTGTTTGGTTTTGATAATCAACAAGACACTAATAAAACGATCAAAAAACAGCATAGGCAATTAACAAAAGATCCTTATCGTTCTATTGTTAACTCAAATGTTAATATTGTTGAAAAAAAGATTTATAATTATGGTATTGATATTGCAGAATATTTTTATGATTTTATAAATATTACAACTCCAACAACAGCTGTCACATATACATTTCAAGATTCTGTGATGAGTGTTAGTGATAACAGAGCATTTACTATGTGGTTTAATTTTAATAATTTATATAATCCAAATAAAATTGTTGATGATGATGTTTTTAATTCTTATCATGTTTCAAATAATACATATTTCGAATTATTAAATAATTATGATGATATTAATAAAAAAGGATATAAACTTTGGTATAGTAACAAACAAATATCATTGCTCTTAAATGATGATGTATATGTTTTATATGCGACAGGACTAACGACCAATGTTTGGTATGGTATAATTGTTAATATCAATAATAGACAGCGCACAATTGATTTAAACCTATTTAAAAGAGATTGTGATTATGTGATAAAATATTTCACTAATAATTATCAAAATATTTCTTTATATTCATCTGATTTAACTGGTATAACATATTATACAACAAGAGGATACAAACCAGTTAAAAATTTAGAAGCAGTTAAAGATATAAAAACTTCTAAATTAAAATTAATTTATAATTTTGAATATACAAATGTTAATTTGTCAAGTTTTGAAATTGATCAATCAATTATGCTTCGTGCATCAAATATTAAATATACAAACATGAGAATTTTTGATGATGTTATTCCAGATATTGAAAAATCTAATGTTTTAAATCAAAATATAATTATAGATACGAATCATCTTTTATTAGCTGATAATGCAAACAGAAAATTATATACTGCAAATATACCAAATAAACTATGGGAATGATTAAAAAATTTAAATTGTTTGAAAAAATAAATGATGGCAAGCCAGAAGTTGGTGATTATGTTATTTGCAAATTAGCATATCAATATTTTGAAAGGCAAGATGAATTAAATTTATTTTTTGAAAATAATATTGGTCAAATTACACATATTATACCATTTACTGATGGTAGTTTTCAATATGACGTTAGATTTGAAAACATACCGCAATTTCATTTCAGAAGTGGAATATTTAGTTCAAGAAAAAGAGTGTCTAATAAAAATGTAGGAAATAAAATTTTTAATGTGAGGAGAAAAGGCAATAATGAAATTGTAGCATGGTCAAAAGATAGAAAAGAATTAGAAATTAAAATTGAAGCAAATAAATTTGGATTATGATAACAATATTTGAAAATTTTACTATAAAAAATCATCCAGAAATTGGTGATTATGTTATTTGCAAATTAGCATATCAATATTTTGAAAGGCAAGATGAATTAAATTTATTTTTTGAAAATAATATTGGCCAAATTACAGATATGGAAGAATTTTTTAATAAAAATGATGTTCACGATTGTTATCAATTCGAAGTTAGATTTGAAAAAATTCCACACTTTTTTTTCACAAATAAGATATTTAATGGGAGTGTCATCTTCGGAGGTGGCGCAAACGGAATAGGAAAAAGAACGTTTGAATTTGGTAAAAAGAACAATGAAATTGTTGCATGGTCAAAAGATAGAAAAGAATTAGAAATTGAAATTGAAGCTAAAAAATTTGGATTATAGAAAATTATCATTATAGAAAATTATGAAATATTTAAAATTGTTTGAAAGTTTGACATTAGATAAAATATGGCACTTTGCTTTTATAAAATAATGGAAGCAATGTTATATAATGGATTTAAGAATGTTAATTTTAAAAATACATTAGGAGAAACCGCTTTACAATTTTTAATTTCACAAAAAAACAATTTAAAAATTATTTCAAAACTTCTTGAAAATGGTGCAGATCCAAATATTTTAGATAATGATGGTTATTCAACATTGATTTTTTGTGCAAATGATGAACCTCAAAATTATCATAAATTTGAATTATTATTGAAATATGGTGCAGATCCATATTATATTGATCCTTATGGAAATGATTTTTACGATATTTTAGATTCTACTAATCAAGAAATGTTTATGTTAATGATGGAAAAATTTTTACCACCAAATTATTTAAAAACCAGAGAATTTATAAAAACATCAAATAAATTTGGATTATAAAAAATCTGATAATTTAGAGTTTTTGATTTTTATTTTTCTTCAATTATTTTCTTCAAATCTTTACTTTGATAATATCTTACCTTTTTATCCTTTACTTTAAATTCAAAAATTTCAAAATCTTTAACAGAATTTTCAATTTTATCTATGTGCAAATTTAATTTTTTAATTGCATTTTCATAATCACCTTTCCAATATTCAGGAAACCTTTTTCTAAAATTTATTAATTCGTTTTCTACTACTTTAACACTTATATAAACATTCTTGTCACCAGATGCAGATGTAAAAATTGTAGATTTATTCTTTAATACTTCTGAAATGTGTGTAGAAAAACGATGAACCAAATTATCAGTCTCAATAACCTTCAAAAGACCAATTACATATCCAGTTTCTTCTGAAATTGATATCGGATTGTTTTCTAACACAATTTTTTGTAAATCATCATCATTATGATCACGAAGGGCGAATCTTTTATAATCTCCCCAAAGTGCTCTTTTTAAAAGATCCTCAGGAGTCATTGTTATAATCATAAAATTGTGGATTATTTTTTATTTATATATGCAAAAAAATATAAATTGTTTGTTTTCATTTTAAAAAAATTATATATATAAAAAAAATAGTCCATATGTCAAAAAATAAAATACTAATAGTAGATGATGATTCTGATAGTTTGATTCTTCAACAAGCAATAGTTCAAAGATTAGGTTTTTATACTCAATTAGCTGTCAATGGAATTGATGCAATTAAAATTATTAAACAAGATGTTCCAGATTTAATACTACTAGACATTTTTATGCCACAAATGGACGGTTTTGAAACACTAAAAATGATACAAGAAAAATTTAATATAACAGTTATAATTGTAACTGCTGGAGGAAACCAAACAATTAATAAAGTAAAAGAAAAAGGAATTGTTCATTATGTTCAAAAACCTATAACACCAACTAAATTACAAAGAGAAATTTTTAATTGCCTTAAAGAAACTGAAAAATATGAAATATTTAAAACTATTTGAAGAAAATACAAATAATTTTGTTTTTGTTCCTTTTGCGAATGATTCAAATTATAATAAAAAATATGACTTCTATTCTGCAAGTTTATCATATTATATTGATAAACCTACTTATGATTATTTTGATGGTGTAGACAATGGATCATGGACAGAGTTCAGAAACAATATAATCAAACCAAGAAAAACAGATCATACTATAGCTCCATATTCTATTATAGTAGAAAATATTTATTTATCCAACAGTAAAAATAGAATCGGTTGTGTATCAAAATCAGAATCAGAGGATGAATTTTATGTTTTTATGAATCTTTTAGATGCTGAACAACTTTTAAAAATACAAAAGGCTTTCGGAAGTAGATTTTTTCCAATATCATATAAAAAAAGACTCATAGGTAAATATAAAACACTTGATGAAGCTAAAAAACAATTAAATGCTGGATATAAAAATATTTTAATAAAAATACAAGAATTAGGACTGTCGTTATTAGATGAAAAATTACCACAAATTGGAGATTATGTTTTGTTAAATCATAGAATATTTGAAGCTGTTGTTAGATTAAATAGTTTGTCAGGAAAAACTTTCTCTGAATATAAAATTTTTATTGAAAATAATATAGGGCAAATTAAAAATACAAATCAGTTCGATCACTATGAAATTAAATATGAAAATATACCAAAAGATATAGAAATGCTATTTCAAATATCAAAACATAATATAAATGATGGAAGATGCTATATCACATGTAATGAAGATTATATCAAACATTTTGATAAGAATAAAAATAATTTAGACGTTATTTTAACTTCTAGTAAGTTTGGATTGTGAAATTAAGTAAAAAATCTGTTTTTAATAGATTTACAAATTAACCATCTTCTTGGTGATATTGTTACTACTCCAGTTTTTATAAATATATAAATTTTTTGTTTATAAATATTGTTAAATTCATCTTCATATTTTAATTGAATCCATTCATCTTTTTGTATAAATATATGAGTAATTACAATATCATCATCAAACTCATTAATAATAGTAATATCTTTACCATCAAATTTGAATGGAATTGATTGCGTTGATTGCGTTATATTTATATTATATAATTTTGATTTAATATTTTTAATACAGAAATTTATAGTCATTGAATTCATTTTTTTATCAGAAATAACACCTGGAGGAGGAGCACATTGATTATGATTATCTTTAGAAATAATAATTTCACCATATTTTTTATCCAATAAAAAAAGTCTAATTGATGTTATTACACTTAAAAAAATAGCAACACTACTTAAAATTATATTTATAGTCATTATTTAAATTGTTTTTTATTTTACTTTGCTTTTTTTAGACATAATATGCTTGGGTAATTCCGCCTCACACGAAATTTCAAATTATTGTAGTTTTTATATACGGCTTGTTAAATTCGGACAAATCGTTTTTAGTTGTTATGTTTTTTTGTTTTATTTTATATTACCACTCCATCATTTTTAAAAATTCTTTAAGTAGTTTCCTTTTTGATAATTGTTGATAACTTGTAATATCAACATTCTTTAAATCGGCTATTTTTTTAAAATTGTTTTCGTTTGCGATTTTTTTAATTTTTTCAAGTAATTCTTCATCAGTCAAATTTGACCATTTCCCTTGTGGGCTATAATTCCATCCCATCATTTTACAAAAATTTCCACTTATATTTCTTTTTTTCAATATCTTACTACCAGTTTGACAAACCTTATATAACTCATTCAATCTTCCACAATTATTCTCGGATGCGATTTCTTTTAATTTTTCAAGTAGTTCATCATTTGTTAATGTTGACCATATTGTGTTATGGTTTACCTTATTATTCCAATTCATAATTTTGTAAAAATCTTCGGTTAATTTTCTTCTCTGTAGTTGAACGCAGTAATCTTTGCTTATATCTGACCTTTTGTTCCAATTATTTTCTTCGCAAAGAGTTTTTAAATTTTTTAAAAATTCTTTATTAGATATTAAATTCCAGTTTATTTGGCGATATTTCCAATTCATTTTTTCACAAAAATTATCTAATAATTTTCTTCTCTTTAATTCTTCCCTCCAATTCTTATGAATCGAATAAAAAATGGATGGTAAATCTTTATAATTATTATTAATACAAATTTCTTTCAGTTGATTTAAAAAATCTTCATCCTTTAAATCTTTCCAAATAGTCTCAGTATATTTCCATTTCATTTCTTCATAAAAAGATTTCATTAAATTTCTGTCCCTTAATTCCCTTCCAGCAGCAATACATTTTTTATGAAAATTTGTTTTATTGTAATTATTTTTGGCGACAATTTTTTTTGCGTTTTTGAATAATTCATTATTATCCATAGTTTCCCAATTTTTTTGCCTATATTCAAATCTGAAAATTGTTTAGTTAGCCCCCGATCCATCAAAATATTATAATATTTTGTACACATAAAATCTTGAAGTCTTAACCATTTTTTTTCATTCACGATAGTTTTTAATTTTTCTAATAATTCATCATCAGAAAGCACAAACCACAATTCTCTATCACTAAAAAATTCATTTTTAACCTTTCTTAATGTTGTCCAATACACAGTGTTCAATACTTCATTGTTTTTGTGAATTAAACTATTAAAAAATTTAATTGCAGGAATATCCCACATTTTAAGATTTTGTCTAACTATCCTTTTTTCTTTTTTATCTACATTGTTATTTTTATTTTTTATTTTTTTAGTTCCAAGTGTTGGAAATTCCAAATCTAAAAAATTTTTTCCATTATATTTAAGATAATATTCTTCATTGGTTAAGCACATAACGGCAGACATAAGGTGTTCAAAATATTGTTCAAGATTAGATGGAACAACTTTGAAAAATAATTTTTGATCACCAGCAGGATGTTTTCTAATAACACGACAAAGTAATTGAAAAATTCGATCAAGGTTTTGCGAGCAAGACATATCAATTACGTTCACTAATTCTGGATAATTGAAACCAAGAATGCCACGACCAACAACAATAAGAACGAGAATGTTTTTATCTTTTTGAAATTTTTTAATTTCGTCAGAATCAATATCAATATCAGATGTCGATAAAACAACATTGATATTTTTATTTTTAAAATATTCTTCTACTTGGTGACCTTGTTCAATTGAACGACACACTATCATAGTTTTTTTCAATGTTAATAATGGAAACGACCAACCAACATTTGTTATTAGTGAAGAATAAACAGATGGTATATTTTTAAAAACCGACTTTAATTTGCTTACTATTTTTTCAAGTAAATCGTCCAATGTTATATTTGTTTCTTTTATAATAAAAGAAACATCATTTTTTATTTCATCATCCTGATTATAATCTTTATAGGTAAAATTATAAGCTGACGTTCCAATTTCTATTCTTGGATCTGTAATAAAATCGTTTTCTAACAGTTTTTCGATAGTTACAGGAATAATATTATATCCACGGAAAATAAATGGTGATGGCGATCCCGTTAAAATAAGAGTTTTTTTAATATTGCAACTTTTTTTAATTCTTTTTACCATTCCATCAATTCCATTTTTTTCAGCGAAATAAAATTGATGACCTTCATCAACTATTAATAAATCAAAATTTGATTTGTTTTTAATACCAACTATAGTTTGCGGTAATGTAATAATTACATTTTCTTTACTATTAAGTATATCTTTACCATTTTCAACATTACGATATGTGAATTGTGGATTGCATTTAATAACTTCTTCATAATATTGAGTACGAAGAGTTGTTGTTCCATGCGTAAGAACCAAAACACGATGATTTGAATGATCTTTCAGATAATTATCTATATAACAAATCGACATCAATGTTTTACCTGCACTTGGAGCAGCCGCTAAAACTGCTTCATCTTTTAATTTAAAAGCATTATCAACTTTTTCGCCGACAATTTCAATTTGAAATTGATGAGGTGTGAGTCCACGATTAGTATACCAATTTTCTATTTTTTCCATAATCATCTTTGTTTTTTCAATTTGTAACTATTGTGATGTTTTATTTTTAAAATTTTAAAAATTTTTAAATGAATTTTATTACATTTTATAAAATAAGTTTTATGATAATAAGGAAATTTAAATTCGTAATATATTGGAAAATAAAATTCACAATTGTTTATAATATAACATTTTTGAAATTTGAATTTGTTAAATTTTTTCAATTTAATTATAAGATTATAATAGTCGAAAAATACATCTAAATAACTTAACAATTTGTCGTTATTTGACAATTTAAATTTTTTATTTAAAAAATTTTTTATTTCCAGTAATTCTTTTTCAACCTTATAAATTTGTGGGTTTTTTATAGATAAAAGACAATTAATATCATTAATAGTTGTTTTTTTAATTTTATTTAAAAATGTGAACCAGTCGTCGCTTTGTTTAACGAAATCTGACATTATCGTTTTTCGTTCATCATTACAACATATGTTTGTTAATAATTTTTCTAAAAATTTCTTATCAGAAAAATTTTTTAATTCTTTTTTCTTAAATTTTATATTATTAGAAAATAATATAGATTTAAAAATATCTATATTATTTGAAAAAATATCATTCATTTTATTTTTAATATATTTTTTTGTTTTTCTTTCAGGTAAATAAACTATAAAAAAATAAAATATAAAAGAATTGAACACACCAAATCCGATTATTTTTAATGTTTCAGTAACTAATATATATCCTTTAAAAATAAGCAATAATAAAATTATTGTTAAAAGCACAAAACAAATTTTTTTCATAATTTATTTATAATTTATTTTTTATTTTATCCAAAATAATTTTCTCAATATATTCTGAATAATTTTCAATTAATTTATTTATAATTTATTTTTTATTTTATCCAAAATAATTTTCTCAATATATTCTGAATAATTTTCAATATCATTTTTTTCACAATACTGAACCCACATTTCATATACCCTAGGGTCAATAGAAAATG
>Ga0114951_10006770_pt1 | contig 10008 bp, 7 predicted proteins | sample AM7aDNAmetaG_FD_88677 | JGI IMG/M metagenome (GOLD analysis project Ga0114951, IMG submission 88677) | Freshwater microbial communities from Finland to study Microbial Dark Matter (Phase II) - AM7a DNA metaG | ecosystem: Environmental > Aquatic > Freshwater > Lake | place: Finland: Lake Alinen...
CAGCTTCGAGAAAACCCAGGCCAGCTACAACGGGCTCCTATCCCTTGCCGCCGCCCTCATCTGTTGGAGAAAGACCGTTTCTATTTACGGATAAGCTCTAAAGTCGTGCCCTGATACAAAGCTCGCCAGTTTCTCTCGAACATTAAGTTATTCCGCGGCCTGTAAAGCGCTCGTTGATTTTCAACCACGTGCTGAAGCCGTGCCCTTTCAAAACATCGACTTAATCAGAGATGCCCTAGCTTACACTCAAACTGTATGCTCAATCGGGGCTATGCCTACATCACAATCATCGGCAGCAAATACGATGGACAGACCCTGCTCTCCCACCTGGCAAGCCTTTACCCCCACTCAACCGCACAAGCCTGGCAGCAAAAACTGAATAGCGGCGAAGTCACCGTGAACGGCGTTACCGCCACCGGAAGCGAATCGGTCACTTCAGGCCAAACGCTTGTCTGGAACCGTCCTGCCTGGATCGAACCAGACGCACCTCAGCACTTCGAAGTCCTGTTGGATGATCCCTATCTGTTGGCCGTGAACAAACCCAGCGGGCTGCCCACCCTTCCCGGCGGCGGCTTCATGGAAAACACGCTCCTGCGCCTGGTGCAAAGGCAATTCCCCAACACAAACCCTGTCCACCGGTTGGGCCGAGGCACCAGCGGCATCGTCCTCTTCGCCAAAACACCGCAAGCGGCCTCGAATCTAACCGCAAACTGGAATACGCCCAATATTCAAAAAATCTACCGGGCGCTGGCTCAAAACGTTGCAGAGCAGGACGTCTACGAAATCCTCACACCTATCGGCCTGGTACCGCACCCGCGCCTGGGTTTCGTTTGGGCCGCCAACCCAAGTGGTAAGCCGTCAAGGTCACAGGCAAAGGTGATCTCACGCAGCGCAAGCAACACTACAAACGCGGGCACCTCAACATTTGAGGTACGCCTCTATTCGGGCCGCTCTCATCAAATCAGAATCCATCTGGCATCCATCGGGCATCCCCTGGTTGGCGATCCTCTATACGGCGTTAACGGTCAGCCTCTTGAAAAACTCCCCGGCCTCCCCGGCGATGGAGGATATTTTCTGCACGCCCAATTTCTGAAATTCGAGCACCCCATCACCGGAGAACAAATCAATCTTGAGGCAGCTTTGCCATCCGGATTCGCCGTGCATCGGCAGGTTCACGGCGGGGAGTGAGTCAGGGTGGATGATGGCAAATCAGGTATTACCTCAGTCCCGAACGCTGCAGCGCTTCCTGGGAGCGATTTCGAATCCGGGCGGTTTGCCGTCCCACCCATCCCGCAAAGAACGCAGGATGGATGGGGCACCCGCAGTATTGGGGTTGGGGAGTTCTCAAAAAACGGAAGGGTGGACCTCCCGGAATGAGACCGCCATGCGGTTCCCTGAGAATTGTTTAGAATCAGCATTTGCGAGGAGACGAATGAAAACTTGGCTCGGAGGAATGATGCGGATCGATTGGGCGCAATGTGGCGGGCGAGGGCGCTGCGCGATGAGATTTGCCCGGTGGGCGACGATGGTCTTCGTTGTTGTGGTGATGGGCGCCGGGACATCGACTGCGGTGGCGGGCGGCTTTCAGGCGAGTCTTCCGGCATATCGCGTGCGCTTGCTGGAGAAGACAGAACTGGGAGCGGCGCCGGCGCTGGAGGTCTACCGCAACGAGCAACTGGTCTTCCGCTTTCCGCTGGTTTCGGCGCTGGATTCGGCGACCGAGCGGGAACACCTTTCAGGCATTCGCTACGAGGCCCATGTACCGGCCGAGAACGGAAAGGGCGTGCGCTACGAGATCGCGGTGACCGCGGCCAGTTCGCTATGGACGAGGCGGGAGTTTCACTGGCGTTTGTACGCAGACCATATGGAGTTTGATCAGGCTGCCTGGGGCGAGGGGAAGCTGGGGCGTTGCCACTTTTTCTCGGGGGGCAGGCCGGGGCGCTGGAATAAGGGGCTGAGCGATGGGGCGGCCTGGAACTCGAGCCTGATGGCGGACCGCTATTGGAGTCCGGCTCCGAATCACGCGAACCAGTGGGAGTTTTCGATTGGGGAGCCGCTGACGCTGGGGTTTAGCGGCAGCGCGCGGAAAGGCTCGGAAGATGACTTTAGGCCGGCACAGATGAATGACCTGTTTAGCCCGCCGCCGCTGATGATGGCTTTTCACCGGGGCGGCGAGTGGGCCAGCGTGGGCATTGGAACACAGCCGGGGCAGTACAGGTTTCCGGCGCTCGAATATTCCGGATCGCGCTATGCAGGGGTGGCGTGGTGGGTGGACTACCTGGGATATCAGACACTGAGCAAAACTCAGGAAGGCGGGTTTCACTCGCCGGTGGCATCGGTGCACTTTGCCTACAGCGCGCTGGATACTCTGGAGCGCTATACGGCATGGCTTCGGCAGAGCGGATTCGGGACTGAGGCACGGTATCCCGATGTGGCCTGGCACCATCTTCCGGTGTTCTGCGGCTGGGCTGAGCAGACCACGCGGGCCGTGCCGCTGGACCGCGAGCCCAACACGGAAGCGACGCAAAAGAACTACGAGAGCTGGGTAGCGGAACTGGAGCGGCGCGGCCTGCCGGTGGGAACCATTGTGATCGACGATAAGTGGCAGAAGGGCTATGGGTCCTTTGATGTCGACACGCAGAAGTGGCCGGACCTGAAGGGCTTTGTGGCGGCGCAACACGCGCGGGGACGGCACGTGCTGCTTTGGGTGCCAGTGCTGCATACGGACGGGTTGCCGCTGGAACTCTGCGCTCATGATGTGGGCGGCAAATGCATTGCGCCGAGCCTGGGAAGCCAGGCGTATGAGGCATTTCTGCGGAAGCAGATTCGCACACTGGTGGAGACGGTGGGCGTAGACGGCTTCAAGGAGGACTGGGTTGGGGCTCCGACCCGTGCTGGACTACCAGTGCCTGCGGAGTTGGCGGGCATGGAGGCAGTGCGGTGGTTCCAGGGGATTCTGTTCACGGAGGCGCACAGGTGGCGTCCGGACGCGATGCTGGAGACGCAGACCACGAATGCCGCGTTCCGGGATTCGAGTGACGTGCTGCGGCTGAACGATATCTACTATTCAACGCGCGATGTGGTGGGAACGATGCGGGAGAGAGCGCGGGTTGCGCACATCTCCGGATGGGAACTGGTGGATACGGACAACGCCAGTTCGACAACACTGGAGACATGGTGGGAGTACATGGAGGCGCAACCGTCGATCGGGATACCAGCCTTGTATTTCCTGCATAAAACCGAGTCCACGATGGAGGAGCCGCCGGAGTCGAATTGGCAGGCGCTGGCGGGGATCTGGCGCAGGTATATCGATGGTTTGCCGGCTCATGGTGCGACGAAGTAGTGGCTGAATTGCTGGGGCTGTTGAGATTTGTCCTTTCCCACCCATTCGCCAGAAAAAAGGCGAATGGATGGGGCACGGGGCCCTTGTGGCACATATGACCCGGTTTACCGCCGGCCGTTACTTGCTATACGAGTCGCACTGCTCAGGTTGACAGTTCATTCCCAGTGCGGACTTTAGGGACAGGACACTGGCGGGGTTCTGGGGGTCAGGCCATGGACAGAATGCTGTGGACGATCTCGGCGTTCTCTTTGATTTCGTCTTTGTTCCTGGGAAAGACTCCAATATAGACGCCATCGTGGGGCTTGATGCTGGCGTAGGCGGTGCGGAAGGCTTGGGCGACGGCGCTGTCGGCAACGCGGCCGGCGGCCAGAATCTTGAAGGCGAAGCAGGTCTTCGGAGTTTGGCGCATCACCTTGTACATACGCGCCGGGTCGCTCTGGATGTAGATTTCACGCGACATCTCAAGAAGCTGGCCGTTGAGAATTTGCTTCCATTCGTCGTCGCTGCGGGTACGGTTGTAGACGCATCCGGCGTAGAAGTCGATGTCCCACCCCTGCTCCTCGACCATCTCGATAACTTCCGGTTTGTGGGTGCCGACGCCGACGAGGACTCCGAGGTCACGCGCGCGCTTGCACCACTCCCTCTCGCTGGCCATGGTGCCGTTGCGGAAGGCGAGGTCAATCTCTTCGCCGCGACGTTGCAGAGCGAGCGGCTTGAGATTCTGGACGAGCGCGGCGGCATCGTCGGCGGCGGTGACCTGAATGATGAGGTGCATCTTGCCGCCCTCGGTCTGGAAGCGCGCGAGGTCCTGCGGCGCGCGCCCCATGTTGACGTAATTGAAGGCGTTGATGCCGAAGCTGTTGGCGCGATGGAGCACGTCGCAGACACGGTCCTGCGTGTACCACTCTCTCATTGAGCTTGAGAAGTTGTTGTTGTAATGCGCGAAACCGTAAAGCGGGTTGACGCCGAGGATGAGGCGGCTGATCTCAGCGCTGCCGAACTTCATCCTGGGAATCTGGACCTTGACTTCGCCGGCCACAGGCGCGACGGGCGGATTGACGGCCTGCGACTGCGCGGTCAATGTTGTCGACGCGCCTCCGATGATTCCAACGGCCAGGGCGGCACCGGACTGCAAGAATTCACGACGGGTATTGGACATAAGGACTCCCGCTTTCCAAAGCCCCACCTCTAGAACCTGAGGCCGGGCTCTTAAAAAAACAGCCAATTGTAGCACCGGATTGAAACAGGTCAATGTGACATGGCGCGCAGAGGTCGAGGCGCACTGGATGAGGCGGGCCGCGACGGTCTCACGGCTTAAGGGGAGGGGGGGTGGGTGGGGAGGGTATGGAGGGTATGGAGGGGCGGGAGGGGGGTGGGGGTGCGGATGCTTCTGTGTTTTCATGGGTGGTAAAGCATCGGCGCGGTTTCATCTTTCGTCCTTTATTTTTGATTGTGCGCCAAGGGACGGTAATTATCTGCAAACGGGAATCGGATACGCGAAGGGCGTGTGCGCTGGTACACTTCGACGCAAGCGATAAGGCGCACGGAATCGTAAGGGCGCGGCGGGGACACGGCAATCAGGATCAAGCAAACGGTCGAGAAAATCCCGGGCGGGATGATGGTTGTACCGCTTGCATTCGGCGCGGTGCTGACGACGTTTGTGCCGCATGTGGCGGAGTTTTTCGGGTCGTTTACGGGGGCACTGTTCACGGGAGCGATTCCGATCCTGGCGGTTTTCTTTGTGTGCATGGGAAGCACGATTTCAGTGCGCGCGCTGCCTGCCATGGTGAAGCGCGGCGGCGTGCTGATGGCGGCCAAGGTGGGCGTGGGCGTTTGCGTGGGGTTGGTGCTGGGCCGGTTGATCGGCGTATTGCCGATACAGGGCGGGTGGCTGGCAGGAGTTTCGACGCTGGCCGTGGTGGCGGCCCTGAACGACACCAATGGCGGACTTTACATTGCACTGATGGAGCACTATGGGCGGCCCGAGGATGCAGGCGCCTATTGCGTGATGTCGCTGGAATCGGGGCCGTTTTTCACGATGGTCACGCTGGGCGCGGCGGGGCTGTCGAGTTTCCCGTGGCAGACGCTTCTGGGCGCGATTCTTCCTCTGTTTGTAGGGATGGCGCTGGGCAACCTGGATGCGGAGCTGAGGGTGTTTCTGGGCAAAGCAGCTCCAGCGCTGATTCCCTTTTTCGCGTTTGGTTTGGGGGCGTCACTGAACCTGGCGCGCATTTGGGAGGCGGGGCTTTTGGGCTTCGTGCTTGGGATTGCGGTGATCTTGGTTTCGGGGACTTTTCTTATCGTTGCCGACCGGTTGACGGGCGGCAACGGGATTGCGGGCATGGCAGCGGCGACGACGGCGGGAAATGCGGCCGCGGTGCCGGCACTGGTGGCCGCGGCAGACCACAGGTATGCGACTGCGGCAGGGCCAGCTACGGTACTGGTTGCGTCGAGCGTGATTGTGACCGCATTTCTAGCGCCGCCGTTGGTGGCGTGGTGGGATCGGCGGGTGCATCCCGCGGAGGCTGGTTTGCCGAAACAAGGAGTGAGTTGAATGGCCCAGATACTGGTGATCGCGGATGACTTGACCGGCGCGGCCGACTGCGGAGTGGCGTGCGCCGGCCACGGATTGCATACAGTGGTGGTGCTGGGCGACGTTGGCGACGGCGTGGAAACGGACGTACTTTCAGTGGACGCGGACACACGCCACGAGCAGGCGGAAAAGGCCGCAAGGGAGACAGCGCGGCTGGTTCATGTGTATATGCACAACGAGGAGACACTGCTTTACAAGAAACTCGATTCGACGTTGCGGGGCAACGTGGGCGCGGAGTTAGCGGCAGTACTTGAGGCGCGGCGTGCGTTGTCGCCAACAGGCAAGCGCATTGTGGCGGTGCTGGCACCGGCCTTTCCGGCCCACGGCCGCACCACTTTGAACGGGCGGCAACTGATCCACGGGCGGCACCTGGAAGAAGCGGAACACAACCGGCACGAACTCACGGTTGCGAGATCCGATATTTCAGCCATGATGCACGAGGCGGGTCTGGCGCCTGCGCTGCTGGGACTGGACCTGATCCGCTGCGGCACCGGGGTGCTGGGCCATGCGATGCAGACTATGGCGCAGGACTCTGACGTGCTGGTATGCGATGCGGAGACGGGCGAGGATTTGCGCGAAATCGCCGATGCTTCGATGGCACTGGGACGGGGCACAGTGTGGGCAGGATCGGCGGGGCTCGCGTACCATCTGCCGGCAGCGGCGGGATTGGCGCGCACGGCAATCTCACTCCCCGAGCAGGCGCTTGCCACGGGGCCTACGCTGTTTGTGATTGGCAGTGGGTCAAGCGTCTCGCGCAAACAGGTAGAGGTTCTGGCCTCCTGGTCCGATGTAGTTCTGGTGAAGATTGCGCCGGATGTTTTGCTGTCGGGAGAAGATTCGCCAGATTGGAAGGCGCACAGGGAGGCGCTGGAACGCGCATTGGACGCAGGCAAGGATGTAGCGGTTTTGCCCAGCGCGGCACCACGGCACGATAGCGCCCATGGGCAACAGCTATGCGCCGGTCTTGGAAAGTTGGTGAGGCCTTTTGCAGACAAAGTGGGATCGCTGGTAACTACAGGCGGAGAAACCACGCGCACCCTCTTCGAAAGCTGGGGAGTTAGTAAGTTGCGACTTATGAGCGAAGTGGAAACCGGACTGCCGTTCTCAGTAACTGTGGGATGGCGCAGGGAGTTAGCGGTACTTACCAAGGCAGGTGGATTCGGGCGGCCGGAAACGCTGCTGAATTGCCGCAAGTTTTTGCAGGAACTCGATCGCAGAGGGGCCGTTGATCGCGGCAAGAGCTAGTGCCGCGAGCGTGAGGTTTAGCCTCCCAGGTCTCAAAAGCCAGGCCCGGGGCACCCAAACTTTCATGGCCGCATTGAACTATTACACGGTCATGGTACGAGGAACAACAATGATGGACCGGCCGATGATTGCAATGACGATGGGAGACGCTTCAGGCGTTGGTCCCGAAGTGATTATGAAGTGTCTTGGTCACGCTGAGATCTACGCGCAATGCAGGCCGCTGGTTATTGGCGACGCGGAACGGCTGAGAGAGACGGCGCGCATTTTGGGAAGCGCCCTGAAAGTACGCGGCTTGTCACCGGACGATGTGGACAAAGCCGAGTTCGAACACGGCACAGTGGATTGCATTGATTTGAAATTAATTCCAAGAGGACTGCCATGGGGCAAGTTATCGGCAACAGCCGGAGATGCGGCGTTTCACTACGTGGAAGTGGCGGCGAGACTAGCGATGAGCGGAAAAGTTGCGGCTATCTGCACGGCACCGCTGAATAAGGGGGCGCTGCGCGCCGGCGGGCATCACTTTCCTGGACATACCGAGTTACTGGCGCATCTGACCGGCACCAAAGAAGTTTCAATGATGCTGAGCACGCCGAAGATGCGGGTGCTGCACGTGACGACACACGTTGGATTGATTGACGCAATTGCGAAGATTGAGCCGGGGCTTGTGGAGCGCACCATCGCGCGCGGCTATGCCGCCCTGAAGAAGGCCGGAATAGGGAATCCGAAAATTGCTGTCTGCGGCATCAATCCCCATGCAGGTGAAGATGGTCTTTTCGGCTACGGCGAAGAGGAAACCAAGATTGCACCGGCGATTGAGATCTGCCGCGCAAAGGGATGGAATGTGGAGGGGCCATTGCCGGCCGATACGCTGTTTTTCCGCGCCCAGCGCGGCGATTTCGATCTGGTGGTGGCCATGTACCACGACCAGGGCCATGGTCCGGTGAAAGCGCTGGGACTGGAATCCGGAGTAAACATTACAATTGGACTTCCGGTGATTCGCACCTCGGTGGACCACGGAACCGCATTTGATATTGCGGGAACCGGCAAGGCCGATGAGGGAAGCATGATGGAAGCTATGCGCCTGGCCATTGAACTTGCGCCGAGAACCGCGAATGGATGATTGCGGCTGCACTGATTAACAAACCTTGGCCGAAGGCGCAGACGAGATAAGGGAAAAGGCGGAGTGAAAGCATGGCTACGTTAATAGAGACGACGAGCCGCGAACGGCTGGCAAAAACGCTGAATCATAAGGAGCCCGATCGCATTCCGATCGACTTTGGCGGAACGTCGGTGACCGGCATGCACGTGAGTTGCGTGGCAGCAATGCGCGATCACTATGGACTGGAAAAGCGGCCAGTAAAGATACACGAGCCATCGCAGATGCTGGGCTTGGTTGACGACGATCTGAAAGATGCGATGGGCCTGGACGTGGTAGGGGTTTTCCGGCGCGGCACCAAGTGGGGTTTTCCGGCGGAGCGCTGGAAGACATGGAGTTTCAACGGGCTTGAGGTGCTGGTGCCGGGAGACTTTAACACCACGGTGGACGCCAATGGAGACACGCTGATTTATCCCGAGGGTGACACGACGGCGGGACCTAGCGGACGCATGCCTCAGGGTGGATATTTTTTCGACTGCATTGTTCGCCAGGAGCCGTTCGACGAAGAGCAACTGAATCCTGAAGACAACCTGGAAGAATACGGACCCATCTCGCAGGCGGATCTTGACTTTCTGGCGGTGGCATCGAAAGAAGCGGCAGCGACAGGCCGCGGCGTAACTGCCGGCTTTGGTGGAACGGCATTCGGCGACATTTCGCTGGTGCCGGGACCCGCGTTGAAGCATCCCAAAGGCATTCGCGATATCACGGAATGGTATGTGTCCACAAGCAGCCGTCAGGAATATGTTCAGAAGATCTTTGAGCGGCAATGCGAAATTGCGATTGCGAATCTCGAAAAGATTTACGCGGTGGTCGGCGATGCAGTGCAGGTGGCTTATCTGTGTGGCACAGATTTCGGCACGCAGACTTCAGCATTCTGCTCAGTGAAGACGCTGCGCACCCTGTATTTTCCGTACTACAAACAGATCAACGACTGGATTCACGCGCATACGCCGTGGAAGACTTTCAAACACTCGTGCGGCGCGGTTTCGAAGTTCATTCCTTCTTTTATGGAGGCGGGTTTTGACATACTCAATCCCGTGCAGTGTTCGGCAACCGGCATGGAACCTGAGCAACTGAAGGCTAATTTTGGGGAGCAGTTGGTGTTCTGGGGCGGCGGCGTGGATACGCAGCAGGTGCTTCCCTTCAGGACTCCAGCAGAAGTGCGGGAGCAGGTGCTGCGGCGGTGTGAGGTTTTTGCGCCAGGCGGCGGGTTTGTGTTCAATTCGATTCACAATGTTCAGGCACAGACGCCGGTGGAGAACATTGTGGCGATGCTGGATGCAGTGCATGAGTTCAACGGAAGAAAGTAAGAGCGGAGCCAAGAGGCAATAATGACGACTGCGATTGACACGACCAGCCGCGAACGGCTTGCGAGCGCGCTAAATCACAAGGAACCGGATCGTGTGCCCATCGACTTTGGCGGAACCGCCGTGACCGGCGTACACGCCAGCTGCGTAGCGGAGTTGCGCGATTATTACGGTCTTGAAAAACGGCCGGTGCGCGTGCATGAGCCGTTCCAGATGCTGGCCCTGCTGGACGACGATTTGAAGGACGCAATGGGTCTGGATGTGGCGGGCGTGTTTTCGCGCAACACCATGTTCGGCTTTCCGGCGGAGCGGTGGAAACCGTGGCTGTTTAACGGGCTGGAAGTGCTGGTTCCTGGGGACTTCA
>Ga0114951_10006771_pt1 | contig 10006 bp, 8 predicted proteins | sample AM7aDNAmetaG_FD_88677 | JGI IMG/M metagenome (GOLD analysis project Ga0114951, IMG submission 88677) | Freshwater microbial communities from Finland to study Microbial Dark Matter (Phase II) - AM7a DNA metaG | ecosystem: Environmental > Aquatic > Freshwater > Lake | place: Finland: Lake Alinen...
CGAATTGGTGGCATAGTTGCTGTCGGTTACCAGGCGTGGCACCAATATTTTGTAATCGGCACCGGCACCAAAAAATATTTCGCGGGTTTTATCCTCGTTGAAATGCTGGTACTGTATCCTCAGATTTACTTCGGGCAAGGTTGAATTGCGGAGAGCACCTGAACCACCCCAGCTTGTGAAATCGCGCTGCGACATGAGCGACAACATAAATTTGAAGTCTTTGAGACTTTGCACAACTTTAATTTGAGGATTGCGCGAAAAGGGTTGAAATGGCGCGCCGGTGTTGATCGCCATAATTTCGGGGAAGCACCCTTCGACAAACATGCCGTGCCAGGTTTGGCCAATAATGATATCGGTGGTGGGCCACGAAAGTTTAACGAAAGCATGTCTCAGGCGGAACCCATTGGAATTGGCATCCTGAGTACCGAAAAATTCGCCTTCGATAACACCCGAGGTTTTAGCGCCAAAGGCATCGGGGCCAAAAATGTCGCCGCGCAAACGCGACTGTATGGCTAATATATTGAAACTTGAATGAGCATTAATGTCGACATTATCTTTATCCCGTTTAACATTTTCGGGGTATAAATAAAATTCGCCTTCACGAAGGTTGACGGTGGTATGAGTGTCGAAGAAAAAATCGTTCTTAACGTATCCCGAAAACTTTATTCCAAAAGCAGGTTGTTGGTCTTGTGCCATCGAAACAAAGGGCAGAATCACCAATAATAAAAGCATAAATTTTTTCATCATAATATTAATGGGTTAAATGAATAATTTGCAAAAATACTATTTTTGACAGAAAGTAAACAAAAAAACAAAATGCCTTACTTCAGATACTTAAGCATTTTGACAATCTGCTCTCCCCTGCCAATCTTGTAGCCTGATGAAATGTCGAGAATGCTTCCTGATTTGTCGATCAATAAAAACACGGGGAAATTGTTGTTGAATTTTTGAGATATTAGTTTTTCGATACGGGAAAGAAGATCGTTGTTGTCAATCCCAAAAACGCTTTGCTGAGGAAGACCCGAAAAAGTAGTATTGGAGAAGTTTGCAGAGTTTTTTGAAGCGGGGATGAGGAAAACAATTCCACCTGCCCATTTTTCGAAGGATGCTTTCAGTTGCTGAAAATCGACCATGGTATGCTTGGTGGGTTCGCGGTCGGGATCGATCCAGGCGAGCACCAAACCTTTATTATTGATGAACGAATTGAAGGTTTCTTTGTTTTTGGTTTCCAGGTTTTGGAAGGTTTCGGTTAAGTTGAAGTTGCCCACTGATTCAGGAGCAAGATCTTGGGTGATGAACTCGAGCGTGATCTTTTTTTCCTGTTGTGCAGCCAATTTGAAAAAAACAAGACGGGTGTTGACCGAACCATCGTTATTGCGAATACCCGTAACTATCATATAACTTCCGGTATCGAGCGAAAGTTTAGCCGGAAAATTATCGAAAACGTTGCTTTCTTCATAATCGAGGGAGCGATAAACCCCTTCGGAGAATTTTTCGATGGTGAAATGCGTGTAATATTCGGGAGTGAAATCAAGTTTTGAAGGGATATCAATAAGCAAAGTGCCTTTGGGAGCAGTATTGATTTCGTGCTTGTCGAAATACACCTCGTGCCATTCGCTGTTTTTATAATATGATGGCACTTTTGTAGCCGGATCGACCTGAGCGGGAATGCCAAAACTGCGGCACAGAGCGACGAAGAAAATATTGCGCGAAATTGGGTCGGCATATTTTAGATTGAATGTGCCTACGGGTGTTAGGGGGTTTCGCGAATAATTGCCGTCGGGAGAAATTTTGATGGTTTCGTTGATATATTTAATGAGCGAGGCGGGATCTTTACGAGTTTTTGCTATAAAATCTTTATCGTATTTCTGTTGCAGAAAACTTTTGTAAGGACTCAGAATTTCGCCGGCGATCCTTGGGTTCAGAACATATTTATTGAAAACTTCGACGGGAATCTTTTCGGAAACTATAAAATCGGTTTTTGAATTTTGGAGATGATCCAATAAAATGCCGGCAGGCGTATCGTGGAGATCTTTTTGAGAAATATCGGCCAGAATATTAAACATAAAAACTTTGTTGAGTTGAGTGCCCGATGAAATAAAACTCTTTATTTCGGGCCAGTTGCCCCTGCTTAGTTTCAGATACATCCAAACCGAATCGGAATTCAAACCTGCTTTTTGCGCGATGAGGCATGAATTAACCGAATCAATGAAGGTGGCTTCATAATTAGCACGGATATTATCCTCGTTCTTAAGTTTCTGATCATTTTGAGCTTTATCTTTTTCGGCAGGAATTTTTGGCTGACGTTCAACCGGGGGAACAAAACTTAAGTTTTGAGAGCCTTCGCCGGCAGGAAACTGATCGATGACGATGACAGCCGTATCGGTTTTTTCGACCGTAACTTTTTGATACCCGAACTGATCTCCGGAATAAGCCCAAATCATCAGATCGCCTAAACCTGTTATCAAAAAAGATAGTCCATGGCTGTCGGTTTTCTTTTTTGCCAAAGGATAAAACTCTGCATAATTATACAACTGAAATTCAACGGAAGCATTGGCTACAGGCTTTTTGTTCTTATCAATCGTTTTTACATACAAGGTTTTTGAAGGAGCATAATTTGCTATCAGATTTATTTGAGTGAAGTTTTCGGCTGACTTTAATTGTTCGTCGGGACCTTTATAAGCACCAAAAACAGTAGTATTGCAAAGCATGGCCCGAAGAACGGGAGCAGCAAACCATGCGATGTCGAGATCGGATTCGGGTTCGCAGGCACCCATGAAATGCCATTTACCATCAATCCAAACTTCAACCCATGCATGATTATCGTCGCAATGAGCCCAACGGGGCGTATATACCTGACGAGCAGGAATACCAACCGAACGGAGGGCAGTTACCGTGAAAGTAGACTCTTCGCCGCAACGACCGTATCCATTTCTTACGGTACTTAAGGGAGCGCTGGTACGCTCGTCGGAAGCTTTATATGTTACTTTTTCGTGACACCAATGATTTACTTCCAGAGCAGCATCGTGCATGGACAGGTTTTTAATACGGTCTTTGAGTTCGTTAAAAAAGACCATCCTCGATGAATCAAGGTTTTCGTTGTTGATACGATAAGGCAAAACGAAATGTCTGAATATATCCTCTGGAATAGTTTTTCCCCAACTAAATGTTTGGCGGGCCAACAATGCGGTTCGAACCTGTTTCAGGAAAAAATCACCGTTATAATCGGCCAGATCGCTTAAAGGCATATAGGCATATAAAAACTTCAGGGCTTCTTCCTCTTCCAAACTCAGTTTGCCTGAAAAAACAGTGAACAACTGAGCTGTTCTGTCGTTTGCTACGTTCTTTATTTGAGTATAAGCATTATTCACTTGTTCGCGGTAAGCTGCGTCGGTAATGAAATGTTTTGTCCGGTCCTGTGCTTTTAATTGAAAACTCAACAATAAAAACAGGATGGCAAGAATTTTTTTTGTCATATCGCGTCAGGATAATTAATAAGAACGTTGGCCAATTTACTAACCACTTTAGCATCGGTAACTGTAGTAATCTTGCCTGTATCTATTTCGGTACCCCATTCCATCTCGCTTTTCTGTTTAACAGAACATGAGGCATGCACTTCTCTTACTCCGGTGGAATTAATTAGTTCAGAAACATTTTCTGGAGTGATACCTGAAGCTGCGATAATGATTATTCTATCTGAAGCTTTTTCAACCAAACTTTTCAGCAAGGTTTTTCCGGAAGACGCCGATTTTGCCTGACCTGAAGTAAGAATTCTGTCGGCACCGGTTTTGATAACATCTTCGAGAGCTGACAAAGGGCTTCGGGCACGATCGAAAGCACGATGAAAATTTACTTGCATGGGCCGGGCAACTTTTACCAATTCGGAGGTACGTTTAACATCTATGTTACCATCGGCTAACAGAACACCAAAAACAACACCTGCAGCACCATATTTTTTTGCAATTTCAATATCTTCCTTCATAACCGACATATCAAAATCGTCGTAAAAAAAATCACCACTACGCGGACGTATGAGAATAAATACCGGAATACGCAAGCGTTCGATCGTCATTTTAATTGTCGCCGCTGATGGTGTAACTCCGCCCACTTTAAGTTGTGAACATAATTCAATGCGGTCGGCGCCTCCTTTTTGGGCAGCTAATGCCGATTGTAGTGAATTAGCACAAACTTCAAACCTGATCTTTTCCATAAATATCTTTTGTTTTTTGGTATATAAACCAATTATAATAAAATCTTACCGATGAACATAACAACGGTATCCCCATGCAAACATAAAAAGAATAAAGTATTTCATGATCCACAACATTGAATTTACGAAGTAGAATTCCGCCTGTCATCATTACCGTCATTAATATGTAGCTTTTTATATTAAAAAATGAGAACATGCATGGTTTTTCGGGTTTTAAACCTATGATACGCCGAACATGCTTTCTTGAAATTCTTGAAAACAACAATAGAAAGAAAATGATACCTCCTGCTAAACTTATGGGTAAATCTCTCCACAATAAGGCATGAGCATCGATCAAACCCGAAAAACCACGCCAAAGCAACATACTGCCGGCAAAAGTCCAGATAATACCGGCAATTGCAAGCAACGTACGTTTCGGAACGCCTGGTTTTAAGGATTCGCAAAAGGTCATTTGTTTTTTGCCTGATTCTTATTAATAATATCCATTGCCTCAACAAAACGTTTGTCGGGATTGTATTTAAAAAATATCGTATCGTTCTCGATGCGCGATTTATCATTAAATCCCAATTCAGCAGCTTTTTTCAGATGCTCCATGGCTTTATCCGAATCTTTTTTGCGGGCATAGACTTGAGCAAACATAAATTCGGGTTCAGGATTGTCGGAATCGATGATTGCATACAATTCAATGTAATGCTCTGCTTCTGTCAGGTTGTTTTGAGTGTATAAGGAATTGCAGGTTGAAAATGCAGCCAAACTTAAATATTCGAGAACACGTTTTACCAAATGTTTTTCGGTTTCGTTCGTTGATTTGGCAATATAATTATTCAATTTTGATATTTCATTCTTCCACCATGCGGCATTTTCAGTTGATAACTTCTGAACATATTGTTGCTGATACATCATTTCTTTTTTCTCGGCATCGGCCTCATCCTGTATGCTTTTTTTCACGCTTGCATTTTGACTTAGTATAGCAAGTAGTGTTTCGTATTTCTTGGTATCGGAGAGGTCTTTAAAATAATTGACGATCTTTTTTGTTATCAGGTATTCTTCGTACTTATCTCCTTTTTTTTGAATTTCGATTAGTTTGTAGTCAAAATCGGATAGTTGAGTTTTAACAAAATCCGGATCGATGGCTTTTTTCTTATCTTTCATAGCATTCAATTCGGTCCAGATGATCGATTCAGCAATATTTTCTTTTGGAGGCCAACCGTGTGTTCCATTAAAGATTACCAACTGATGACGAAAAAGACTGTTATCCAGAGCATGATCCAAGTTCACCATTTCGGCATAGTTCATATCATCGTTGCCGGCATAACCAAAATAATCAAACTTATATTTTATTGCATCCTTAACCGGGGGGAAACCTGCTGAACATCCAATAACTCCGGCAATTCCACCTTTTGTGATTGCCAGTGTGCTTGCCACTCTGCTTCCCCCTGAAAAGCCGCAAGTATAGATACGGCTTTTATCAACACCAAATCGTTCAAGAACGTCGGCAAGTAATAGATCGTAATGTGCCGCAGTGGCCTCCCATGACATACCATTTTTAGAAACGTTTGACCCGACCAGAATATATCCGTATTTCTCGGCCTGTTCTTTAAACAATTCAACAGGTTTTAATCCTGTGCCATGAGCATCGAATGCAATGATCACAGGAAACATTTTTTTATCGGAATATCCCGAAGGTAAATAAAGCGCATACGATTGAGTAAGATCTTTTTTACACGATACTTTTGGAATTACTTTTCCGGGTATCAACGTTTCTTCTTGCTGTGTTTTATGTGTATTCCGACCTGAGCAGGATGCCAACACAATACCAATCAGAATTGAAAACAACACAATTGTATTTCTCATCTTTATTATTTTTGAACAAAAATAAGTGAAATGTATTTGCCAAAGTGTAAGTTTAATAATTATTTTTGCTAATTGAACTTATAATAATGATCCGAAAAAACATTGCCAATTATATCACTTGTCTGAATCTGCTTTGCGGTTGTATAGCAATTTACTTTTTATTCCGGGGAGATTTTATGACAGGCGTTTACTTGGTGCTTGCTGCCGCTGTTTTTGATTTTGCAGACGGATTTGTTGCGCGTTTGTTGCATGTTAAATCAGAAATCGGGAAACAGCTTGATTCGTTATCGGATGTTGTTTCTTTTGGCGTTGTTCCCGGGGTAGCTATGTTTCAATTGCTGACATTAAGTTTGAAAGTGTGGAATTTTGACTTGCCAGCATATACTCCGTTTATAGCATTCATTATACCTGTTTTTTCGGCATGGCGTTTAGCCAAATTTAATATCGACGAAAGGCAGACGGACCATTTTATCGGGTTACCGACTCCGGCAAATGCACTAGTTATTATTTCCATTCTTCCACTGGTATCGCGCAAGCTGGAATCGCCTCTATTTCCGTGGAACGATTATCTGTTTTTTTTCGTGACCAATCCATTTGTACTTATTGCAGCAACAATAACTTTATCGTACCTTCTGGTTTCTAATCTTCAGTTGTTTGCTATGAAGTTCAGATCGTTCGGTTGGGGTGAAAACCGAATGCGGTATATTTTTATTATTATTTCGGTAGTATTAATTTCATTATTTTATTTTGTTGCTATCCCTTTTGTTATAATTTTGTATATTGTTCTCTCTTTAACCGATCAAATTCATAAAAATAAATTAAAAAAACATGAAATTCAGAGCCGAAATTGATATTATGCCGCTGATAGAGCTGCTCGATCCACAAGGAAAAGCCGTTACATCGAGTTTGAAAAATATAGGAATACCCGAAATTCTTAATGTAAGAATCGGGAAACATATTGCAGTTGATATTGAAGCAACTAATGAAAAAACTGCTGGCACAAAAATTGATAAGGCATGTCAGGAACTTTTAGCCAACCCGATCATGGAAAGTTTTTCGTATAAATTGATAAAACTATAATAGAATTTCAAAATAATAATTTACACAGTATTAATCCAAAATCAATCACCATGAAAAAATTAGTAAAAATCAGTTTGTTTTTAGTTGCAATCCTGATAGGAGTTAATGCAGCCAATGCTCAAAAAGTATATTCATGCGAATATAAGAGCGATGCAAAAGTAAAAGTGTATGTTGCGCAATACAAAAGCGATGCCGACCTGGTAGTTTATAAATGTTCTTATTCGAGCGATGCTACAGGAAATGACGGTTTATGGTATTTTTGCAATTATAAAAGCGATGCCAATGTAACCATTTATTTTTGCGATTATAAAAGCGATGCAGACCTTGTAATCTACTTTTCGGAATATAAAAGTGATGCCGGATGGCAAAATTCGAGTAAAAAGCAATTGATGTACTAATTTATTGTCATAAATTAAGTCTTAATAGACAAATTTCTTATTGACAGAAGTACTTACAATAGAAATAATGAAACAAAAAAGACTTCCATTTTGGAGGTCTTTTTTGTTTTGTCACCTCCTAATGAATTCTGCAATAATCAAAATTGTCTTTATAGCAATAATTAAAGTAAATCGGAATAAGCATTGAAAGAATAATTTGTAAATTTGACAAGAAATAAACTATCCCCAATAATGACTATAAAAGACGATACTATTACTAAAATGATGTTCGCACCGGGATGTGCACTGATGTTATATAAGCAAGGATTAGCGGAAAAATTATTAATTCTTTTAAATGAAAAATTAGGCAAAATAGAATTATTAGAGACCTGTTGCAAACACGACCCACAATTAACCGGAAAAACTCTGATCATCAATATATGCCCCGGCTGCAATAAGCGATATGCAAATGATTATAAGGATCCTTCAACCATATCATTATGGGAAATTTTAGCTGAAAACGATATCATAGAAATTCCTGATTATCATGGTCAGGTCATGACGATTTTGGATGCTTGTCCTACACGTGAACAAGAAAAGGTTCAGAATGCAATCAGAACGGTATTACAAAAAATGAATATTACTGTTGTTGAACCAAAAAATACACGCACTAAAAGTACTTGTTGTGGAGATAGTTTCTATGGGTTAATACCAACTGAAAAGGTTAAAGAACAAATGATCAAACGCACAGCCGAGATGCCTGTTGAAGAGGTTGTGGTTTATTGTATATCGTGTATAAAATCTATTTATATTGGCGGAAAAAACCCTCACCATCTTGTGGATCTTTTATTTGATGAAGAAACACAACCTCAAACTTATGAACCCGATGAATGGCATAAAGAACTTGACATATACATTGAACAACATTAATAAATAAAACATTTGCTGACCCGCGAAATACATATTGGAAATCTGGCACTGGGTGGCACAAATCCCGTGCGAATACAATCGATGACAAATACCAATACAATGGATACTTTGTCAACGGTTAAACAAGTGATGGAACTTGTTGATGCCGGATGCGAATTGGTTCGGATAACCGCCCGCAACAAAACTGAAGCTGAGAATTTGCAAAAAATAAAGGATGAATTGTTGCTAAAAGGATGTTCGGTTCCATTAATTGCAGATATACATTTTCAACCCGAAGCTGCCGAAATTGCAGCACGTATCGTAAATAAAGTACGGATCAATCCCGGGAATTATGTTGATAAAAGATCGTCAGCCTCCAAAACAAAAAAATATACTGAAAAAAAGTACCAGCAAGAACTTGAAAAGATAAATTCAAGGTTAGCTCCGCTGATCGCTATATGTAAAGAATATGGGACAGCCATCCGCATCGGTGTTAATCACGGATCGCTTTCTGAACGTATCACTGAACGTTATGGTGATACGCCGGAAGGTATGGTAGTTTCAGCCATGGAGTTTATCAAATTATTTGTTGATCATGGTTTTCACAATTTAGTACTCTCTATGAAGTCAAGCAATGTGAAAACAATGATCTATTCTTATCGCCTTTTAGCTGCAAAAATGATAGAAAGCAGCTACAATTATCCTCTTCATCTTGGAGTTACCGAAGCCGGAGCAGGGATAGATGCACGAATAAAATCAGTAACCGGAATTGGTGAGCTATTAATGGAAGGTATCGGAGATACCATTCGGGTTTCGCTTACCGAAAATCCGGTGCACGAAATTCCTGTTGCCAAACAGTTATGTCAGGAGTTTGTTAAGTACCGAAATAATCGGGCTGATTCATTCTATAGAGGATATAGTTTTACGAAAGTAGAACCTCTGAATATTGATGGCATTGGGAGTGATTATTCTCCTGCCATTATCACAACCGAATCGGATATCAATTCTGAAAAAGTACATTTACCGGATTATTATTACGATATACAGCAACACAATATTAAAAAATTCAATAGTACAGATGCTTCTGATATTATACTTGTTGATGCATCTGATCTCGATCCCATCAATCTACAACAGGATAATACTGCTGTGATTGCGTATAATATCAGCCTCTGCAGCGATTTAAGACTTGCACGGAAAAAACTTTTTGACTTAAAAAAAAGCGGGAATAAACAGCCTGTTGTTCTTTATAAAAAATACAACCATTATAATGCCAATGAAATACAAGTTGCAGCTTCAGCAGAATATGCTTTCTTTCTTATTGATGGAATGCTGAACGGCATTTGTATTGATACCATCCACCATCAGACACAGACAACAGAACTCATGTTTTCAATATTGCAGGCAATGGGGTTGAGACGATTTAAGGCCGAATTTATTGCCTGCCCCACTTGCGGTAGAACTTCTTATGATGTTGAAGGAACTTTGGAAAAGATATCCTTAAAACTTTCGCATTTGAAGAATTTGAAAATAGGTGTAATGGGGTGTATTGTCAACGGGCCCGGCGAAATGGCCG
>Ga0114951_10006773_pt1 | contig 10006 bp, 5 predicted proteins | sample AM7aDNAmetaG_FD_88677 | JGI IMG/M metagenome (GOLD analysis project Ga0114951, IMG submission 88677) | Freshwater microbial communities from Finland to study Microbial Dark Matter (Phase II) - AM7a DNA metaG | ecosystem: Environmental > Aquatic > Freshwater > Lake | place: Finland: Lake Alinen...
ATGACACAGCAAATCATTGCGGGATTCGGGGAAATGAAAGCCCGTGGGGTATTTGATATTACTGCAATTCAAAGAGGGAATTTTATGCTTACCCACGCCATTGAAGCTATGGATAACTGGATGTACATGCAATTCCTTGAGATTTCACGACTCGACTCTGTACACCCTCAAAAGGTTCAGCTCAACCCTCTGGTTATTCATTACCTGTACGCGAGAAGTTTCTTTCCGGGTTTATCCCTTCAACCTTCGCACGAAGTTGCATGGATGCGTTTTAATGAACGAATACCTTTGGAATGGACTCAGCATGAAATGGGACTTCAGGCACTTATGGCAATTACCAGTGTCCAGCTCGGACGAAAGGCAAATGCCCTGCCGATTCTGAATTCATTGAGAGAACGGGCCAAATTCGATGACCAATGGGGAATGTACTGGCCACGTAAAGGATTTGAATCTTCCTGGTTTAATTGGGATTTATGGATGCAAAGCAGGATGATAGAACTTTTTGCCTGCATTGAGGAGGGTCGAAAAGATCTGGATCAGATGAAGATATACCTGATTCACCAAAAGCGTGGCAGAGACTGGGGAAATAGCCTGGTTGCCGCATGGGCCGCGAAATCCATGCTTTTTTATGGCACCAGTCAATCGATTGAACCTGCTGCTGTTGCCATGAAGTGGGGAAGTGAGGAATATTCACCGCTAAGAATAAAAACTGGTAGCACCGGAGTGACCGGATATTATCGTTTCGAGTGGAAAAATCAAAAGGAAATCCCGGTATCCAAAACGATGGAGGTTACACAAACCAGTGGTGGCCATTCATGGGGGACACTTTATACCCTGAAAAATTACAAGCTTGATCAATTGTCATCCACAACGGGTCCACTGAATGTATCGCGAGAGGTTATGACCTACGACGAAAAAGGTACCTGGAAAGTTATTAAACAGGGCCAGTGGATTAACGTGGGTGATAAGATCAGGATAAGGCTTAATATAAAATCCGACAGGGAGCTCAGTTACATTGAAATCAAGGATTATCTGGGTACTGGTGTTTTACCTGTGCGAGTTTTATCCGGATACCAATATCGCCAGGGAATTTCCTATTATCAATCACGTGAACCTGAATCGGTGTTTTTCTACCTCTCAGCGTTGCCAAAAGGTGAGAGTACTATGGAATATCAAGCAATTGTGGAACAGGCTGGTAGCTATTTCGGCGGATATGCCACTGCCACCAGCCTGTACGCACCTGAATTCAGGGCTTGGTCAAATTCGAGCAGGATTCATGCAAAACGTTGACTTTAGATCGGTTCGAGTTCCATAGTGAAATGGCGCATGATAGGAGCCTCAGAAATCAACCGGTAGCCTCTGCGAATATTTTGCGCGGCTTCGAATGCTTGTCCAACCGCTGCAGCTGCATAATCCATATGGTTATTCGTATAGGCTCGTCTGGGAATCGCCAGTCTGACCAGTTCCAGTGCAGGAAATCTGTTTTCGCGGGTTACGGGATCGCGGTCAGCCATCAGTGAGCCAATTTCAGCACTACGTATGCCTCCGGCTTTGTAAAGTTCAACCACTAATGTTTGCCCTGGAAATTCTTCTCTGGGAATTTGTGGAAAGAACTTCAGCGCATCGATGAAGATGGCATGACCGCCAAATGGTTCCTGAACGGGAACACCATAACTTTTCATTCTTTCACCCAGAAAGGCTACTTGCGAAATCCGAGACTCCAGATAATCAAATTCAGTGGATTCATGCAGTCCTTGCGAGAGGGCAGCAAGGTCACGACCAGCCTGTCCACCGTAAGTCAGAAAACCTTCGAACATGATATTGAAAGTGGAAGCTTCCTGGTATATTTTCTTGCTTCTCAGAGCGATAAATCCACCGATGTTAACGATGCCGTCCTTTTTTGCCGACATGGTTACCCCATCGAAATAGGAAAACATTTCAAGAACAATATTCCGGATTGATTTATTCTTGAATTCCTCTTCACGCGTTTTAATGAAATAGGCATTTTCAGCAAATCTGGCGGCATCAATAATCAATAGCTTTCCATATCTGTCGGCCAGGTTTTTCACTTTCCTGATATTTTCAATGGAAACAGGCTGACCACCGGCAGTATTGCAGGTAGCGGTGATTAAAATAAAAGATACTTTATCGGATGATGTTCTCATCAGCTCTTCCAGCTTGTCGATATTCACGTTCCCTTTGAAAGGGTGAGGTTTCGAGGTATCGTATGCTTCATCTATCGTGCAATCTACGGCAATTGCTTTACGGAACTCAATGTGACCCTTTGTTGTATCGAAGTGGGCATTTCCAGGTACAAGTTGTCCTTCTTTCACCAGAACACTGAAAAGGACATTCTCAGCTGCCCGTCCCTGATGAGTAGGCAATAGATATTCAAATCCGATAAGTTCCTTTACCGTGTCCTTCAATTGATGAAATGAGCGGGATCCGGCATAGGATTCATCGCCCGACATTATGGCGGACCACTGACGGTCGCTCATAGCACCCGTACCGGAATCAGTAAGGAAATCGATAAAGACCTGGTCACTTTTCAGGTTAAAAATATTGTAACGAGCCTCCTTGATCCACAATTCGCGTTCTTCGCGGGAACTAGGGTACAAAGGTTCTATCATTTTGATTTTATAGGGTTCGCAGGATGGTAACATAACTTAAAGACTTAATATTTTGAGAAATAGGAGAAAAGAATTTGGTATCGGGTATCGGGTATCGGGTTTCAGGTAGGGCAGATGGCAGAAGGCAAAGGGCAGAATTTAGCCAGAAGAATTAAGTAGAAAAAAGAAGGAAAAAGAAGGGAATAAAAGGAAGACCGTTGTTCTATGGTTATCTTTAGACTTCAGTCTGGGGGTAGCTGACCCCCGACACCCGATACCCGAAACCCGATACCTGATAACTGTTTTAGAACGAATCGCGTTCCTTCAGGTTACGAAAAACCTGGGTCGCTAAAATAGATATGAGGGTTGATACGTTCATATAATCGATACAAATTTCGAAAATTAAACCGAATTGATGTCATAAGGAATCATTAATTGGGCATAGCTTTTGTAGTTTTGCAAATTGATTGGCAAATTATTGATCTGATGAGAAAGTTTTCCTTCATTTTTATTTCGATATTTCTTCTGATTCCTTCACAATTCCTGATGGCTCAGGTAAATGAAAAAAGTCTGGCTGGAAAGGAAAACCTGAATGTTTCCCGCGATTCCCTGCTTCAACTTATCAAGGTAAGGGATTCGCTATTGCTTATTAAACGGCACGACAGTCTGATTATGGCCAACATGATTGCCCGGCTGGAGTTTAACCGCGATTCTCTGAATTCATCATTGAATCAGGCAATTTACCGTCAGAAATTGGATTCTACTGACCGGATGCGTAAATATTTGAATTACCGTGATTATAACCGGCGTTCGAGGCAAGGAATTTACGATCCCATCGGAGGTATCGAAAACGACTCAGTCAGGAGCTCAATCAAGCAACTGGCGGATGTTGTATTTGAGGATACCGCTTACAATCCACGGCCACAAGCTTTGAAATCAACCATGGAAAGGCTGGTGGGCCATCTTGTTAATGATTCAACCTATTTTAATATCATAAATGCAAGGAAGGATACCACACATTTTATTCTCAAAAGAGGTAAAGTGGATTCGACTGCATTTTATGTAATGAATGGATCTAACGATTCAGCGAAACTTTACACACGCACGATTGATAAGCATACGATGTATTTGTGGGTCGGCGATGATCTGATGCTGAAGCATATGTTTAAGAAGCAAGGCGAACCGGAATTAATCGCTATTCGCTGGCAGGATAAGAATAAGGCCAGGATTGCCAGCCGCAAAAATCCTACTCCGCCTTTCAAAGCCTGGACGAAAGGTGCAGAATTGAATTTAATTTTCAACCAGAGCATGTTCGTCAATTGGGCAAAAGGGGGGAACAACAATACTGCGCTTACCACAGACTTTAAGGCGAAGGCAATTTATGCGAAAGGAAACATTACTTGGGATAGTCGTTTATGGTTCCTCTACGGACTGCAGAAAACCGAATTGCTGCCATTGCGGAAAAGCAATGACAAGATCCATCTCGAGTCTACCTTATCGCACAAGGCATTTAAGAATTTTGATTATACTTTAAGGTCGACATTTGATACGCAGAGTTTCCGCGGATATAACTATCCCAACGATTCGGTACCGGTATCCAAAATCATGGCTCCTGGGGATCTGGCCATCAGTCTCGGTTTGACCTGGCGGCCGAATCCAAAGTTGACAGTGAACATGTCTCCTATCAGCGGACAGTTCAGGTTTGTTCTGGATACGACGATGATTAATCCTATCCCATGGGGCTTGAAACCCGGAAAGATCATGAATGCATTGATGGGGGCAAACGTCACTGTGACCTACAATACCATATTGTTTAAAAAAGTGATCATGGGGCAATTCCTGAACCTGTACAATAACTATATCGAGAACCCCCAGAAGATCAACTTTTACTGGCGAATGAACCTTTCCTTGCCAGTTAATAAGTTCATCAGCATAACGTTACAAACGGAAACACAGTACGACTACCGTACATTGATTACCCTGTATGAAGTCAAGGATGGTAAGAAAGTCAAAGTGGGCACTGGAAAACGGGTTCAGTTCAATGAACTTTTCGGAGCCAGATTCACCTATTACTTCTAATCAGGAGATAAATCCTGTCAGCGGATAAAGAGGTCGGCAATCACAAAAACTGCAAATATTACACTGGCTATACCGTTGGTGGTGCCGAAAGCACGATTTACCCGGCTCAGGTCGGCTGGCCTCACGATTGAATGTTGGTAAACCAGAAGACCAGTAAATATTACGGTACCGATCCAATAAATTATTCCGAATTTTGCCAGGATACCGCTGATTATCACCAGACAAAATGATACCAAATGGAGAGATGCCGAGATAATCAGGGCATTCCGAACGCCAACTTTGGAAGGGATCGAAAAATAGCCGTTCGATTGATCAAATTGTGCATCCTGCAAGGCATAAATAATATCAAATCCACCGACCCACGTTAACACCAGTCCTGAGAAGATCAGCGGTAGCCAGTGAAATGGGGCGGTAATAGCAATATATGCACCGATCGGGGCAAAAGAAAGGCCTAGTCCCAATATCAGATGACAAAGCCAGGTAAATCGCTTTGTGTAACTATAGCCCAGGATGACCATCAATGCTATCGGAGAAAGTTTCAGACATAAGGGATTAATCAATCCTGCCAAAAAAATAAAGAGCGAGGCATTGATAAATGAAAAACCAAGTGCAGCATTCCCTTTGATCACTCCTTTAGGGATTTCGCGTTGAGCAGTTCTGGGGTTTTTTCCATCAATAAAGCGATCGGCCCACCGGTTAAACCCCATTGCTGAATTACGGGCAAGAACCATACATCCCAGGCAAAGAAGCAGGGTGGACCAGCTGAATGGATATCCGCTGTATTGAACAGCCAGAAAGAAACCGATCATTGCAAACGGCATTGCAAATATCGTATGGCTGAATACAACAAGAGAGAAGTAATCTTTTATTTTGGCCATAATCAGAATATTGGTGCGAAAATAGTGATTCGGCTGGTTCTATCATAGTCTCGTGGTTTTAGTACTTTTGCCGCTATGATAAAAATGGTGGTTACCGACCTGGATGGTACTTTACTGAATAGCGCTCAGCAGGTGAGCACTGAAGATTTTGATTCATTGTTAAGGCTTGGTAATCAGGGCGTAATACGGGTAATTGCAACCGGTCGTTCTCCGTTTTCCTTTCAACGAGTGATTGCGACAGATTTTCCGATCGATTACCTGGTGTTCAGCTCCGGTGCCGGCATTATGGATTATCGCACCAAGGAGATTCTCTATTCGAGGAACCTGCCTGAAAAGCGCGTTCATGAAATTGCCAACCAACTTCGGGAACTTGGTGTGACGTTCAAGGTTTTGGCGGCTGTTCCAGAGAATCATAATTATGTATACTATCAGAACGGTGAACTTCATCCTGATTTTGTTCGAAGGATGGAGAATTACCGTGGTTTTGAGAAGCCGATCTCTTTTGATCCGCCAAATTTTGGCGAAGCATGTCAGTTCCTGATCATTCTTCCACCGGATCCTGCCAGGTTTTTTGAGTTGAAAGCGCTGTTCAGCGGTGTTAAGGTGATCAGGGCCACTTCACCAATGGATCATGAATCTATCTGGATGGAAATTTACCATGAGGAAGTATCAAAAGGTAATGCAGTGCAATACCTGTGCGACCTCCACCATTTTAATCCCAATGAAGTCATGGGAATCGGCAATGATTATAATGACACCGACTTACTTGGATTTGTTGGGCTGCCATTCGTTGTCTCGAATTCGCCAACGGAACTCAAGGCAATTTACCGACAGGTTGGGTCACATAACGAAAGCGGTTTTACCGCAGCAGTCGGGTTGTCGATGCAAGAATCTACCGGTTAACGCAATACCGCGCCTAACTTTTTCTCAAAAGCAGTAATCAGCTTTTCCATAACCTGCTCGATCTGCTTGTCGGTCAAGGTTTTGGTTTCGTCCTGCAGAATAAAGCTCACAGCCAGTGATTTTTTACCCTCGCCCAGTTTGTCACTCATGTAAACATCAAAAATATTTACGCTTTTAAGCAGTTTACGCTCAACGACGAATGCCAGAGACCTTATGTGCTCAAAACGAACTGAAAGATCAACAACCAGAGCAAGATCCCTTCGCACCCAAGGATATTTGGACAGTTCCTCGAATTTTACTTCAAGGTGTACCTTGCGGAGAATAACGTCCCAGTTTAATTCGGCATACCATACTTCCTGATTTATTTCAAATGGCTCAAGAAGATCGGGATGAACCTGGCCCATCTGGATACAAATGGATTTCCCACACTTGCAGGTAATGCCCATGCCAAATCTTTCGTCCACCTTTTCTTCAACTTCCAGCTCATCGGTATTGATGCCCAGTCTTTGCAGCACCTTGAATGCGACAGATTTCAGGTCATAAAATCCAGTATCCTGACTTTTCCCGGACCAGTGTTCGGAATTTTTCTTGCCGGTTAAAAAGAGTGACAGGTACCTGGTTTCGTGATAGCTGTCAGCCATCAATCTGTTTTGACCCAGCTTTAATTCGTAGGTATTTCCGAACTCATAGAACTTGAGATCAGAATTTTTAAATTTCATGTTGGTTGCAAGAGCTTCCAAACCACCGAAGAGAAGGGTCCTGCGCAACATATTCAGATCATTGCTCAGAGGATTCAGAAGCTTAACACCCGACTCTTCAGGAAAACCTTCCATATTACCATAATAGGAAGACCGGGTAAGTGAATTCGCCATAATTTCATTAAATCCCAGTGCGGTCAATTGTTCTGAGATCATGTTCTCCAGCTTTTCCGGGTCGGGGTTCGGAGCATAGGAGAGGGTAGAAGTTACTTCATCAGTCAGCCCCACGTTATTATATCCGTATATTCTCAGGATATCTTCAATTACGTCAGCTTCACGCCGCACATCCACACGGTAGGTAGCGACCTCCAGCTGAAGCGAGGTATCATTTTCTTTAATGATCTCAATATCCAGTGATTTCAGGATCTTCTTTACCTCATCGTGGTCAATTCTGATTCCGATAAGGCGATCGAGGTTGGTCCATTTCAGCTCAACAGGGTAAGGTTTCACTGGATTGGGATAAACATCGATAACATCTGAAGCGATCTGGCCACCGGCGATATCGCAAATCATACCGGCAGCCCTTTTCAAGGCATAAACAGTAGCGTTGGGATCGGTTCCCCGCTCAAACCTGAACGATGAATCCGTGTAGATCATATGCCGCTTACTGGTTTTTCGCACCCAAACCGGATTGAAGCAGGCGGATTCGAGGAAGATGCTTGTGGTACCATAAGATACTCCGGTATGGAGACCTCCGAAAACCCCGGCGATGCACATTCCTTCCTTATCATTGCAGATCATGAGGTCCTCAGAGCTGAGCTTACGTTCCTGTTCATCCAATGTTATAAATGGGGTCCCTTCGGCCAACGGTTTAACAATCACTTTATTCCCGCTGATCAATGAGGCATCAAATGCATGCAGCGGCTGACCGGTTTCATGAAGCACGAAGTTGGTGATATCCACAACGTTATTAATAGGATTCATGCCGATACTTCGGATCCTGTTTTTTAGCCATTGCGGTGATTCTGCAATTTTTACCCGGGTGATTGAGATTCCGGAATAGCGAATGCATGCTTCGGAATTGGCGATTTCAACAGTAATATCGAGAGAATCTGTTTTTTCAGGGAGTTCGGCGGTTGGCTTTATGAGCGTAACTTTTTTCTCTGATCCGAGTACAGCCTTCAATTCGCGGGCGACACCATAATGCGAGGCGCTGTCTATGCGGTTTGGGGTAAGTCCGATCTCGAAAATGTGATCGGATTCAACTTCGAAAAGGTCGGCAGCTGCAGTTCCCACTTCGACTGAAGGATCCAGAATCATGATACCGGAATGGTCTTTACCCATCCCTATTTCATCTTCGGCGCAGATCATTCCTTCAGATTCCTCACCCCTGATTTTGGCTTTACGAATGGTTAAAGGCTCAGGAAATCCATAAAGGGTACAACCGACAGGAGCGACGATAACTTTTTGTCCGGCAGCAACATTAGGGGCACCGCATACAATGTGCAGAGGAGTCGGTCCACCGATATCGACCAGGGTAAGAGTTAGCTTATCGGCCTGAGGATGAGCAGTGCAGGAAAGAACATGACCAACTACGAGTCCTCGCAGACTGCCAGGAACCGATTCAAATGGTTCAGATCCTTCTACTTCGAGGCCGATACCGGTCAGTATTTCTGCAGTTTCTTCTTTGGTGATATCAAAGTTGATATAGGAACGCAGCCAGTTGTAAGATATCTTCATAAAACAGTTAATTAGGAGGGGTAAAAATAGGAAAAATCCGGATTGGGAGTCCGGATTTTCACTAACCTAAAACCTAACCTATGAAATGATCCAGATTGGATCCTTTGAGAACTGTGATTCATAATACCCATTTTGCCTTTATTTTAAACTGTCCCCACAGATAGCGGCTGATGGAGCAATGTTACGTGAATAACACTGTTATACAAATCACATGGCAAATGTATGAATGATTTTTAAACCTGCAATATCTGTACAGCATTCTTCCTGTTTTTTTTATCAACAACAGCCTTTGATGGTTCAGAATTGAAAAATAGTATTTTTGTCCCACTCATTTTATAAATATAGCATGACAAGATTGTTTAAGGTATTGATATTTAATATAGTATGTCTTATTTTAATTTCGGGTTGCCGCGCACAAACCAGTTCCTCAATTACTTCTGGTGAGCTTAAAAAGCATGTCGAATTCCTTGCTTCACAAAAGCTTGCTGGCAGATATCCTGGAACTCCCGGTGATTTGGCTGCTGCAACTTACATTGCCAATTGCTTTAAAGAATATGGACTGAAGCAAACCGGCCAGAATGGTTTTCAATCCTTTAAAGTGACCACGGGAATAAAAAAGGGAAGTGCAAATGCTTTCACGATTGGTGGGCAAATCGCAGTTGCAGATAAGGATTTCACGCCAATCTCCATCAGTGATAATGGAAAAGCTGAGGCTTCATTGGTTTTCCTGGGGTATGGGTTCAGAATTAAGACTGATTCACTTAACTGGGATGATTACAAAGGAATGGATGTTAAAGGAAAAATCGCGTTGATTGTGCTTGGTGCGCCCGAACCTGCAAAAGGCTCAAATACTGATCCTTTTGCTGATTACGGTTCGATACGTTCAAAGCTATTGAATGCCAGAGATGCTGGAGTATCTGCAGTGATCTTTGTGGCCGGACCGGTATATGACGATAAAGATGAACTGGAATTCGGTACGGTAAAGGAAAGTTCAGCCGGATTACCTGCGATTCGCGCAAAGCGGTCTTTTATAAATCAAGTTCTTGCCACAAAAAATTTCAAAGTTGAAACTTTGGAATCCCAGATGAACCAGGACCAT
>Ga0114951_10006774_pt1 | contig 10005 bp, 17 predicted proteins | sample AM7aDNAmetaG_FD_88677 | JGI IMG/M metagenome (GOLD analysis project Ga0114951, IMG submission 88677) | Freshwater microbial communities from Finland to study Microbial Dark Matter (Phase II) - AM7a DNA metaG | ecosystem: Environmental > Aquatic > Freshwater > Lake | place: Finland: Lake Alinen...
AGCGCAGTCGTCCCAAAATGCCTGATCGTGCTCCATTACTCACCCTGCTTCGCGTATTCGCCCTGAGCATCCTGCGCTTCGGGGCGAGCACTCAGCAGCGCAAACTCGCGCTCGTATTCAGCGCGAGCGTCTGCGAGCTGATCAGCGTCAAGGTGTTTGGCGATCTCAGACTCAGCAGCTTTGAACCACCCGAACGGCACTTCGCCGTTGTGCTTCTTCTGCTGATCGTTCAGAAGCGTCATCACTTTCTTCTGGTTGACGACTGTCTCACCAAGCTGCTGCTCAGCGAAGAGCGCGATCGTCATGAGCCACGCGAGATCGGCCCAAGACGCGAGCGCGGGCGGTGCGGGCTGCGGAGCTTCTTCGACGGGAGCGGGCTGCTCTTCACGCCAGCGCACGTAACGCTCCACAGCTTCTTTGACGTCTTTGCTCTTGAAGTCTTCACTGAGCACGAACGCGAGCACGTCCTCGTCCAGCTCGCTCAGCTTCTTACCCTTCCACCCCTGCTTCGCGCCGATCGGCATGACGAAGTCGCCTGGGTTGTCGGGCTGCTCTTGCTTCGAAGACTTCGCGTCGTGATCGCTGACAGTCCCAGCAGCTTGACCGTCGTCGTCAGTGTCAGGGGCAAGGTTCAAGATCGCCGCTTCGCCGTACCGACGCGCGTACGTCGTGCCCGAGCCAATCCCTTGCGTGTCGATCTGACGCACGATCACAGTCGTCTTATTGCTCATCCACTGCCCGCTCTTGTGCCCGAGCAGCGTCTCGACGGTCACGAGCATTACGAGGTGCGTCTCGCCGTTCGCGTCGACGAGCGGGTGAAACTCTTGCTCGACGATCGAACTCGTCACGAGCAGCCCGTTCTTCGAGCAGACAGGCATGATCTGCTCGTTCATGTCAGCGAGATCAGCGTACTTGTACTCGTACGATCCCCCGCTGCGGAGCGGTATCTTCGCTGTCTTCGTTTTCTTGATCGGCGGGAACTCGCCTTGGGCAGTGGCGAGCGCAGCGAATAGCTGCCCTATCTCTGTGCTTCTCTCCATCAGTCTCTCCCGAGTAGTGCTTCGAACCACGCGTACTGCTTGCGCCCCAAGTTGTGTGTGTAGCGCCTCCCTTCAGCAAGATCAGGTCGCATCGTCGCGACTTTGACTGCAGCACTGAGCGTCTGCGCGTACTCGATCTCTTCACGACCGTCGCGCTCGATACGGTGCGCAAGCTCGTAGGCTTTGCGCACCAGTTGAATAAGCTGGGTCTGTGTGAACTCGTTGATCATGCGCGCGCTCTCGCTTCCCGCGCGACGTCGACGCAGAGCTTCAAGCGCTGCCAGTATTCGACGCGACACGTCTCGTCGAGCCACTCGATCACGTCGTCGACATGAAAGACGCGCACACCCTGATCGCGCCACTCGCTGATCGTCACGACGGGCGCAGGGAAGTCGCCCTTGCGCATCCAGAAAAGGACTGTGTTCAGCTTCGCGTCAGTCATGCGCGCGAGCTGACCCGCAGTGACGAGGTTCGCGCTCTCTTGACTCAGAAGCGCGCGCAGCTCTGCGCGTGTCTCTTTGGTCGTCATGTCTCTCCCTTCGAATCTCCACGCCTCTCCACGCTCAATCGTAGCGCGCTCGTCAAGAGGTGTCCAGCGCACGACTGAGCGCAGAGAGGCGATCGCAGTTTCTCTCAGGCGACGTATCCGCGGGCGCTCGTCAGCGCAGCTTTGATCGCTGCGTCGAGCTTCTTCTCTTTCGTCGTGAAGCCCGCGCGCTCGGGCATGTTCGTCACGATCGCGAGCACGTCAGCGAGTCGAGCGGCGACGTCGACGTACGGGCTGATCTGCACAGCGTCGGGAAGAAGAGACGCGAGCGACGCGCTCTGCTTCTGCTTGACAGCTTGACGCTCTTCGCGCACGTCAGCGACGGTGAGCTTCCCGCTCTCTTCGAGCTTGTCGACGACGCGCTGCTTCGCAGCTTCAGGGAGTCGCGCGACCCTGATCGCAGCCTCGATCGAGACTTTGCCAGCAGCGACAGCAGCGAGCACAGACGCGGGCGAGCGCTTCAGCAGCACGCGCGCTCTGATCGTCTGCTTCGGCATCCCCGTCGCGCGAGCGATCTCGGCTTCGCTCATGCCCGCAGTCAGCATGTGGTCGAGTGCTTCGTACTCTGCGAGCGGGTTCGAAGAGCGCGCAGCGTTCGTCGTGAGCGTCACTGCGCTCTGGCGCAAATCGTTTGCGCTGACGACGTACGCTCGCACTGTGTCGACCCCGAGAGCGCGCAGAGCTGCGACGCGTCGACGCCCGTCGACGATCGAGTACGTCGGCCACCCCGCTCTCTTGTACGTGTCGGGCGTCTCGCGCAAGATCACGGGGTAAAGCTGCCCGTTCACGACGAGCGACCCCGCGAGCGCGCTGTCGTGCTTGCCGTGCGTCAGCTGGACGACGTCGAGCGCGATCGTCTGCTCTGCGAGCTGGGGAAGCTCACCAAGGACGTCGAGCTGTTCCTGCTTCTGTTCGTCAGTCATGTCTCTCTCCTACTCTTCGACTCTGTACACGGGCAGATCAGCTCTCGAAGCGCGTTCGTGCGCGCGCTCTTCACGATCAGGGTCTTCGCTGTCGCGCACGACGACGAGCTGCGAGATCGGGAATTGGGCGAAGATCGCAGGCGTATACGTGAGCGTCAGCTCGTCTTCAAAGATCGCGTGCGGGGTGCCCGTGTAGCTGAAGCTGGGCATAGCGCGCTCGCCGTCTTCGTCGCAGTCGACGAGATCGCACCACGCCAGCCCGAGACAGCACGACTCAAGCGACGCTTCGACGCTCTCTCTGTGCGTATTCTTCGGGCAGTGCCACAGAATGTCTTGACGATCGTTTTCTTCGACGATCACTGCTTCGCTCAGCGCTGCGAACTGGTCAATCCAGGCTCGCGGGTGGACGAGAATGATCTGCGAGTCGCGGGTGAGTCGCGCGTACTCGTCAGCGGCCAGCTCGCAGCGGCGAGACAGCCCGAGGTGCTTCACTTCTTCGACGTAGTCAGCGACGTTCGGGTAAAACGACTCACCCACCCAGTCGATCACGTGCGTCACGCCGTTCATGTCGACGAGCGTCACGCCCACAGGTTTGACGCCCAGGTCGTCGCGCATCTGATCGCTCACGCGCACTGGCGGGTCGATCAGGAAGTCGTCTACGGGGCGTGCTCCTGGCGTGCCGGCGGGCACGAGTCCCATGTCGATGTAGACCCCTCCCGCCTTACGTTTCCCGCAGCCCCTGGCAGCAGGTGTTGACAGCATATTGTCTCCCTTCACGATCTTCTAGGACTTCACAGGTTCAACGGAGGGCGACCCGCAGTGCGCCAAGCTACATCTTTACGTCTGCACTTCTGCCGTCGCGTTTCCGCTTAGGCAGACGGTTCCCGAGCTGTCACTCGCCGTCTGCGTCGGGTCGATAGGGGAAGCGATCTCGCGCTTCGGGAGCTTCGTTGAACGTGTCGTCCACGAGCTGCTCCAACTCTCTGCGGAAGTCGATCGCCTCGCGTTGGCGGGTGCTCATATGCGAGCGCGCCCAATCGAGCTTGCATCGCTCTTCAGTCGTCAGAGTGGGCGTCGCCGAGCGAGTCGCAGCGGCGATCGCGTTCTCTGCTTGCTGTCTGAGGTAGATCGCCTGTCCCTCGCTGTCGTCAGTGAAGAAGTCTCTGACGAGCTGCGCGAAGCTCAGCAGCGGGTTAGGGTCGCTCATGCGTCACTCGCTCTCTGTACTCTTGCTCTGCGACGATCAGGCGGGCGATCGTTCTGTCGGGCGTCTTGCGCGTGATCAGCTTCCACCCTTCGAACGTGCCGCATATCTTCATGCGCTTCAGCAGAGCGCCGTCGGTGCGCTGACTGTATTCGACGCCGTCGAGCTTGAAGCGGTGCACTTCTTCGCCGTGCGCGCTCAGCTTTGCCATGCTCTCAGCTCCTATTCTTGACCCACGCGGGAAGACTCACGTCTTGCCCGCAGTGGACGCAGTGGTAGCCCATGCTGCTGTTGACGTCGAGCAGCAGCGAGCCAGTCTCGCGACTCGCGACGTCGCTCCCGCACTTCGGGCAGAGCGCGCTGACAGTCGTGATCACGCAGGCACGCATGACGAGCGTCAGCTTGTTCGAGTACGGTCGCAGTGTCTTCTCTTTCTTCATTGATCAGCTCCTTCTTCAGAGACTTCACAGGACGCTCGGTATCGAGCGGGGATGCGTGCAGACGTACGATTCGTCGTCTGCACTTTTTCGATCAGCCCTGACGTTCCTGCAGCACCACTTCCCAATAGCGGTCTTTGGGCCACGCGGGCCAGTGCTCTTCAGCGCTGACGATCTCGAAGTGCTCGCTCATGCCCGAGACGCTGAGCGCTTGACGCACTTTCTCAGCGAGCTTCTCTGGGCTGCCGCCCATGCGATAGGAGAAGCCGCGCCTGATCTTGATCGTGCCCTTCGACTTGAAGACGTGATCGAAGTGGGCACCGTGCTCAGCGAATATCGCTTCGAGTTTGCTCGCGGTGATCATGTTCTCTCCCTTGATCGAGTGTTACGGATGCGCGCCCCGAAGGGCGCAGTCGCTCAGCAGCGCTGTGAACGCGGGTTGTACTCGCACTCCGAGCACTCGGTTTTGCCGGGGTCGAACGTAATAGGGCAGCGTTTGCAGCGCTCTTCAGGGTCTAATGGTCGTACGGGCACGAAGCCGAAAGCGCGCGGGTTGTCGAGAGCGTTGAGGTGGGCACCCGCAGGAGTGGGCCAGCTGAGATCGTAGCGGTAGGCGCGCCCGTCAGAAGCGATCGCGACGACGTAGCGCGGGAGCGCGTTCTCGTCGGGGTCTATGCTGACGTGAAAGATCGGGTGCATGAACCCGACGATCGGCATGTGGTGCTCTTCGCAGAGCGCGACGTCGTGCTTATCGCGCGACTGCCAGCCGCAGAAGTCGCACGTGTACGTGGTGACTGTGTCAGCTTTCATGCTGTCTCCCTTCAGTGTGTGTGAACGGATGCGAGCGCGATCTCTCGCGCTCTGTTGATCAGTCGTCTTCGTACTTGCTCCAAACGAAGCTAGGCTCGCCGTCGACGTGACGCCCATAGCAGCACTCGGGAATGTCGAAGCCGCGCTGCGCGCTCTTGCACAGCACGTCATATCGACTGCAGCGATCGTCGCGACGGTGATCACACTTGCGACAGGGGCGTGGGGGGCGGGCGATCTTCTGATCAGGCATGACTCTCTCCCTCTGTGTCGTGAAGGGGCGTATCGAAGGCGACGATCTCGAAGAAGTTGTCGCGTTCGACGAGCTTGTCCATGAAGCGATCGAGCTGAAGCTCTGTGTCGAAGCTCTTCTGCTTCGTGATCGCCATTCCGGTGCGGTTGAACTCGCGCCAGCGAAGCGCGTACGGCTTGCTCATATCGTCTTTCATGTCTCTCTCTTTCGATCGTGGGACGGATGCGCGCTCGACGAGCGAGCGCAGTCGTGATCAGCGGTTGAAAGCGACGTCATACGCGAGGTCAGAAAGCTGGAACATCTTGATCTGACGGGTGCGAGCTTCGTCGTCGCCGCGTCGAATCTTGGTGCTCAGTGCGTGAGCGTCTTCGCTCAGACGCAGCGACCAGTCGCGCTGACTGCCCGCGCTCAGAGCGAGCAGAGCGACGCGAAAGCGGTCGAGATCGACGAGGGTGAGAGTTTCTTGAGCGAGCAGCGCGTCGACGTGATCTCGTATGCAGACGTCTTCGACTGTGCGGCAGTCGATCACTTTGGGAGCGAAGAGGTTCGGGTTCAGCGAACGCACAAACGCGATCGCGTCGCTCTTCGCGAGTGTCTGCGTCGCTGCGCGAATGACGACGCGATTATCAAAGTAGGCGCGCTGGCCGTACTCGATCACGTACGCTTCGACGACGACGTGGTACATGGTGACGTGTGAGAGCTGCGGGTCGGCGGCGTTGGTGTGAACGAGCGTCTTCATTGATCTCTCCCTTACTTGACGGTTACGAGGCGATCGACGTTCAGCTTCGCAGCGCTGATCGGCTGCGTGCTGTTGCGGAGGAACACTGTGATCAGGTCGCCGTGGCGACAGACTGCCCACACTTGATCACCCTTGCTGACCTGTCCGTCAGCGGTGACGACTTTGTGCGAGTGATCGAGCTGCATGATCATGGCTGCGAGGTCGTGCTCTTCAGAAGCACGAGCAGCTCGCAGAGCGCGAGCTGTGAGATGGAGATACTCGCTCTGAGCGAGCTGGAGGGCGTCGATGCGAGTCTTCAGACGGTCGATCGAGTGGCGCGTCGTCATGATCTCTCCCTTCGGATGCGCGCTCGTGCGAGCGCTATGTAGTGACGGGGCGTGGTGAAACGGATGATGTTTTCTTCGCTCCGTCTGTGTGGGCGTCACAGACACGAGAGACGCTCTCGCGTCCCTTTCACAGTCGCTCTCTCAGTATGTGGGCTGATCGTCTCGCTAAATGCTCTTGTGACGTTCGCCCCGCACGCTCTGCACGTGCATGACTTTGAAGGTTCCTGCCTCTCGCTTCGGTGAGGGTCGTTGCGCGAGACTCCGGGTCTTCGTCTTTCTGAGCTTCAGTCGCTTTCGCTTCGTCTGGCTTGCTTCGACGTCAGAGCTTGCTTCTCAGTGACGATCGAGCGAGGTGCTCGAATCTCAGCGACTTCAGAAGGGACGATCTTCGTCTGTCACTCGCGCTCTTCCCCTTCTCTCTAGTGTGGAAGCGCTTCACTGCTGATCTAGAGAGGTATGTTCAGGTTCAGCTTTACCCGTTCGTTTACAGTGACTCGGTTTGCGCGCTCCCTGTCGCGCTGTGGTTGCTGTGTCGCTCTCGCTGAGCAAGATCAGCGTAACGATTGGTCGTCAGATACTCAATAGCTCCACAGTACCCCGTGAACAGGAATGTTGCATTTTGCGCACTTTTCGTCACCTGCTCGTGAGTGTCACGCGCTCGACAGTACGCAGAGACAGAAAGACCCGCAGAGCGCGATCGCTGCTGCGGGTCAGATCACCAGAGGCCCGCCGCTCGGGGGGTCACGAGCGACGGGCGAGAGTGAGGGAGGGGGACTTGTTTACCGGCGACGCTTCGTCGAGTACGCGTCGGGGGTGCTGGCGGGTAGCCCAATCGCTTGCAAGTTTCCGACGATCGACGCTACGAGCTTACCCAATATGAACACGTAGACGCCGCCCACGGCGATCTGCAGCCAGTCTGTCAGCTCTTCAGGAAAGCTGACGTACTTCGCTGCGTAGACCAAGAGCAGGAGCGCGACGTAGCCGATGAAGTACGGGAGGACGTTCGTTCGCAGGAACAGAAACAGCTTCCCGAGTTCGAACTTGCCCTTCGCGAGCGCGACGCCGACCGCAGTCAGCACGTCGACGATGATCAGCGCAGCGAGGACGAGCAGAGTCGTCCACATAGCTGTGCTGTGCAGCAGCACGGGGATGGTTTGCATGATCACCCTACCTTTCGCTTCACTTGACTCTGACGGCCATGCACGCTTCGCCGCCGTAGTTCAGAAGCTCTTTGAGGTTCTTGTCCGATATGTAGCAGTCGCCCTTCACTCCCCAGCTCGACCCCCACGAATTGCGGAGAATGTTGTAGCGGCAGCACCCGATCTTCACGTCAGCCGCTCGCCACAGCAAGCAGTGACCGCCCGCGTTTTCGCCCGTGGGCTTGATCACGCCCTTCTTCGACGGGTGAAACATGCCCTCAGTCCAGTCGATGCCGATGATCACCGGCCCGTGCTGATCGACCCACTTCTTCGCCTGATCGAACGACCCGAACGCGTACGCAGCGATCGCCGCCTCCTGCTTCTGCAGAGCCTTCGCCCCGCTGCGCACGCTCGACCCGTCTTCGCCGTCCCCGTCGATCGCCTTCGCCTCGCGATAGATTCGCTCGCCGTCAGCGTTCGTGATCAGCGCGTTCGACTTCGCTGCGATCTCTGCTGTCGCGAGAAAGCCCGCGCAGCCGTAGCCGACACAGTGCGGCGTCTCACCCTGATCGAGCGTCACGGGGTCAAGCCACGATACAGGGACGATCTGAGTCGACAGCATGGCTTCGAGTCGATCAGGCGTCCAGTCTCGCGCGTCGCGTCGAGAGGGTATGCGTCCCAATCCGTGCATGATCACAGCCCTTCTATCATCGTCCAGGTGTTGATGCCCGCTTCGCCGTCGACGTGCAGCTTCTTCGCTTTCTGCGCCTCAGAGACAGCAGTCGCGCTGTCGTGCCCGTACACGCCGTCGACGCCCTTGGTGTCGAACCCGTGCTTGGTGAGAGTCGACTGCAGGTGATGTATCGGCCCGCCGTCCTTGACGTCCTTGAGGTACTTGACGCCCTTGATCTGAACGATCTTGACGTCAGCGCACTTCGTCTTCCCGTCGACGAGCACAGTCTTCTTCGCGGGATACATGAGGAACGGTCGCTTCGAGACGTCGATCGTCGGCGTAGGCGCGGGCACGTGCAGCTCGATCTGCATGTTGACCCACCACAGACGCCCGAACTTCAGCTCACCAGCCGGGTAGCGGTGCAGCAGATCAGCGAGCTTGTGGTGCTCACAGCCGTTTCGCTCTTCAGTCGTCCACCACGTACCGTCAGGGCCTTTGTGACAGAGAAAGCCTATGTGCACTGCGTGACCCGTCGTCGGCACGTGGAAGAACGCGTCACCAATGCGCGGCTCGAAGGGCCAGATCAGCGGGTGCGCGACGCTGTAATAGCCGTTCGCAGTCATGCGGTGATGCTGGGTTGGCGACGTGTACCAGCGCGTGCCGTCAGCCCACGGGATACCGACGCCGTTGATCGCGAGCACAGCTTGATCTGTCTCAGCGAAGTCGTCGAAGTATTCGCCCGAGCAGTCAGCGTCGCCCTCTGGCGGGTTGCCTATGGGGAAGCGCCCCTCATGACCCCATCCGTAGGGTCGTCCATGATGCGAGTGAGCGATCGACGTGAAGATCGTCTCAGCAGTCTCGATCTTCGTCGGGATAACGACGCTCGGACGCGGGTACTGCCCGAAGTCGTCGAAGTAGGCTGCTTCTGCGTTGCCCTCAGTACCGTCGATCTCGACGGTCGTCTGATCGTCGCCGTGCTGACGAAGCTGAGCACGATCGTCGAACGCGAGCACGCGCCCTTCTCCGTAGAACTCAGCACCCGTGACAGGGTCGACGGTCGACCATGCGAGCGCTTGACACGCGCCCGAGATCACGCCTTTGTCGAACAGACCCTTGACCAGCGTGTAGCCGCCGTACGCCCACACATTCTGCAGGCCCATCAGCTCGACGAGCTTTGTGTAGTAGGCGTCCACTTGCGACTCGTGAGCGTCTGTGTCGGTCGCATAGATCACGGGCTGCTTGAGCGGGTCGACGCCGAGCGCTGCGAGGTGAGTCTTCACGTCTGCAGCGTGCAGCGCTGCGACGTCCGCGCCTCCAAGCTCTGAGGTCGTGCCCTGCTCGTAGAAGAAGCAGACTTTGATGCCATGTGCGACGAGCTGATCGAACTCGACCTTCGTCAGACCCTTGCCGCTGTCCCACGAGCCGAGATAACGCACCGCGAACACGCGACCCGATGCGTGCAGCGCTTCGACGAAGCTCGCGATCTTCGCTGAACTCCAATGTTCAGCGCCCGCTGAGTAGTCGACTCCGTAATACTTCGCTGTCATGACAGTCCTCCCTGACTCTCTGATCTCTCTACCAACCGAAAGCGTGCCCGACTTCGAGCACGAGCAGCGTCGCGCCCAATGCCCCGACGACGACGCGCCACCCCCAATAAAGCACGCGGCCCTCTGCGCTTTGTCCTATGTGCACGTTTTCAAGTACCTTCACTCTCCCTTTGATCTCTGAGTGATCGCGCTCGTTCGCTTCGAACTTGTCGTCCACTTCGTCTCGACAGTCGCGGTGAACGCCCTGCGACTCTTGTCGCTGGTCGAAGAGCTGCTTCACCTGGACTTCGAGCTTCGTGACCGCGACAGTGTTAGCCGTCAACGCTGGTCGCAGCTCGTCAGCGATCGCCTTCTTCACTTCTTTCTGCCC
>Ga0114951_10006776_pt1 | contig 10005 bp, 9 predicted proteins | sample AM7aDNAmetaG_FD_88677 | JGI IMG/M metagenome (GOLD analysis project Ga0114951, IMG submission 88677) | Freshwater microbial communities from Finland to study Microbial Dark Matter (Phase II) - AM7a DNA metaG | ecosystem: Environmental > Aquatic > Freshwater > Lake | place: Finland: Lake Alinen...
CGAAGTTTCTCGCACTGGACGGCGCGTATCATGGCGACACCATCGGGGCGGTCGCGCTGGGCCACATCGACCTGTTTCACAAGGCTTACGCGGGGCTGCTGTTCAAGACGGACAAGGTCATGGCGCCCTACTGCTATCGCTGCCCGTTTAACCGCGCCAAGCCCGAGCGCGCCGACGCCCGTGAATATCGCAAGTGCAACTGGGAGTGCCTCGGCAAGCTGGAGCAGAAGTTCGCGGCGCAGAAGAAGAAGGGCAACCCTTATGCGGCGTTTGTGGTCGAGCCGCTGATGCAAGGCGCGGCGGGCATGATCCCGCAGCCCGCCGGCTGGCTGAGCCGCGCCGCCGAGATCGCCCGCGGCTACGGCGCGTTGCTGATCGCCGATGAAGTCATGACCGGGTTCGGGCGCACGGGCACCGTTTTGGGCGAAACCCCTCACCCCCGGCCCTCTCCCCATCCGATGGGGAGAGGGTGGCCTTCAGGCCGGGTGAGGGGTGGCCGCGCATCTCACGTTTTCGGCGCCGGCGAAACCCCTCCGACCAGAGAGCCGGACGCAGGTTCGCTCTTCGCCTGCCACCGGGAAGGGGTGCAGCCGGATTTCATGGCACTGGCGAAGGGGCTGACCGGCGGCTACCTGCCGATGGCTGCCACCCTCACAACGCAGGCCGTGTTCGACGCGTTTTTGGGTGAATACCACGAGTTCAAGACCTTCTTCCACGGTCACAGCTTTACCGGGAACCAGCTCGGCGCGGCGGCGGCGCTGGCCAGCCTGGAGCTGTTGCAGAGCAGTGGCTCGATCCGTGCCCGCCAGCGGCTGGAGCAGTGCCTGCGCAAAGAACTTACTGCGCTCTGGCATTGCCCAAACATCGGCGACATCCGGCAGGTCGGGCTGATTGTGGGGGTCGAGCTGGTTCGGAATTGGCGGACTCGCAAACCGTTCGACCTGCGCGAGCGGGCGGGCATTCGGGTGTGCGAAGCGATGGCGCGCCAAGGCGTGCTCACGCGCCCGGTCGGCAACGTCGTGGTGCTGATGCCGCCCTATTGCACCACCCCGGCGCAGGTGCGGCGGATGGTCACCACCCTCGGCGAGGCCGCGGCCGCTATTCCAGCTCCGTGATGTAGATATTGCGAAAGCGGAACTGGCCGCCGCCCGCCACCTCGGCCTGGACGCCGATATAGCTCAGCTCGGGGCCTTCCAGGCCAGTGGCTTTCCACGCCGGCTTGCCGTTGATCTCCAGCTCGGCGGTCGTCCCGCGCACCGTCAGCTTGAACGAGTTCCACTCGCCATCCTGGCACAGGCCTTTGCTGGTGGCGCCCTTCAAACCGCCCACGTTGCCCTCGTCACCCTTGAGCAGATTGGCCTGATAGCGCGGCGGCCAGGGCTTGCCGGCGGGGATGGAATCGTAGCGGAAATAGACGCCGCTATCCCACTTGTCGGCCTTCAGCGCCTTCCACTCATACTCGAAAACATAGTCCCGGTATTTCTTCTTCGTCTGCACCATCCCATTGCCGGCTTTGAGCAGGATCGTGCCTTGATCAAGAACGGCTTCGCACTTGAGCACGTCCCACGCGTCAAGGTTCTTGCCGTCGAACAGCGCCACGCGTTGACCGGGTTTCGGTGCCTCGGCGTCGGCCGCCAGAACTGCCTGCTGCCCAAGAACTACCCAGGCCGCCACCATACCGCAAAAGAGAAGGTTTTTCATAATGCTTGTTCCGCGATGCTGTCATGTCCGATGCGCCACCGCAAACGAGTTCTTCGCGCTGCGACTGGGCCCTGCTCCCGGCTGTCCCCCGTGTTGCTTGCGTGTTGCTTGCGTATTGCTCCGGTGTTGTCCGCGTGTTGTTCCATAGGAACTCCATAGGTAGTCCATAGGATCTCCATAGGAATTCCATAGGATGCCTCAGCGCGGTTGGAGCAGCAGGCGTTCGATTTCCTGGTAAGTCCGCACGACGTGAGTGGCGTGTTGCAGCTCCTCGGCGGGATGAGTGTTGGTAATCGCGATGACCTCCATTCCGGCGGCCAGGCCGGCGGCGACGCCGGGCTTGGAGTCCTCGATCACGCAGCACGCCTGCGGCGGCACCTTGAGCAGCTCCGCCGCGCGGAGGAAGATGTCGGGGGCCGGCTTGCCGCGAGGGATGTCCGAGTCGGTGACAACGGCGCCGAAGAAACGGCCCAGCCGTTCGATCTCCAGCACTTCCCCAACCACTGTGCGGTCTGAGCCGGACGCCACTCCCAGGAGATACCGGGCCGCCAGTTTCTCGACCAGCGCGGGAAGCCCGTCGAAGAGCGGCTGCTCGCGGCGGATGAGTTCCACCATGCGGTCGCGTTTCATGATGAGCAACTCTTTGACGGTCTGCGGCGGTTTATGCCGGGCGACGAAGTCCGTCCACAACACCTGATCGGATCGGCCGATGTAATCGGAGAACCGCATAGCGAGTTTATCGCCGTAGCCGATCTCGCGCACCAAGTCGAGGAAGGCGCGTTCGTGGCGTGCCTCGCTGTCCACGATGACGCCGTCCATGTCGAAGATGACTGCCTGGAATTGTCGCATTCGAAGGGATGAAGCGTAGCGCGGGAGGGCAGAGAAGGCACGCTTAAAGTCCGAAGGCCGAAACTTGCCGAAGAAACGAATTCCATACGTTTCGAGCGGAGGATACTCTCCAGCCCGTGGTGGCGTCCTGCTGACGTCGCCGGAACAGTAATATACGATTCCTATGAGAACCCTCAGTTTGATATGGTTGTTCAGTCTGGCCCTGGCGGGCCAGGCGGCGGAAACTGTTTGGCTGCACACACTGGACCTAACCAAGATGAAGCAAGGCTACGGCACGCCGCAGATCAACCGCGGCATCCGGGAGAAGCCGTTGGCCATCGGCGGCAAAGGGTTTGAGCAAGGTGTGGGCACACACGCGATCAGCGAGCTGCGGCTCGACCTGGCTGGGGGGACAGACCGGTTCCTGGCGTTCGTCGGCGTGGATGATGCCGCAGGCGGGGGCACACTCTCCTTCCAGGTTTGGGCCGATGGCCAGGAGCGCTTCGATTCGGGCGTGATGAAGCTCGGCGATGCCGCCAAACCCGTGGATCTTGACCTGCACGGGGTGAAGACCCTGGTGCTGCAAGTGGAAGACGCAGGCGACGGCAATGGTTGCGACCATGCCGACTGGGCTGAAGCGCGCTTCATTGTCTCCGGGGCAAAACCACAGACGATAGCTCGTCCCGCCTCCGACACCACCGACACCGTCTGGCTCCACAGCCTGAATTTGAGCAAGATGAAGCAGAGCGCCGGCACGCCGCAGGTCAACCGAAGCATCCGCGAGAAGCCGCTGTCCATCGGCGGCAAGCGCTTCACTCACGGCGTGGGCGCGCACGCGAAGAGCAGTCTTTGGTGCAACCTGGGTGGCAATTCGGTGAGGTTCCTGGCGTTCGTCGGCGTGGATGACGCCGCGGGTGGAGGGACGCTCGCCTTCCGGGTCCTGGCCGATAACCGGGAGGTGTTCAATTCCGGGGTGATGAAGCTCGGCGATGCCGCCAAGCCAATTGACCTCGACCTCAAGGGAGTATCCATCCTGGGCCTGCTGGTGGACGACGCGGGCGACGGCATAGACTGCGACCATGCCGACTGGGCCGAGGCGCGGCTCATCGTCTCCGCGGGGACCCGGCCCCTGACGCTGACCCGCCCGCCTGCCCCGAAGGAACCGGCGGTGATCCTGACGCCCAAGCCAGGGCCGGAGCCGCGGATTAATGGCCCGAAGGTTTATGGCTGCCGGCCAGGTAATCCCTTCCTCTACCGCATTCCCACCACGGGCGCGCGCCCCATCCGCTTCTCGGCGACAGGACTTCCGGCTGGTCTTACCCTGGACAGTGACACCGGGATAATCACCGGCACTGTCCCGCCGCGCGGCCAATATGCCGTCACCTTTACCGCGAAGAACCAGCACGGGTCGGCTAAGCGCCCATTCAAGATTAGTGCCGGGGACACGCTGGCGCTCACACCGCCGATGGGCTGGAATCACTGGTACGCCCACTACGACCGGGTGACGCACAAACTGATGCGGGAAGCCGCCGACGTGATGGTCAGCAGCGGCATGGCGGACGTGGGCTACCAATACGTGAACATTGACGATTGCTGGATGAACGCCGAGACGCAGACCGACCCACTGCGCGTTGGCCCCGGCAGGGACGAACACGGGATGCTGCTGCCAAACAAGCATTTCCCCGACATGAAGGGGCTGGCCGATTATATCCACAGCAAAGGCCTGAAAGCGGGGCTCTATACCTCGCCTGGGCCGCGCACCTGTGGCGGCTTTACCGCCGCCTGGCAACACGAAGCGCAGGACGCCAGGCTCTTCGCCGATTGGGGCTTTGACTTCCTGAAGTACGACTGGTGTTCCTACGGTGAAATCGCCGCCAAAGACCCCGACCCGGAGCTGGTCAAATTCAAGAAGCCTTACACGCAGATGGGCCAGTTACTGAAGCAGCAGAAGCGCGACTTCGTGTTCAACCTCTGCCAATACGGCATGGGCAATGTCTGGGAATGGGGTGCGGACGTTGGCGGCCACTGCTGGCGCACAGGCGGCGATTTAGGCATGGAATTGGACCGTGTGTTTGAAGTCGCGCTGATAAACGCGCAGTACCGGGCCTGGTCACGCCCCGGCGCTTGGAACGATCCTGATTACATCCAGATTGGTTTCATGGGCCAAACCGATGCGGCAGGCAAGCCTGTGCCCTTCCCGTTCAGTCCCAGCGAGCAGTATTCCTTCATGTCGCTCTGGTGCCTGATGGCCGCGCCGCTTTTTTATAGCGGGAACATGGGCGCGCTGGACGAGTTTACGCTAAACGTGCTCTGCAATCCCGAGGTGATCGAGGTGGATCAAGACCCCTTGGGACAGTGTGCCCGCGTGGTGACCTTCAATGATGACACGTTCGCTATGGTGAAAGACTTGGAAGACGGCAGCAAAGCCGTGGGGCTGTTTAACCAGGGCGTGAGCGGGCCGGCGGAGGTGACCTTGAAATGGTCCGATGCGGGCGTTACCGGCAAACAGCGCGCGCGCGATCTCTGGCGGCAGAAAGACCTGGGCACCTTTGCGGATGAATTCAAGGCGAAGGTGCCGTGCCGCGGAGTCGTGCTGGTGCGATTGGATCGGGCGCCGTGAGGGTGCGGTGAAGAGCTGCCCTTGCTGCAGGCCCGGCGACAAACATTAACGTGGCCCAATTCCACGCAATGGGCTAAAACGCCCTTATGGCTACCGACACTCCGGACTTCTTTGATCCCGCCGAGGATGGCCCCTGGCGTTCGCCGCGTGAAATCTTTGCCCGCCACGGCTACGCGCCATTGCCGCCGGCCGAGTTGGACGACCGGCAATTGCCTGGTCGGCTCTGGGAATGGCTTTACGCTGCCGCCGCCCGTCGCTTCTTCTTTTGCAGCTCAGACCACCTAAGCGACCGTGAGGTTTACACGCTGCTGTGGGAAGAATGGCTCGATCACCCGACCGCCGACATCCCGCCCGAAGCCGAGACCAACACCACCACGATCATCTCGGAGTTCAACGCCCGGGGGATGACACATGAAGAAATCTGGCTGCGTTACTATGCGGATGAAGCCGACCACGCGCTTTGCCATTCCACCGAGCCCGAGTTTGTCTTCCCGCCGCACCAAGACCCGCCTTACGACCGCGACCGCTTTCTCCCGGTGCCGCCGATTCCGCTCGAAGCCCACGCCGGCTGGCTGCCAGGCGACGATGATCCGCCGGAAGAGGATGAGTCCGATCCGCTCGGCCTTGCCAAGATCGATGGTGAAATCGCGGCTGCCAAAACCGAATCCTCTGATTCTGACCCATCCGACCACGCTCTGGAGGCCCAACTTCGCGCCAGTGAACCGGACAATTGGACGCCACCTGCGGAGGAATTGGCTAAAGAAAATGTTTCCCTGCTGCCGCCCGCTGAAATCACTGAGGAAACCCTGACACCCATCCTGTGGGAACTGTTGCACAATCTCGCCTTGCGCGGCTTCTATGTCTTGCACACGGATCACTTAAGCGATAGCGAGCTTTACAACGGCCTCTGGCAACAGGGCTTGCGAGAACCCGCGCATCTGCCCGGACGAAGCCCGCGCGGCGGTTGGTTTCATGATTTCCTCGGCAGTTGGGGCGAGGACGACATGCAACTGTGGCTGCGGTATTACGCCAGCGACGAAGAGCGCGCCAAACATGCGGCAGATTGGCCGAAGGACGGCATTCCCCCGAAGGAAAAGCCGCTCTTCAATCGCGATTGGCGCTTGCCTAAAGGACCGTTTTGAATCACCGCCCGGTTATAGCCTCCTGGTTCAAACTGACACTTGCTCTTTTGCTTGTAATGCTCTTTACCAATCGCCCAAAATGAACCTGTCCGGCTTTGCTAACTACAGAAAAGATCTGGTTTGAAAACTACGCGGCATACTGCCAAGACCGCGGGATAGACGACACCGAGCAACCCCTCACCCCAGCCCTCTCCCCTTCCGAAGGGGAGAGGGAGTAGGCTCGGCAGCTTTGGGTGTAGTGTATGCTGCGGATTCCTCAGTATAGCGAAATACGGCGAAATAACACTTGCGACCTGCCCGGAAGGGCTTAGAGTATTTAGCAAATGTATGGTATGGTGTAGCCAAAAAGTGATTCTCCCTGCCCCGCGTAGCGTCAAAGCAATGTCCCATCATTTTTTGCGGTCCTCGCTTTGGGAGGCCCGGTTGCAGCTCGAATTGCCAATTCTTCATTGCCGGCGCAAACGCGATGAATCCGCGTCACGTTGGAGGCCATGATTCATCCATTATCACTATGGGCATCAAGAACCGTTCGATTGACCTGATCCAGACCGCATCGGTGATCGCTGTGGGGGCACTCATTTTTGGCGGGTGTGCCAGCCGCGAGCAGCAGGTCCAAAAAGTCGCGAGGGATTGGTGTATGACCATCCGCGGGAGCCAGGTGATTCCGGTCTATCCCCTTACTGAGGACATCCAGCCGGGTGATGTTTTCCTGGTCCAGGTGCCGATCGACCAGCAGCAAAAGCTGTACAAGAAGAATGGCTTCCTGCCGCTCGACAACTCGATTGGGCGAATCAACCCGACGGGATACCAGGAATTTTACGGCCACTCGTTCTTTCCGAGCAACGGGAGTCTGGTGCTGCCCCGCGATTGGATACGCCCGCAAGGCGTCGGTGTTTACACCAACAACAACGGGACGAATACTCAATCCTGGCAGGCGGCCCCGCGCGTCGCCTTCCCGAGCTACAGTTTCAGCGTGCAGAACGGAGCGGGCCTGAGTCTGGCGGTTCCGGTGCAGGGCGTTCCGGTGGGGCTGAGCCTGCTGGCGAGCGACGCGGCGAGCGGCAGCATCCAGATTCAAGACGCCCGCACCATGGGCGTGGACACGATATCGCTTTATCGGCAGTTGAAGCGTTGGGCCAAGACTAATCAGGCTTTTCTTGGCAACTACAGCCCCCGGGCTGATGGCAAGCGGACGAACTATGTGCGGGTCATCACGCGCGTTTTCGCTACGGGCCGGATGTCCGTGACACTGAAGGATGCGAGCAACCGCAGCGGCGGTCTGGATGTGGGTGTTCCGAAGGCGGTGAATCTACTCCAACCGCAACTCCCCTCGGAGCAGAAAAGCACGCCGGAGGCGGCATTAAGCAACTACACCAATGCCATGAACGCCATCTCTGAGATGGTGAAGGCGGCAGGAAGCGCGGTTGACGCGGCGGGCAAAGTGCTGCCGGGCGGCAGCCTCCGGCTGGCCGCCGCGAGCGCGCGCTCCGTCAGTCTGGACGAGACCTTCGACCCGCCAGTCATCCTCGGTTATCTCGGGTTCGACTGCGTGATCGATGAAGGGGGCAGATTGGGACCGCCCATGCCTACGTACGCCAATCTCCAGCCAAATTTGGCAACCGGCATAGTGCGTCACTTTGCCATCGGGCCCTCAGCCAAGTTGCTCCGGGACTGGGTCAACAAACCCAAGGCTGCCGACATTCACGAGGGCAAGACTGCCAGGGATGTGACCAAGGAGCGCGAGGGCAAGCTCAGGGACTGGATTCAAGCGCAGAAGGGAAATTACAGCTTTGCCGATCTCCTCAATCGGGCTGACTTGGAATCAGAACGGCAGGAGTTCATCGATGAAATGGGAGCGGAATACGGAATAAACCAATAAGGAGATAAGGAGATTGATTATGGCAGTGGAAACATTCCCCGACGTTCCCAACGACGACGTTGGCACGACCGTGCAGAATTATGTCGATGCCGGCGCGAAGAAAGTGACGGTGACCCCCAATGCCGATGGTGAGACCTGCACCGTGGTGGTTAAGACGTAACGGGGACCGCAAACCGGATGCCATGCGGTCGGAGAGTATTTAGCTTAAGCGTTCTGAAGTAGCACACACACGATCCAGCAACAACCCGCCATACTTATGCAACCGAAACAATCAAAACGTCCCGTGCCAGCACTTCGCCAGCTCATCCAGGTGGAAAGCACCGACTCGGGGCTGAAGGTCAAGAAGGGAGTTCACGAGGCCCTGGAAGGCTATGCGAATCATTACAAGCTTAGGGGCAAGCAGGCGGAGATTGTGAAGACCTACCTTGCCAAGACGGCCATTAGTATCGCGAAGAACGACAAGGGGATTTTCTCGTCCGGGGCCAAGTCGAAGCTGGTTCAGCCCGGTGATGTCAAGGCGGCCGTCTTCTTCTACCACTTGCCGAGTTCCTCAGATGATGATTGTAGCGGGGCGTTCGACCAAATCATGTGCCTGGAAAAGGCGAGGTCCAAAGGAAAGCCAGGGCAATTGACTCCGGCCATGAGCCGGTATTTAGACGAACTCAAGGTCTAACCCAGTCTATGGAACAACCGTCGGAAACACCCAAACAGGGAGCGGCCTCTGGCAAGCTGCCAGGGCAAAAGCCGGAAGGCGCTCACGTGGAGGCGGTGCCGCATCCGCCGAAGGGAGAGGAGCACAAGAACCTCCCAACACCATCGCCGGGCGGGGCCACTCCGAGCCAACCGGACCAACCGGACCAGCGCAGCGCGGAACTCGCCCGGAACTTGAATAATCTCGCTAGCGAAGTGGTGGTTGCGGATGAATGGGGCCTATTCAAGGATGCGAGGCGGGAGGCCGTCGCCGAGCAACCTCTCCACATCTATCAGACGCTGGCTCTTGCCTATCAGGCGCTGGCGGCAGGGAGGCTTGACGATGTGGAGGTCGGGCTATTGACGGGGCGCGCGGCGTTGAACCGGGCGCAAAACGGCGATCGAGTATGGCAGATAAACAATCATTTTGGATTCCTGCCGATCGTGTTCATCGCCTTTTCAACGCTGCTTGTCCATTGGTTCGTTTTCCAGAGGTGGCTGGCGATCCCTGGAGCGGAAATTATCACACATGCGGCCTTCGCCGGGATGGTCGGGGCTGTCCTGCGAAGCCTTTATTGGCTTCAGTTCCAGACCGGAAAGGGCTTGCTTCGGCCCCGGTGGTTCACTTCCTTCATCGTGGCGCCGCCGATCGGCGCGATCTTTGGATGGCTGGTGTCGCTGCTGGTCAAGTCGGCAGCGCAGGTGGTAAGCAAGGGCACCGTGGAGACGGACTGGAGGACGGTAAGCCTGCTCGCGGCATTTGCCGGGTTCAAGTGGGAATGGGCGCTCGGGTGGCTGGAAGAGGCTGCGCGCTCGGTTCAAACCCGCATGAAAGATAAAACACCGGCCAAGCCGAAGTCATAGTAAAAGGGTTGTCCGGTAATGCCTAACGCAGCCTGTCGGCCTCGCCACCCTGGCACCGGAAATGTGCCGCGTGGCCGCGTGCCAGCAAGGCTGGATCGAAGCGTGGCACGGCGATGCGTGTGGCGTTGAGATCGTCCAACGCAGCCAGCAACCGGGAGAAATCCTCTTCCGACGCCAGCAGCGCCAAGTCCACGGCTTTGCTAAACTGCGCCGCGCCGTAGAACACGCAGGCCTGACCGCCGTGCGCATCTTAGATTTTTCCAAGAGCACTACACAGGGAA
>Ga0114951_10006777_pt1 | contig 10004 bp, 3 predicted proteins | sample AM7aDNAmetaG_FD_88677 | JGI IMG/M metagenome (GOLD analysis project Ga0114951, IMG submission 88677) | Freshwater microbial communities from Finland to study Microbial Dark Matter (Phase II) - AM7a DNA metaG | ecosystem: Environmental > Aquatic > Freshwater > Lake | place: Finland: Lake Alinen...
GGACCCCGCTCGCGGGCGAATCCGCCACTTAATTTAATGCTAGACAACGGTTTTTTCCGGATTACCGTCAAAATCATGAAACGGGATAGGCCATTCTTAACGCAGGATAGGCTGCAAACCCCAAGGTCCATTGTTAGTTAGGCTCCAAGCTATGAGAACATTTTTAGCCGGCATATTCGCTTTGGTGTTGGTTGTTGTGCCTTTAGTTGTTTTTCCTTGGCTACTTCATAAGCATCCGAATGTTCTTCCCAAATCTAACGACATAGGGGTTATACTCATGCCTCTTTTTTTCAGTTGGCTAGTTGGATTCATTGTGGCCATTTGCGGGATACGCATTAAGGATGGCGGCTCCAAGCCGCTTCATTACATTGGAAAGACTTTATGCGTGATTGCAGTTTCCACGCCCATTTACTGCTTTTTTGCTATTTTTGCATCATGCACGCGCTTACATTCCACTTTGAATTGAATCTGGAGCCTAATATCGAGATAGGCTGCAAGCCAAGACCGATTCATCACCAAACCGGACCCTAGCGATGGGGATCAATCCCGGGCACCAATCTATTTCGTCCGTTGCCGCTGCCAGCGCCAGACCAGTCGCCGTTTCGTTGCCGGCGTCAGCTTGAAGGATTCGGAAATCCGCAAGCCTTCCACCCAGAAGATTTCGCCGCCCGCCGTCGCCGCCACCAGCAGTTCGTGCCGCCGTGGCCGCGGGATTTTGGCGTTCGTCAGCAGGTCCTGCAACTTGGCCGGCGCGTGCAAACCAATCGGCTGAAACCGGTCGCCCGCCCGCCAATGCCGCAACGTGATCCGGCGCCCGATCTTGTCCGCATCAAAAAATTCGCAGCCAGTTTCGCCGCGCGGCCGTTTGAAATCTTTGCGCGTGTCAAAACTCCACTTCACGCAGACGCCATCAAACTCAACTCCCCCCGCCCTGCCCGCCAGATTCACGGTCCGCTCACCCGCGTTGAACGCCGTCGGTTGAAGCCGCTTCAAAGTCACCTTGCCGGCGGCGTTGCGGGAAACGGAAACGTCCCGGCTGACACTGACCGCCATCCCGGCGCATTGCCGGAGCGATTCGACCAGTTCAAAATCCGCCGCCAATTTGAGCGCGACCAACTGCAACTGCAAAGCACGTCGCTGGACGGCGACGGATAATTTATCAAAGGTGTAGCGTTCGGCCTGCGGCCAAACCGAGTCGAGCCGCAGGCTCGACGCCACCGTTCCGACAAACTCCGATTCGGCGCCGACAATCTCCATGAGCCGCCGGACGGATGTGGCAAGGCCGGGTTGATATTTCTTTTGGAGCAGCGGAATCAATTCGTTGCGAATCCGGTTGCGCAGAAAGTCGGAGGAGGCATTAGTCGCATCTTCGCGGAAAAGGATTTTGTTTTCGCGGGCAAATTGGAGCAACTCGGCCTTCGTCAAATCAAGCAACGGGCGGATGAGGGTGATTTTTTTATCGGCCGGCGACGGCGAAGACCATTTCATTCCGGCCAAGCCTTCGCCGCCCGCGCCGCGTAGCAGCCGCAGGAAAAAAAGCTCCACCTGATCATCGGCGTGATGCGCCAGAGCGACGATCGATATCTTTCGCTCCCGCGCGACGCGGGCGAAGAACTCATGGCGCAGTTGTCGCGCCGCCATCTCGATGGACAACTTGGATTTTTTGGCAAAAGATTTTACGTCCGCCGATTCCACCATCACCGGCAACTGCATCGCTGCCGCCGTTTTGCGAACCAGCTTTTCATCCGCGTCGCTGCTGCGCCCGCGAAGCTGATGGTTGAAATGCGCGACGGAGATTTGCCAGTGCATTTCTTCGGCGAGCGCATGCAGCGCGTGGAGCAGCCCCATCGAATCCACGCCGCCGGAAACGGCGACGAGGATTTTTTGTCCGCGCGACAGCAATCGGCGGTTCTGGATTTCGCTTTCGAGGCGTTGAAGCAATTCGCGCACACGACCAGTTTGCAGTTTTTCAAGGCGCCGGGCAAGGTGGCAGCGCCACCGGCCACTGATTTATGGCACGAGCTTCAGCCGGTAAAACTGCTGCGGGAAGTTGGTGGCCGATGCGTCGGTGAACTGCCAGCCGCCGTTCGTGCCGAGCGTGTTGGTGGCAACGGGCAACCAGCCAGCGGCTAGATTGGTGGCCGCTTCCAAAACGTAGGTGTCGCCCGGCGCGCCGCCCAGACTTAAATGAATATTCCCGTTCGGATTGCCGACGACGCTGGTGATCTTGGGCGTCGGATCAGCCGGCGGCACGAAGTTGACGGACTGAAAACCCATATCCCAGCCGTCACTGATGGTGATGACGAACTGGTCGGCAACGTAGTTGGCATTAGAATAAACCAGTGTGCCGGCGGAATTGGTCAGCACGACGCCATTGGTGCTGACGCTGAAACCCGTGAGCGAAACCGGATCGCCATCAAGGTCCGTCCAATAGGTCGCGAGGTCGGCCACCTCGATGCTCAACGGGAATCCCGGGGCATAGCCATAATTGGCAGCGGCGGCGGTGGGCGGATGGTTGGTAATGATTTGCGCGATCGTGTTGGTGCAAGGCAGGTGGGTGTCGTCGCCAGAATAAACGGCGGCAACCAAATTGGTGCCGCGCGGCAACGCCGCGACATCGACGCCAACGGCAACGCCGGCGACGAGGGTCTCCAGATCAAACGCCGCGTCGTTGGTAAAGAATTGCACGGTGCCAGTTGCGTCAGCGGGCAGAACGGCGGCGGTGAAATTCACGCTGTCGTGGTAGCCGGAGGGATTGGTGGAGGAAGTCACGGCGAGGCTCGTGGCGATCAAATTCACCGTCAAGGTGGCGACGGCACTGGTGGTGGAACCGCCGGACGCGGTGGCGACCACGGAATAATTCCCACCATCAGTCAAGTCAGCAGCGCTGACCGCGAGCGTGCTGTTGGTCTTGTCGGTCAGAACCGTATCGTTGAAAAACCATTGGTAGGCCAACGGCGTGCAGGCGGTCGCCGCCGCACTAAAATTCGCGGTGGTGCCAATTAAATTCGTCCGGCTTTGCGGCTGGCTGGAAAACAGCGGCGGAGTTTGGTCGGTTACAACGATGGTGTTGGTCGAAAATGTTTTGTTGGTCGAGGAATCCCGAACGGTGATGACGATGCGGTTGGTGCCCAGCGGCAAAATGGAATTATTGGTCGGGCTTTGGGATATTGTTAGCGCGCCAGAGAAGTCGGTGGCGATAATGAAATTCGTCCCGGTCACATTGGGCATGGGCAGGCTGCAATTCGAGTTCGCCGCCAGCACCAGGTTGGTGAAGCTCCAGAGAATGGTCGGCGGCATGGTGTCGCGGACGATCACCGTGCGGGTGACGGTGTTGGTGTTGCCGTTACCATCGCCGGCCTTATAAGAGAGTGTGTTTGTGCCCACCACATTGATATTGACCGTGCCGTTCGTCGTGACAGACAAAGCACCGGCACACATGTCGTTGGCGGTTGCGCCGGGGTCGGCGAACGCGGAGCCGAGTTCATTGGTCATCAGACTCGCCCCATTGAGCGTGATGACCGGCGCCTTGGAGTCATTGACGGTCAAGACGGCGTTGCTCGTCGCGCTGGCGTAAAGATTGGTGACAACCACGGCGACGGTGCGGCTGGGCAGATGCACATTGGTCAGCGAAAGGCTGGCGTTGGTCGCGCCAGGCGTCGGGATGCCATCGAGACTCCATTGATAAGACAGTGGTGCGGTGCCAGTGGTGGAGACCGTGAACGTGACGTTGCTGCCACACTCCATCGTCCGGTTCGTGATACCACCGGTGATCTTCGGCGGCAACACCACGGTCAAAGTGACCACGCTGCTGGTCCGGACGCCAAACAGGTTCGTGGCGACGAGGGAATAGCTGCCGGCATAGTTGGTGGCAAGGCCGGTGAACGTGAGGTTGGTGGTGGTCACGCCGGAAAAAACCGAGCCGTTGGCGATGTTGGTTGCGTTTTTGTGCCACTGATAAGCCTGCGGAAACGAGCCACCGGGCGTCGCGATAAACGCGGCGCTGCTGCCGGTCAAATTGGTCTGGCTGGCTGGCTGCACGGAAAGCGTGGGCACAAAACCAACGTTTAAAATCGCGACGCTGCTGGTGGTTATGCCAATGATATTGGTGACCACCAACTGGTAGCTGCCGCTGTTGTTGGTCGTGGCCGAGGTGATCGACAAGATGTTGGACGCGCTGCCGACGAGGTTGCCGCCGTCCGACAGATTCGTCCCATTGAACAACCAACTATAACCGAAAGGTGTCGCGCTGGAGGCCGTGGCGGTGAAGGTGACCGTCGCGCCGTTGGTTACGTTCCGGCTGACGGGTTGCGTCAACAGCAACGGCGGCGGCCAGATGAGTGCATTGATGAGGTTTGTTCCCGTGGGCGTGCCCCAGCCGGTGCAAAGATCGTAACCGATGACGGCGGGAAAATTCGTCGGGCTGCCGGTGTTAAAATTGTTGCCGGCCGCCGTGTCATTAAAACAGGCATTGTAAATGGAACTTTTGCCGATCGCATAAACGAGAGGGTTGATGAACCCGACCGAGGCCAGTCCGGAAGCCGCCGACTGCTGGTTGACCAGCGCCATGAATCCCGCCCATAACGGCGCAGCACAACTGGTCCCGCCCGCAACGCCGGAACCGCCGTTTCCGTAAGTGACAAACACACTCTCGCCGGTCAGCGCCACATCCGGCACGTTGCGCAGGGTGGTGGAACCGTGGTTGGCGACCATGCTGATGCCCTGCTGCCAGCCGGGAATTCCGTAATTCGCACTGACCCCACCGCTGGTGCCCACGCCGCCGCCCCGGTTCCACGCCGTTTCCCCCGTCCACGCGCCAGCTGGGCCGGTCGTGCTCAAGGTCGTGCCCCCGACTTGCGTGATGTTCGTGCTTTCGGCCGGAAACGGAATGCCCCCCACAAAGGCATCCGAATCGCCGCTGGCATTGAAGAAGGACTGGCCCTGCGCAGCCATCTGCTTGAAAATTCCTTCGGACGTCAGATCCTTCGCGCCGGGTGAAGTATTGCCCCATGAACAACTGATTTGCCGGGCGGGATTGCCTGTGTCATTGGCTATCTGGCTCAAAACCGTTGCCCAAGCGGTCGGATTTGGCGCCTCATAAACGATGATTTTTGAAACGCCTGGGGCCATGGAAATGACCATTTCAATGTCGAGACACACTTCGACGTTTCCGCTGCCGGGCACAGAAACGCCACCATTGATGGCCACATTGGTGAGGCTGATGGAATAATTCGTCCGGCCCGTCAAGCTGATGTAACTCGCGATGTCATTGGAATAATAGCCGTCAAACTGCAGCAGGGCCACGCTCTGCCCGTCACCCGTCAAGGTTGTGCCGGGCGCATACGCAGCGCGAAAATCATCACCCAGATAACTGCCGCCACTGCCCGAACCGTTGTGCGGCACCGCCTGCGCCGTCAACGCGGTCAATGGTCTGACCACGCTCATGGGCCGGCGCAAGGAATAATTGTCCAGCCCGGAAATCTGCAGAATCGGGAGCGCTGCATCCACGGATGGCTCAACATCCGGCGCAAAAAAGTCGCGCGCCTCATGCGGATGCCGGTAAGTGCGCAACGTGACCTGAAAGGCGCGGTCGACATCTTCGGCTTTGGCCCGCACGTCCAGCACGATACGGTTAGGATGCGTGCCAAGGACGGTGAAACCGTTCGTCACCGCAAAATTTCTGACGGCGGCGTAATCCGCTTCCGTCGGGCCGAAGCGCGCGGCGAACTCCGGCGGCGTGAGAAACTTGTGAAAGTTCGTGCTGGCGGGATCGTAAAGCTGGCGGAGTAATTCATCCAACGCCGCCGCGTTCCGCAACGGCAGGCCGATGGCAAGCGAGAGGTTCGTTGTGGCCGGCAACTGACCCAGGGGAACCAGCCGGGCGGCAACCGCCGGCACATCGCCAGGCAGGATTTTCCGGCCCGGCTCCGCGCTCGAAAGGGTGGCTCCGGCAAAGCAAAAAACAAGGGTCAGCGGGGTGAGGATTTGGTGCTTCAGGACGCGCATGTTATTTTCGCAAGTTTCAGGGAACGAGCATCAGCCGGTAAAATTTTTGCGGATCGTTCACGATGTTGGTGTCGGTGAAGGGAAGCGAATTGGTTTGAGCCATCAGGCGGCCGCCAAGATTGATCCAGTCCGGTTGCAGGAGATTGGTCTTGTATTGGACTTGATAGCGGGCACCGGCGGTGGTGATAAAGGTGAAGGCGATCGAAGCCGGCGCACGAGTGACGTTCTGGATTTGGGGCGCAGCAACGAGTTTCGGTCTGATGGTCAAGGTGACCGGCAGGCTCTGCACAATTTGATTTTTCTGGTTCCGCACCGTCACGCTGGTTTTGTAACTCCCGGCGGCGAGCGTGTTCGCCCGCGCGGTCAGGCTGACGGTGAATTTGGATTGGCGGCCCGCTGCCAGCGTGCCGCTGGTTGGGTTGACCGCAAGCCACGCGCTGGATTCCACAACTTTCCAGAGGGCGGAAGTGGCTCCCAGATTAGAAATGGTAAAAATCTGCGCGGCGGGTATGAACGGTCCCCCCACCGGACCCGAGGCCGTAAAGCCGGTGGCAGGCTGCGCGGACAACACCGGCAAAACCTGAAGTTGGAAGCTGACCGGCTGAACCGCCGCCGTAGTCAAGTTGGTGAATTTGAAACTGGCCGAATAATTTCCCACGGCGAGGCGGTTCACCGCCGCGGTGAAACTGACGAGGAGATTGGTTGACGCTTTGCGATTCAATATGCCGCCGGTCGCAGAAACTTTCAGCCAGGACACCGCATTGGAGTTGAGCAATGCCCAAGTCAGCGGAGCGCCACCGGAATTGGTCAGGGTGATGATGGCAGAAGCCGGACTAAACGGTCCGCCGACCTCACCGCTGGCGGTGAGTTGTGGATTGGAAGCGATTCCCAGTGAACCCGTCACCGGATTTCCCTTCGCCGTCAGGGCATCAATCAAACTTTGTCCGGCGGGCGTGCCCCAGCCGGTGCAAAGGTCGTATCCGGTCACGGCATAAAAAAGCGATGGACTTGCGCTCGATGTGTTATTGCCGGTGGTGATGTCATGAAAACCCAGCGCGTAGCCCGGGCCTTCGCCAATCGCATAAACCGTCGGGTTGATGAAACCGACCGCGGGTTTGCCGGTCGCTGCCGCCTGCTGATTCGCCAACGCCGTCAATCCCGCCCACAACGGCGCCGCACAACTGGTGCCCCCGATGGAACCGGACTGGCCGTTGTCGTAATAGGAATAGATGTTGTCCGCCACCAGCGCCACATCCGGGATGTTGCGTTTGGTGGCCGAGCCATGGCTGGCGGTCATGCTGACGCCGGACTGCCAGGCCGGAATTGAATAGTAGCTGCTGATGCCACCGCCGCTGCCAGTGCCGCCGCCCCAGTTCCAAACCGTTTCCGACTGCCAGCCTCCCCCCGGTCCGGTCGTCATCAAGGTCGTGCCGCCCACCTGCGTGATATAAGGCGAGCTGGAGGGCGCGTTGGCCAGTGACGGCTTATCCACGCCATTGACAGAACTGACACCCGTGGTGAACGCATCGCTATCGCCCGACGCGTTGAAAAAGGACTGCCCCTGCGCCGCCATCTGCTGGAAAATGGCATCCGTTGTCATGTTCGGCCCGCCATCCCAGCCCCAGCTGCAGCTCAAATTTTTCACCGCATTGCTCGCCGCCATCGCGTTCAAAACATCGTTTTGCAGGCCGTTGGGACCGCCGGAAAAGACGATGATTTTCGCCAGTCCCGGCGCCATGGCCATGGCCATCTGAATGTCCAAAGCCACTTCGCCGTTGCCAATGGCGGTCGGCTTGCCGTTGTAGCCGTCCACCAAAACCGTCTGGAGGGGAATGCCCGTCCGGCCGCCGCCGGCCTTCTTGGCATAGGCCGAAATGTCGCCGGGATAATACCCGTCGAACTCCAACAACCCCACCATCTGTCCCGCACCCGTCAAGGTGGTGTCCGGAACATATGCCGCGCGAAAATCATTGCCCAGTAAATCACCATTCGGCGCGGAACCGGACTTGGCCACAACCTCGACTGCGGCTGAGTTTTTTTTCACCAGCTTCGGGCGCGGCAATTGAAAATTATTCAAGCCGCTGACGTCGGCAATCGGCAAACTGAGCGCCACCATCGGATCCGTGTCCGGCGCAAAAAAGTCCCGGGTTTCCCTCGGATGTTTGAAGGTCTGCAGATTGAGATGAAATGCGCGCTGGATATCGGCCACCTTCGCCCGGACATCGAGCAAAAGCCGGTTGCCGTGCGTGCCGGTGATTTGAAAACCGCTATTCCGGGCAAAGACTTTCACCGCCGCGTAATCCGCTTCCGTCGGACCGAAACGCGCGGTGAATTCGTCCGGTGTCAGAAATTGATGGAAGTTCGGACTCTGGGGATCGTAAAGCTCCCGGAGCAATTCATCCATCGCCGACTGGTGGCGCAAAGGCAAACCGATGGCCAGCGAAAGTTGATTGGTCGCCGGCAAACTTCCCTGAGGTGCGAGCCGCGCAACAACCGAAGGCACGTGGTCGGGCAGCGTTTTCCAGCCGGGGTCTCCGCACCAGCCCAAGTTAGCGGCCGCAAAAAAAATCGCCAGCGCCAGGCTGGTTGCTCTGCTGATAAACATAATAGCTTGATGCGCGTCGGGAACAAAATACCCAGCAAAGCCTAACCTCGCCATGTCGCTTGTCAACCCGGGACCATTACATGGGTTCATGGCAACCTGCGGATACGATAATAGCGTTGTGGATCGGAGCCGGTGGCATTGGTCAAACGCATGGTGCTGGCGGTCGCAGTAACATTGGAGAGGACGAGCCAATTGGTTTTGATCAGGTTGGTCTGGTATTGAACCTGATAGCCGACCCCGGCGAGCGAGTTCCAGGCAAAGGCAAAAGCATTGGTCTTTTTTGAAAAGGTGGTGATCGCCGGCGAGGGGATGGCGATCAAGGTGACGTCGTCGAGGCCAAAGCCGGCAGGATCATTTTCCGCGCCGAACTGGAGCGTGGAGTTAGTGCCGGTGGCGGTCACAACGAAGGTGATATTTGTCCAAGGCAAAGCCGGCGGGTTGGTCAGATAGTAAATCCGGTTCACGGCCGGACTGTTGGTGTTCCAGTTGACGACAAACTGCTGCACCGCACCGCTCGCCGGGTTGGCGAGCCAGAACGACAGCAAATAGCCCTGACCCGGAAAGGTGTTCAATGTCTGCGATAGGGTGGCTGTTTGAGGACTGCGCCCAAGCAAAGCACCATACGTTCCCAAATGGATGAAATTCGTGGCCGAATTGTCAATGAACGAACCGGCACTGACCGCGCCATTAAAAATGTTGGTGCCGATGGTGCCGTTGCCGGCCAACGTCCAGCCATTCAAGTCACCGGTCTCGAATCCCCCATTTTGAATGAGGGAGGCGTCCGCCAAAGCCACGAGCGCATTGATGAGATTGGTTCCCGTCGGGGTGCCCCAGCCGGTGCATAGATCATAGCCGGTGACGGCCAGATAATTTGCCGGGCTGACGCCGGAAAAATTATTGCCCGTCGTGATGTCATGAAAACAACTGGCGTAATTGGTTCCTTTCGCCAGCGCATAGATGGAAGGATTGGGGAACCCGATGGCAGCCCGGCCCGCCGCCGCGGCCTGCTGATTCACCAGCGCCATGAAGCCGGCCCACAACGGCGCAGCGACACTCGTGCCACCGACTGCGGCGGTGACGCCGTTGTTGTAGATGACACAAACATTGTCCGCCGTCAGCGCAACATCCGGAATGTTGCGGTTGGTGGGCGACCCTTGATTGGCGGTCATGCTGATGCCTTGCTGCCAGGTCGGAAGCGAATAAAAACTGCTGCTGCCGCCACTGCTGCCGCTGCCGTTATTTTGATTCCACACGGTTTCCACAGCGTAAGAATCACCCGTGCCGTTCATGTTCAGAGTCGTTCCGCCGACTTGCGTGATGTTGGGACTGCTCGAGGGCGAACCCGTGACCAACGGATTATCCACGCCGTTCACGGAACCGGAGCCGGCGGTGA
>Ga0114951_10006779_pt1 | contig 10003 bp, 10 predicted proteins | sample AM7aDNAmetaG_FD_88677 | JGI IMG/M metagenome (GOLD analysis project Ga0114951, IMG submission 88677) | Freshwater microbial communities from Finland to study Microbial Dark Matter (Phase II) - AM7a DNA metaG | ecosystem: Environmental > Aquatic > Freshwater > Lake | place: Finland: Lake Alinen...
CAGCATAAAATAATTAAGAATTAATAATTACGAATTAAGAACTAGGATACGAATTATAAATTCAAAAATACTATGAACAAAAAATTAGAAAAAAGAATGAGACTAAAGAGCAAAATACGAACCAAAGTTGTTGGTACTTCGTTACGCCCTCGCCTTTCCATATTTCGTTCAAATAGTTTCATTTACGCTCAGATAATTGATGACTCAAAAGGTCTAACTATTGTTTCTTCTTCAGATTTAGATATTAAAACAGGTACAAAAACAGAACGCGGGATTGAAGTTGGTAAAACAGTAGCAAAAGCAGCTATTGCAAAAGGAATTAAATCCGTTGTTTTTGATCGTAATGGCTTTAAATACACAGGTCGCGTAAAATCTTTAGCTGACGCAGCTCGTACTGCTGGCTTAGAGTTCTAATAATATTATGGATACTACACAAAAACCAAAAACATATAATAATCGAAGTACTGGTCCTACAAATCGTGCACCAAGAACTGAAGGAGGTGAAAGAAAACCAAGATCATTTTTTGAGCGTCCAAAACCAGAATTTGACCAGAAGATGGTTTCAATTCGTCGCGTAACTCGTGTTGTTGCTGGTGGTCGCCGTATGACATTCGCTGTTGCTCTTGCAATTGGAGACAAGAAAGGTTCAATTGGCCTTGGAACAGGAAAGGGTGGAGATACAGCTTTGGCAATTGCAAAAGCCCTTCGTCAGGCAAAGAAGAACATGTTCAAAATTAAAGCTACTAAAGAAATGTCTATCGCACATGAGGTTTCGGCTAAGTTCTCAAGTTCAAAACTTACACTTATGCCAAACAAAGGAAAGGGAATGGTTGCAGGTAGTACTGTTCGCGATATGTTAATTTTAGCTGGACTAAAAAATATTACAGCTAAACTTCATTCAGGTAGTAAGAATAAATTAAACAATGCTCGCGTGGCTTATGCAGCTTTATATGAACTTCGCGCAAAAGCATCTCTTCCAAAGGTTGTCCCATTTGTTGCTGATTTAGAAGATGAAAGTAAAAAAGAAGTTAAATAATTAAATTTTATGCAATTACACTCATTAAAAAGAGAACATCCAAATAAAAAAGCTCGACTAGTAGGTCGTGGTGGTACTCGTGGTAAAACTTCAGGACGAGGAGGTAAGGGTCAAACAGCCCGTGCTGGTAATAAACGTCGCCCAGAAATGCGTGATATCATCAAGAAGATTCCAAAGCTTCGTGGTTACCGTTTTAATTCACATACAAACAAATTTGCACCAGTAAATGTTGGAAATTTAAATGTATTCAAGGCGGGATCTGCTATAACTCCAGCAACTCTTTTTGAAATGAAGCTAATTCGTAAAGTTGGAGGTGTATACCCTAAGGTTAAGATTTTAGGTAATGGTGAATTAAGTGTTAAACTTGAAGTAACTGGATGTGAATTATCTGCAAGCGCTCGTACAAAGATAGAAAAAGCTGGAGGAACCATCAAATAGACATAAAGTAGAAAGTTATAAAGTTATAAAAATGAATTTACTTTCTTTTTCATAAACTTTAAACTTTACAAACTAAAATCATGGATACTGTTTTGAACAAAATAAAAATGATATTCTCAGATAAGACACTACGATCACGTGTCTTATTTGTGCTTGGAGCTCTTGTTGTTTTTCGTTTACTAGCCGGAATTCCTATTCCTGGAATAGACTTAGCTAGACTTCAAACCTTTTTAGATAATAACCAATTTTTAGGCGTAATCAATGTATTTTCAGGTGGTGGACTTTCTCACCTTTCTATTATTATGCTTGGTGTTGGGCCATATATTACTTCATCAATTATAATGCAGCTTTTGACAATGATGTCTCCTCGCTTAAAAGCTTTGTATCAGGAAGATGGGGAAATAGGACGTAAAAAATTTACTCAATTGAGTAGAATGATTACTATTCCTCTTGCTTTGGTTCAAGGATTCAGTTTATTGTTAGTACTTAAAAATCAAGGCATTCTTGGTCATCTTTCAGTTATGGGTATGATTGCCAACTTGTCAGTTGTTGTTGCTGGATCAATGTTAATTATGTGGATTGGTGAATTAATTTCTGAATTCGGTATTGGTAATGGTGTTTCACTTATAATCTTTGCTGGTATCGTTGCAAATATTCCAAAGGAACTTTCACAATTCCTTTTCACTTTTGATATAGCGAGCCTACCTTTATATATTTTATTCTTGGCTATTGGTCTTCTTATCGTGGCTGGGGTTGTTGTGGTTACTGAAGCTGAACGTCCTATTCCTGTTACTTATGCTAAACAGGTCCGAGGTGATCATATCGCCGGAGGAACACAAACATATCTTCCTCTTCGCGTTAACCAGTCAGGAGTTATTCCAATAATTTTTGCGCTTTCAATTTTATTGTTTCCACAACTTTTGGGAACTGCATTGAAGGGTTCAAGCCACGCATTTTTAGCCCATATTTCTAGTGCAATGCTTTGGTTCGTTGCAAATACATGGATTTACTCAATATTTTATTTTGGATTCGTATTTTTATTTACATATTTCTATACAGCTGTTACTTTCGACCCACACAAGCTTGCAACTGATTTACAAAAGAATGGTGCTTTCATTCCAGGTATTCGCCCAGGTAATGCAACTCAGGAATACATAGGAGTTATTCTAAACCGAGTTACTATGGTTGGAGCAGTCTTCCTTGGATTTATTGCTGTTTTACCACTTATCATGAGAGCAATTACTGGAATTACAGCCTTCTCAATTGGTGGTACCGCATTACTAATAGTTGTTTCTGTTGTGCTTGATTTAATTAAAAAAGTTGATGCACAATTATCGATGAGAGAATATTAAAATAATTACTAATTAAGAATTAATAATTACGAATTATAAACTACAAAAATCACAAATAATTTCATTATTTGTGATTTTTGTTATAATACAATTATATGTTAAATAAACCATACACATTTATCTTTTTTGGAATAGTTGGTTCAGGTAAGGGAACACAAGTAGAGCTTTTGCAAAAATATTTAATAGAGAATCATATTTCAAATGACGTGCTGTTTACCTCTACTGGTAATGAATATAGGAAATTAATAGGCACCCCAACTTTTACAAGTTCGCTTGTAAAAGGTAATTTAAACAAAGGATTTCTTCAGCCAAACTTTCTTACAATAAGTTTATTTACTGACATTCTTGTTCGCGATATGAAAGAAAATACTTCGGTAATTGCTGATGGATTTCCTCGTACAGTTGCGCAATCTGAAGCTTTTGAAAACATGATGAAGTTTTACCAGCGTGATGAAATAAAAGTTATATATATAGAACTTGGTAAAGAAGAAGCTGTCAAAAGAATGAAACTTCGAGGGCGTGCGGATGACACTGATGAAGGTATTGCTAATCGTTTTGATGAGTATGTTAATAATGTTATTCCTTCAATGAATTATTTTGAAGATAAAAAGGGGTATAAAATATATAAAATAAATGGAGAGCAGTCTATAGATGATGTTCACAAAGAATTAATTAAAACTTTAGAACTTTAGTACTTGTTTCGTTAAAAGCCGCGATTATTATTATTTTTTTATAAATATGAAAATTACTGTCAAAATTATTAATACTTTAATAAGTCAGAATCGTGAATTAATCGCGATCTACTTTTAATGGGATGGAGATTAAAGAATACATTGTCATATCGCTTGGTGGGTCTATTGTTGCCCCAGATCAAATTGATACAATTTTTTTAAAGTCATTTACATCTCTAATTAAAGACTATGTAGCACGCGGTTTTCGTTTTGTAATTATAACGGGTGGGGGAAAGACATGCCGTAATTACAATAATTCGCTGAAACAAATAGTTGATCCTTCTATGGAAGATTTAGATTGGTTGGGTATTGCCGCAACTCGTTTAAATGCTGAATTAGTGAGAATTTGTTTTGGAAACTTAGCTTATGAAAAAATAATATTAAATCCAGATTTAATTATTCAAACCGAAAAACCAATACTTGTTGGTGGAGGATGGAAGCCTGGAAATAGTAGTGATTTGGCTGCAGTTCACATTGCCAAAAGTATCGGAGCTAAAAAAATAATAAACCTTTCAAATATTGATTATGTTTATAATAAAGATCCACGAGAGTACAAAGATGCTATTCCAATAATAAAATCTTCATGGGTTGATTTTCGTAATATATTGCCATCAGATTGGAACCCAGGTTTGAATTTACCTTTTGATCCCATAGCAGCTCGTGAGGCTGAAGCAAATTCATTTGAAGTTGTTATTATGAATGGTAAAAATATAGAAAATTTAAAAAATTATCTAGACAATAAAGATTTTATTGGAACAACGGTAAAATAATTACGAATTAATAATTACGAATTAAGAACAAGAGACCCGAAGCTTCGCTTCGGGTCTCTTGTTTAAATTTGCTAATATTCGGGTTTTGTTTTAATATCTCATATATGTCAGTAATAATAAAAACACCTAAAGAAATAGAATTAATTCGTGAAGGAGGTAAAATCCTTGCGACTGTTTTATCAAAAGTAGCAAAAAAAGTGGCTCCTGGTATTTCTACTTATGAATTAGACCAATATGCTAATAAGTTAATAGTAGACGGTGGTGATATCGCGGCTTTCTTAAATTATAGGCCAGAAGGAGCCCCTATAGCATTTCCAGCTTCGATTTGTATTTCAGTTAATAACGAAATAGTTCATGGTATTCCTTTAAAGACTAGAATTCTAAAAGAGGGTGATGTCGTTTCTCTTGACCTTGGACTTAAACATAAAGGACTTTTTACTGACCATGCTGTTACTGTTGGTGTAGGAAAAATAAATAAAACTTCACAACAACTTATTGATAATACAAGAGAATCTTTAATGGTTGGAATAAATGCAGCTCGCGGTGGTAACACCGTAGGGGATATTGGCTATGCGATTGAAAAATTTGTTGGTCATCGTTATGGCATAGTTCGAGAACTTTCCGGACACGGCGTAGGAAAGAAAATTCATGAAGATCCTTATGTTCCTAATTTTGGTAAAAAGGGCAAGGGTCAAAAATTAATTCCTGGAATGATTATTGCTATTGAACCAATGTTAAATATAGGTAAAGCAAGTATCGTTGGCGACGCCGATGATTGGACAATAAAAACAGCTGATGGAACACGCTCCGCACACTTTGAACATACAATTTTAATTACAGAAGGTGAAGCTGAGATCTTAACTATTGTTTAGTTCGAGTTAAAAACACTCAAAGATACTATTCGCAAGGTCCTCGGATCTCCTCGCCGATATCTTCTTCTTCGAAGATAGAAGCTCGGCCAGACCATTGCTCATAGTACTTTGGGTGTTTTTAGTTTCATTTGTTTTAAGAGGTCTAACCACATGTGACATCAGATGTTGTACACCTGCAGCAGCAGATGTCTTCAGAGGTCCAACCACATGTGACATCAGACGTTGTACACCTGCAGCAGCAGATGTCCAACGTCTGATGCTGAGAAATACTTTACTCCGCAAAAGTTGTTTTTAAAAGGTCCTCGGATTTCCTCGCCAGCATTTTCTTCTTCGAAGATAGAAGCTCGGCCAGACCGTTTTAAAAACAGCTATTTACTACGTATGTGTTTATGTTTAGATTTCTCGTCACGTCTGACACAATTTTTCTTTTCTCATATGATATAATAAAAAGATGGAAGGATTTAATTTAAATAATGCGCCTAAATTTAAAACACCTCAAGAAGAACTTGATTTTTTGCGTGCCCATATTGCAGAGAGAGAACAAGCTCTTAAAGATCAAAATATGGAAGTTTCAAAAGAAGATCTTGCCCATCAAGTTATTCAGGATTATAAAAAGATAGATCCTGAAACATTGCTTCATAAAAGTGCAGTCATGAATGCAAATGAGTCTGATGCTTTAGTGTTGCGACTTAAGCCAGAAGCACATGATCGCAAGATGGAAGAACTTCTTGGTATTTTGGTAGAAAGGGGTATATCAAACGCTCTTACTGTTGTAGGAAAAATGAATAATCCTCATTTAGATGATGATTTTCATCGTTTTCTTGTTCAATATTTATATAGTACACACAAAATTCCAGGATTAAAAGAAGGCACTCCATTGTTTAAATCTCTCAACATGAAATTGTTTGAAATAACATTGCCTGATCCTGAAGATGATGAAAAAAATAAAAAGAGTTTAAAAGAATTGCTTAGTTCAATGGAGCAATTTTATGCTGGTATGCACTCCGTCGGAGAGGGCAGAGAAAATCATAATCGTAATCACTTTACTTTAGAAATTGCTCTTGCTGAAGATACTGACAGTTTTGTTTTTTATGCTGCTGTCCCAAATCATAAAGCTGACTTATTTGAAAAGCAGTTATTAGGTGTTCACTTAAATGCAAAAGTTGTTGAAGCTCCAGACGATTATAATATTTTTACGGACGGAGGGCATGTTGCTGCGTCTTATGCGACACTGGCACACCATGATGTCTATCCAATAAAATTATATGATGCGATTGACTATGACCCTTTAAATATTATTTTAAATATTTTAACTAAACTTAAAAAAACTGGTGAAGGTGCTTCTATTCAGTATACAATATGTCCTGAAGACGATGATATTATACGTAAATTTCATATTGTTTTGTCTGATGTTAAAGATGGAATGTCTGTACGTACTGCTTCAAGCCTAACCCGTCAGTTTGCTAAAGAATTTGGGTCGCTTGCAAAAGAAATGCTTTTTGGCTCCTCAAAACACAAACCAGAAAAGAAAGTAAATGACAAAGCTGTTGAAAATATTACGGAAAAAATGAAAAGCACAATTATGGCGGCAAATATTCGTCTTGTTGTTTCCGCCGAAAGTGAATCACGTGCAGATCAAATATTGGCAGATATTGAGTCTTCTTTTAATCAATTTACGGAAGCAGATCGCAATGGTTTTGATTTTGTACACCCAAAAGGTTCTGACCTTTCTAAGCTCATTCATGAATATTCTTATCGAACATTTTCGAATGAGTACTCAATGCCACTTAATTTGAAAGAGCTAGCAACAGTTTTTCATTTTCCATATGGTATTATTTCTCCTCAACTTAAACAAGCAAAAGCTGGGATGGCTCCTGCCCCAATGGAAATGGGGAATGAGGGTATATTACTCGGTATAAATAGTTATCGTGGTAAAGATACAGAAATCAGAATGAGTAGAGAAGATAGAATGCGTCATATGTATGTTATTGGTCAGACTGGTACTGGTAAAACAACTATTCTTAAAAATATGATTGCCCAGGATATCAAAAATGGTGACGGTTGTTGTTTTATAGATCCACACGGAAGTGATATTCAAGATATTCTAAGTTATGTTCCAAAAGAACGTATCGATGATGTTATTTACTTTGATCCTGCTTATACAGCACGTCCAATGGGGCTCAATATGCTTGAATATGATCCAAAGTATCCTGAACAAAAGACTTTCGTTGTTAACGAACTTATGGGTATATTTAACAAATTGTTTGATATGAAGACTTCTGGAGGTCCAATGTTTGAACAGTATTTTAAAAACTCGGCATTCTTGGCCATGGATGATCCTAATAATCATGCCACACTTTTAGATATTACTCGTATCTTAGGAAATAAAGAATATAGAGATTCACTTTGTGAAAAATGTCGGAATCCAATCATTAAAGAGTTTTGGGTAAATGCAGAAAAGACGACAGGTGATCAGTCCATCGCAAACTTTGTTCCATATATTTCTTCTAAATTCGATAATTTTATTTCCAATGATATTATGCGTCCAGTTGTGCTTCAGGAGAAATCGTCTTTTAATTTCCGTGAAATAATGGATAATAAAAAGATTCTTCTTATTAATCTTTCAAAAGGTAGACTGGGAGATATAAATGCAAATCTTATTGGTTTATTGCTTGTTGGTAAAATACAGATGGCGGCACTTTCTCGAGTAGATATGTATGGGCAAAAAATGAATGATTTTTACCTTTATATTGACGAGTTCCAAAATGTTACCACAGATTCCATTGCTTCTATTCTTTCAGAAGCTCGTAAATATAGACTGTCCTTAACTGTTGCTCACCAGTATATTTCACAGCTTGAAGATAAAATTAGAGATGCTGTTTTTGGTAACGTTGGATCAATGGCTATATATCGTATTAGTTCCGAGGATGCAAAATTTGTTGAACCAAAATTTAGTCCAACATTTATGGCAACAGATATTATGAAACTCGACAATTTTAATTCTTATGTAAAAATGCTTGTGAGCGGTGTTCCTGTTAAGCCGTTTAGTATGACGTCACATTGGAGTTTAACACCAAAAGGTAATGTTGAAGCAGTAGAAAAAATTAAACAGTTGTCATACCTAAAATATGGTCGTCTCCGTGAGGAAATAGAAGAGGAAATAATGGAAAAATATAAACAAGGATAAAACAAACGCTCAATAAATTAATTTATTGAGCGTTTGTTTTATAGGGTCATTTTTGGTATAATGCACTTACTTTATTAGATTTAAATTAAATTAATTTATGGCCACTATAGAACGTTCCCTTATTGTTTTTAAACCAGACGCAGTTCAGCGCGGTATCGTTGGTGAGATTCTTTCTCGTTTTGAAAAAGTAGGATTGAAAATTATTGGTGCAAAAATGCTGCAACCAAGCTACGAGCATTATTTTCATCACTATGAAAATATTGGCAAGATGATTTCGCGTCGTGGCCAAAAAGCTTTTGATGTTACTTTAAGTATGATGAATGAAGGTCCAGTTATTGCTTTTGTATTAGAGGGAGTAGAAGCAGTTTCACTTGTTCGTAAAATGGTAGGCGCAACAGAACCTAAGGCAGCTCTTCCTGGCACAATAAGAGGTGACTATTCTCATATGAGTTTTGCTCACGCAGATGATAACGAAGTTGGTATTCCTAATTTAATACATGCCTCCGGAGATATTTCTGATGCTTTACAAGAAATCACACATTGGTTCTCAGAAGCTGAGCTATTTTCTTACGAAACTGCACACGAAAAATTTACACAAACAAAGAAGAAATAAGCTTAATAGTTAATCTCCTTTTGTGACTTAAATTTTTAAGTACTTAGGGAGATTTTCTGTTTTAATATAAACATTATGAAAAAAATAATAGATATATATGAAGAGTATAAAATTATGCCTGGTCTGCAAATGCATCAGTTGCGAGTAGCAGCTATCGCTTTTCAGATTTGTGATTCTTTAGATATAGACGTAGATAAAGAAAGTATTTTAACGGCGTGTTTACTTCATGATATGGGTAATATTATTAAATTTCATCTTGATTATTTCCCTGAATTTAGTAAACCAGAGGGTCTTGAATATTGGCAAAGAGTTCAAGAAGATTACATTGATAAATATGGTAAAAATGAACATAGTGCTAATGTTGCTATATCAAAAGAGCTTGGTGTTTTGAGTCATGTAACGGAACTTATTGACTCTACTGACCCTAGCTTCATCCAAAAAACAAAAGATAGTTTAAATTTTGAGGAAAAAATTTGTATATATGCAGATGAACGGGTTACACCTCATGGAATTGTTTCTGTTGACGAAAGAAGTGAAGATGCAAAGAAGAGATATGCAAATCACCCCAATGCTTTTGATGAGCATGCACGAACTTCTTTTGTATCTATCGTAAAAGATATTGAAAAACAAATATTTTTATATTCTAAAATAAAACCAGAAGATATAAATGACGAAAGTACGGTTGCTTATATTAAAAAATTAAAATTTTTTGTAATTTAAACATTAGATACAACTTGAATAGTTGTCAAATGTGTGCTTGATTAAAAAAATACTTGCATGTCATAGTACTCGCGAGTATACTTTAGGTAGGGTTATTTGAAATCTATTACCTAGAACAATTTTTTAGGGGATGTAGAGTTTTAGTATAGAGCTGTATATGCGTAAGTATTAACAAATCATTATTATCCTTTGTCCCACCTAGCGTTACGCTACGGTAATATTTTTTAGATAGTCCTAATAAGAAATTCTTCCCATTTTTGGAGAAGGATTTTTTGTTTTATAGG
>Ga0114951_10006781_pt1 | contig 9996 bp, 6 predicted proteins | sample AM7aDNAmetaG_FD_88677 | JGI IMG/M metagenome (GOLD analysis project Ga0114951, IMG submission 88677) | Freshwater microbial communities from Finland to study Microbial Dark Matter (Phase II) - AM7a DNA metaG | ecosystem: Environmental > Aquatic > Freshwater > Lake | place: Finland: Lake Alinen...
AGCTGGATTTCGGCGCCCTGGCGCAGCAGCAAGCGGCGCGGGCGGAAGGCGTCCTGCTGGAGCGATGCGAGGCGAGCCTGGCGCTGCTGAACGGCCTGCCGCCCGCCGACCGTCAGCTCGTGCGCGAGGTGCTGCGCATCATCACCAGCGGCCAGGAACTGGACTTGCGCCGCTTTGCCGGGGCGTCGGCCGGGACGCTCGTCGCCCTGCGCACCGAAGCAGAGCTGGACGACTACACCTATCGAGTCGCCGGCTGCGTGGGAGAGTTCTGGACCAAAATGTGCCGCGCGCATCTTTTCCCGCGGGCGCCGCTCGATGACGCCGTCCTGCTCGCGAACGGGGTGAGGTTCGGCAAAGGCCTGCAACTGGTGAACATCCTGCGCGATGTGGCGGCCGACCTGCGCCAGGGCCGCTGCTATTTGCCGGCGGAAAGCCTGGCTGGCCCGGGCTTAAAACCAGCCGACCTGCTGGATCCGGCAAACGAGCCGCGCCTGCGCCCGCTCTACCAGGGATACCTTGACCGGGCGGAGGCCCACCTGCTGGCGGGCTGGGACTACACTAAGACCCTCCCGCGTCGCAGCGTGCGCGTGCGGCTGGCTTGCTCGTGGCCGATCCTGATCGGCCGGGAGACCCTCCGGCTGCTCCGGGACGGGAATGCGCTCGATCCGGCGGGCCGGATCAAAGTCAGCCGCCGCGAGGTCAAACGCCTGATGCTGCGCTCGGTGCTGCTTTATCCCTGGCCGGGGGCATGGGAAAAGATGGCGCCCCTCTCGCGCTGCCGCCAGGGATAGAGCGCGTCCGACGATGACAGACCGCGAGCCGTCCCGGCTTATAGCGGTTTCGACGACACCCGGAGGTTCTGGTTTTCCAAGCCCCCTTGCTTCCTCCTGCGCGCTGCGAGCCAGGACGTCTCACGGGCCGGGGTCAGGGCCGGGAGGCCACAAAAGATGGTGTGCGCCGGGAAAGCTGTTGCGCTGACCGACGTTTTGCCGTAAAAAGGCCCCCATGCAGATTTCACGATCCTTCCTGGTCGCCTGTGCGGCGGCATATTGCCTGGCCGTGCTGCCGCTTTGCGCAGCCGACGCCGACGCAGATAGCAAGCTGCGCGAGGCGTTGCAGAAGAAACTCGACGAATTGCAGACTCAGCCGTCGACCACCGCCCCGAAGCCCGCTCCTGCCGCCCCGCAGCCGAAGAAGACCGCCGCCCCAGCCAAGGGCCCAGCCAAGGCCCCGGCGCCGGTAGCAGCGCCCGCCGTCCAGACGGCGCCGGCACCCGTCATCGTCGCCCCGCAGCCGGTGGACTCGGATAGCATTGCCAAAGCCCGCGAGGCGCTGCGCCAGAAGATGAATGATCTCGATACGCAGCCCGGGCAGGCTGTGCCGCAGGCCGTGGTCGTGGCTCCGGCGCCGAAGAAAGCGGCCGCCCCCGCAGCCAAGCCGGCCCCCTCCCCAAGACCCCCCCCCCCCCCCCCAATGACCCCCCCGCCAGCGCCGCCCCCCGCGCAGCCGGTCCAGCTGGCACCCGCGGTGCAAGCTGTGCCCGCGGCACCAAAACCAGCTCCGGTGGTCGCACCCGCGCCCGCCGCTGCGGCAGCCCCTAAACCAGTGCTGGCCGCACCGGCGCCAGTGGACTCGGAAGCGATCACCAAAGCTCGCGAGGCGCTGCGCCAGAAGATGAACGAGTTGGAAGCGCAGTCGCCCGCGGCAGCCGCCGTTCAGGCTACCGCGCCAGCCCCCGGAGCGGCAGCCCAACCGGCTCCGGCACCGCAGGCGCCGGCGAAACCCAAGGCCATCAAGGGCCAGCAGCCGTTCCCGCCGATCCAAGGCCCGCCCTCGGCCCTGGCAGCGGACAAAGAGCAACGCTTGCAGGAGCTACTGCGCAAATACCGGACGGATCAGGTGACCCCCGAGGAATATCACCTGCAGCGCGCAAAGATTATCGCCGAGCCGTAGGCGATCCCGGATTTCCCATTCTCACCGGACCACCGGGCGAGACCTCCAGCCGCAGAACGCAGCCCGGCACGGTCGCAGGACTGCGAGCGTGAAACGTCTGAGCGCAGAGCGTGCCCACCCCGAATTCTCTGCAAAGCTCCGTCAGGAGCGCCATGTTTATAGCCACGCATACCGCACGACCAACCAAGCTCCATAGGAGCGGCATGTATTCGCGTTCGCCCGTCCACTGCCAGTCTGTGAGGGCTGGATTCATGTGGCTCCTGCCGGAGCTTGACTGGGAATTCGGGGTGGTCGTTTCTCTAACCAGCCTCCGCGGCGGGCAGCACATCCAGGATTGCGTAGTGCTTCGCAAACGATACCCCCGCACTGCACGGCCCCGTGGCGAGCACCAAGACCTGCGCCGCCAGAGCCTTGAGCCCGCTCAGTTTGAATTCGGGCACGCCGCCTGTGTTGGTCGCCACCAGAGAGCCCACCGGATTCGCCGCGAAGGTGGGGCGCTCGGGGGTAGTCTCCCGCAGTTCCAAGGCTTGGTAGTAGAGCACCAGGTTGATCTTGAGGAAGAACAGGTAGCCCGAGAGTCGGCCGGACGGCCCTGGCTGGGGTCGGCTATTCACGCCATCGGTGCCCGCGGCCCAGGCGGCGCGGTGCTCCTCGGGGAGGGTGCGCCAGCGAGCCACCACGCGGCCGAAAGACGAGCGGATGCAGAGTTGCTCGGGGCTGCGGCGATCCCGAGGCGGAACGTAGCGCCGGCGAACTTGGCCATAGCGCTAACGCACGCTGACGTACGTTCCGCAACGGCCTGATTGTGGTATGCCGAGTATTTTCGTATTGGATAGAGGGGTGGCGTGGTCCCCGAGCCGGCCGGCACCATCGCTCCAGCCGCCGCAGTCTATGGTCAACCCGCCAACCCAATGCCTGACTATACCATAAACGACCTTCGCTCAGTAAGAGAAGTCTTCAAGAGAATTCTTCAAACTGGCACGCAGGCAACGCAAAGATGCTGAAATAATCCTTGGCAAGAAGCTCAGGGGACAGTAAAACTCATTCCTGTATGGAAGCTTGTTCGCAAGGTATGTAATAGAACCCAACAAAAACAATCTGCGTAGCTTTGGCTACGGGCTCACTCGAAAACCGCGAATTTTCCCTGCCCGTCCAGACCGCCAGCCGCTCGGCGCGGCTTGGCGTGCTGTCTGGACAGGCGCTTCGCGGTGCCTCGAGTGAGGGTGCGTCAAGTTCGCGCCCTTTTAGTTCAATGCCGAGGGACTCGCACGGAAAGGGAACTTCATGAAGAAATGGCAGTCGGCATCGGTAATCGCGGCAGGAGTATTGATGGTGGTAAGCATCACCTGTCCCCAGTTTGTGTTGCACGCAGGTCCGCAGCTCACTGAGGCCCAGGCAGCGACGCTTCGGCCTACCCCGCCGAGCCTCGTGCCTCGTTCGGGGACCTTTTGGTCTGTGTCCTACCCGTCCACTCCGCCCATGCCGTTTGACCTGTACCCCGCTTTGCCGGCCTATCGGCTCCCGGATGGCTCTTGGCTGGTTGATGATAGCAGCGTCCCGCTACCGCCGAGCCCGGCCATCAGCGCCCCCGCAGCCGCTCGCAGCCTGCTAAGCCAGCCCAGCCTGGACCGTCAACAGCGTTTGGCCTTGTCTCTGCTCAACGCGGCTGCTGGCTCCGGAATCCCTGACCCGACCAATTCGCCCCCGCAAGGCAATCCCAACCCGCCGCAACTGCTCCCTCCCGGCTCAGTTCCAACCAACGGCACGTTCTGGTTCTTGGCCGAGACTAACTGGCCCCCAATGCCGTTCAACCCCTGCCCAGGATGCGATGTCTATGCCCTCAGCGATGGCTCCTACCTGGTAGATGACACAGCGTACTCCTGGCCGCAGCCGACCGGCGGCGGCAGTACCGGAGCGCAAGGGCCGTACACGCCCTCGTTTGCGACCGGGGATCTGTGGCTGGAAATCACGGGCGTCACGAATAACATGGCCAATCTCATCCTGCACGGGACAACTGCCGGCACTCCCTACACGATCTTGTCCCGGCAGAGCTTCTCGCCCGCTGACCCGTGGGACGCGGAACAGCCGCTAGTAGGCGCCGCCGGACAGGAATGGACTCCGATCAAGATTCCGACCTTTGGCCGTCCCACTCTGTTCTTCCGCGCGCTCGTTGGCTCGGCCACGCCGCAACGACTCTGGCTCTGTGCCCCCGGAATCAGTAACAGCTGCTTTAACTGCGTCCTGCACGGAACAAGCGAGGGCATGAGCTATGATCTCCGCTCAACGCCTTCGCTGGGCACCACCAACAACTGGACCACCGAAACAAACTTCCCGGGGGCCAGCGGCCAGTTTTGGACGCCGGTGTCCATCCCGCTGTCGGGTCGCCCAAATCTGTTTCTGTCAGCCCGCTCCTGGATCGACAGCAACGGCAGCGGCATTCCCGACTGGTGGCTGCTCCAGTACTTCGGCAGCACTGACATAGACCCCTACACCCTCTGCCCGTCCGGCGACGGCTGGACCTACTACCAAGCCTATCAACATAACTGGAATCCATACCTGTTCTACACGCCGCCGGCTCCCACGGCTTGGGCTCACGTAGCCGCCGGAGGCAACAGCAGGGTCATTCAATGGCAGGCAGTCTCGGGGCCGGTCCAAGGTTATGAACTGATAAAATACCACGTCTATGATGGCTGGTGGCCCGTGCAGGTAAGCACTCAACTCGTAAGCGCTGCGACGCTTTCCATCACGGACACCAGCATACAACAGCCGGCGGATGACCCTGACATCAACCCTGACGGGTTCCGTGACGAGTATCTGCTGTACGCCCTCTACAGCGGGGGGCCGTCAGAGCCCGCCACGATCATCGACCAAACTTCTATTATGATCGCGCGTCTTATACACGGCCCAGGCGAGCAACTCCAACTGGCCCTGCTTTCGACGCCAAAGGAGACAACAGCCATCCGGCTGCATCTCTCAACCAATACCCCCTGCGGTGGGAGCGGCGGCACAGAGCAGACCATCGACATCCCCCTCACGGCGTTCACGAGCAACCTCTATACACTTTCCGAACAGGTGTATCCCCGCTACCAGGCTTACCTGGTGACTGTGCAGGCCATAATCCCCAACGGCTTTGCCGGCCTGCCCCACGTGGTGGAGACGGATTGCCAACGGACCATCCGTTACCCGTCCCTCGACGCCAGCGACGTCCTCAAAGCCAATCTGCTTTTCACCCTGCAAGCGCAGTCCGGCATTCCAGCCGTCGACTATCCAACGTACTTGTATGACACCGAGGGGATCGGGCTAGGCGTTCGGAGCGGAAGCCATATTCCCGTCTACGCGTGTGCTTCGTACCACACCAGCCGCCAGGATGGTTTCTTAGAGCCGGCGTGGAGCGCTACGGCCAGGCCGCTGCACCCTTGGGAGATCAATGCCGCCATGCTGTGCTACCAATACCAGGTCTCGAACACGCTGTGCTGGTGCTTCACCAACATCTACACCGGGTTCAGCGGCGGGTGGGCTAGCTACGGCTATTATTATACCCTAGGTGGTCCATACGCCTTTGACACTGCTGGGTTCATGCAGCACGGGATTACCAGCCCTTGCCCATCAATGTTGTCAGCGCCCGCCGGACGAGCGATTAACAACCTGGACCCCGACCCACCTATAAACGACAATGGTTCGGTCGCCAGCATCCTAAGCAGCCACCCTAACGCATATGGCCTGCCGCTTCAAGGCATCTACGGCGACTACTGGGACGAGATCAGCACTACCCAGCGCTTCGACTACTTTGTCGTAGGTGCAGTCTGCCCCACTGGCATTACTTTGGATGCGGAGCAGTACGCTGCCCCTCTTGTGGAGTCGGACATCTACCAATTCACCGTCGGAGGCAACCTCGAGTCCCTCTCTCCCGGGTCCGTCGCCACCAATGGCGGCGTCCCCCTTAATCCCCTCATCGTCGCCTCGGTTGGCGACCCGGACTTCACGGTCAGTCCGTGGCTAAGATACCACCTCCTGAACGGCACCTCGGGCGTTTATGGCTATATCGAGCAGTACTTCGACAAGGCGTACCGGGTGGGCACTAATGGCAACGTTACAGCCACCGAGACAGGCATCCTGTCCCCTTACGGCTACTTCTTTCCCACCGAACCGGGTCCAGTGGCGCTGCTGACGATGCCAAATATCGAGAATGGCCAGCGCGGCACCGGCGTCGTAAACGTCATCAAGCAAGAGTTGGATGTGAACCACGACGGCACCATGGACCTCAGCTTCGCCGGTCCGGACAACACGTCACAAGCACGGCCCTTTGTCTTCTGGATCAATAATGACTATGACCGCCTGCACTGGGTTGATGGGAGCGACCTTGAGCAGGATGACCTGGAGAGGGTTGACAGCTCTGTTTATTCCGGCCAGACGGATGGTAATATGGATTGCGCTTTCCATGGCTACGAAGGCAAGCCGGCTATTCCTTGCGCACGCGACTTGGAGGATTACACCCGGCTATGGCTGCCCGGCATGCCTTCCCTCATGGCCGTGATGCCGACCAACTACACGGTGAAACTGACCCTGAACGGCGACGGGCAAATTCGGCTGTTCCGGGCCGTTGAAGCTGATGGTGGCACGAACTACCTGTTTGATGAGGTCACCGCTTCCAACCAGGTCGCGCAATCCTATTCGCTCTACGTTGGTCTGCTGAGTTCCAGTTCGCCAATCATTCTCAGCCGAACCAATTTCAGCGAGCACTTCATCTGGTGTGGGGCCGCACGTGGCAGTGCCGAAGTGCATTTGCAGGTCCTTGACGGCAACCAGAACACGGTTGCCGACACGGCGGCTTACATCCAGTTGAAGGACATCAAGGAAATGTACGAGCGGTTTACTGTTGGAGAAAGTGCCAGCAGAGGACCATACGACACAATTTATCGGGCGTCGGATGGTCTGACCAACGGCATGACAGCGTTCCAATATGGGGCACCTGAAAGCACCAACACCCCCTACATCCTCTATGTCCATGGTTGGAACATGAAAACGTGGGAGAAAGACTGCTTTGCTGAAACAGCCTTCAAAAGGCTCTACTTGCAAGGCTATCAGGGGCGATTTGGTGTGTTTCGCTGGCCGACGGATAACGGGTTTAACGGACTTTGGGACGCGATAACTGACCGGCGGAATTATGACAGAAGCGAGTTCAACGCCTGGCAATCGGCATCGCTGTTGAGCGCGTTTCTGAGCACAAACCTCTGTGCCACATATCCAGGGCACGTTTACCTGCTGGCGCACAGCATGGGCAATGTCGTTGCGGGCGAGGCGTTGCGCTTGGCGACGAGCCGAATCGTCAACACGTATGTCGCCAGCCAAGCGGCGGTTCCGGCCCACACCTACGACGGCACCATCGCGCAGTATTCGTTCAGCTACCTTGGATTGAGCTACGGGCCACACACGCCCAACATTTACTCCAATTGGTTTACTCCGAACGGTCTGGGGGCAGGACGGAGAATCAACTTTTACAACACGAACGACTATGCGTTACAGCGCCCGCGTTGGGAACTGAATCAACTGCTCAAACCCGACCAGGCCACCACGCTTGGCTGGACCTACCTGTTCGACGGTGCCCCGCATGACAATATCCAGAGCTACACGCCCGGTGCACCCGACGACACACCACCTTGGGATTGGTTCCAGAAGGAAAAGGGCTACTCGCGCATTTTCTTCAATATCGTGTCGAGTCCTACCGACCGATACGAAGTTATGTCCTACGCCGCTCAATCCCGGTCAACAGCGCTGGGAAGGACTCCCGCAGTTGGCAACTTGAACGGGAACGTTGAGTTAAGTCGGTCTGCGCCAACCCGAATCTGGCCACCTGACCCAGATGATCAAGGAGCAAACCAATATAGCCGTCACAAGTGGCACAGTGCGCAGTTCCGTTCAACGAACATGCGACAGAAGGGTTACTGGCAAACGTTGTTGTCCGAAGAAGGCTTCAACATCACTCCATGAAAATCAGGCGCTCAATCCTCTGGCTTTGTGGAGCCTCAGTTGTGGTGTTGGTGTTGGTTATCTGGTTGGCAAAGCGACCGACAACCGAACCTACGTTGCTGACTCAACCGCCCACAGAAGCGCCCAATGAAACAGCGGAGCGCAAATCCGCCGTTGCACCGGGAAAACGGGAAATCTCACCGACTCCGCCACCAGGCCCCGGTGCCGCATCATCATCGGCAGCGCCGGGCGTGACCGCTTCTACGCCACCAAAAAGTAAGGAGGAGCAAACGCGAGAGGCGCTCTCAATGTTGAACGACGTGCCGATTGACTTTTACGGCAAGCTACAAGACCAGTTCAGCAACCCTGTTTCGGGCGCTGAAATTACCGGAAGCATCATCTACGACAACGGAAGCTCTAATGGCGTGAGGGAAATCAAAACTGTCAGTGACGCGAGCGGACTATTTGACTTGCACGGCGGCAGTGGGGAGAGCCTGAGCGTTGTGCCACGCAAAGAGGGATACGCCTTAGCCTCAGCTAATGCCGGGTTCAAATACTCCCATTTTTACCCGGAGGCGCAACATGTCGCTAATCCGTCTCAGCCGGTGGTGATTGAGATGCGCAAGCTTCAAGGTGCAGAGAAGTTAATCCACTTTCAAAGCAAAGCCTACCTACCGCTTGACGGCACGCCCGCCAGGTTTGACCTGCAAACCGGCAAGCGTGTCGAGACTGGCGGGGACATTCTCATACGCATTGAGAGTTCACCCGTTCCCAACCCGGCGGACAAATACGCGTGGAAAGCGACGGTGCAGGCTGTGGATGGCGGCTTGATACAGAGCGGCGTTGAGTTTGAAAAGATGTATGCCGCGCCGGAGTCAGGCTACGAACCGGAGTTCGTTGTGGGCTACCAGAAGGACGCGCAACCGTGGTTGAATGGGTTCAATGGTGGCTTTTATCTGAAAAGCCGAGGGGGGGGCAGTTACGGGAAATTGGGGTTGGGGGTCAACACCGATATTGTGAAAAACGGAGCGGTGTTCGTCATGCTAAACGCCTACGTGAACCTGGCAGGTTCGCGAAATCTTGAGTTAGACCCGGCTTTGGTGGCCGAGGCCAGGCCATGAAGTATGGGGTCAAACTCATATTGGCCGCCTTGTTGCCTATCTTATTGGTGCTGGCGCTTCTGCTTTTCGTGGTGATGCCACACGCGGCACTGAGTTTGCACGGAGAGCAAAATCGGTTGCGGTTCACGGTGAGCGATGAAACCGGAGCGGCGATAAGCAACGCTGTTGTGCGTTTCAAGCTCCGCCAAGAGGTGCCGCTTATTCCACTGCCATTTGCACCCACACGTTTCATTGAGCGTAGCCGGTCTGCGGTATCGGACGTTCACGGAGCCGCCGAAGTGAAGTGGCCCAATATGAGCCTGACCGCTCTTAATGTATCTGTGGCGGGGGATTCCATTCCCATCCAATCCGGGGCTTGGAGCGGTTCGGTGGTTGCCCCGACACCGGACGGGAAGTCCACATGGGATGTTGGCACCAACTACACGGCACGCATCATCGTTGACCGTTCCAACCACGTCGCAACTGTGCGGTGACCGCTATGAAGCTGAAATATTGGATTGGTTGCTCGCTTCTAGTCGCGTGGACAGCGGCGGCTGGCACAGCGCCAGCCTTGCCCTCGCGTGGCCCGCTCGGATGCTTTCCGGTTCCTCGCCATGATACGCCGAGTTGGTGCCAGAAGGGGTTGAATCCTTTTTCCTGATAGGTGCCAGTGCCATACCCCTAAAGGGGATATGGCACCAGGCACCGTGCGGTGTCAGAAGGTGCTTTTGGCACTTGTGACACCAGGGCATCAGTCCCCCGTCGCCAGACATGCCGGCTTTCGCTTCTTTGAGCACTTGCGACCGGGGCATGGCTTGTATTTTACCGGCGCGGTTGGTTTAATCAGGGGGGCATGTCGAAAAAGACTTCATCGCTGTTGGACACGCGAGTCGTGTATTGCGGAGACAACTTGGAGCAGTTGGCCAAGTTGCCCGACGCTTGCGTTGACCTCATCTACATTGACCCGCCGTTCAAC
>Ga0114951_10006783_pt1 | contig 9989 bp, 7 predicted proteins | sample AM7aDNAmetaG_FD_88677 | JGI IMG/M metagenome (GOLD analysis project Ga0114951, IMG submission 88677) | Freshwater microbial communities from Finland to study Microbial Dark Matter (Phase II) - AM7a DNA metaG | ecosystem: Environmental > Aquatic > Freshwater > Lake | place: Finland: Lake Alinen...
CACCGTCACCGTCCCGCCCTTGACCGCCGCCAGCTTTGCGAACATCCCGTGCTGCGGTGGGGGCAGTGTGCCCGCGCCGAGGCGGAGGATGACCGCCTGCCCCTTCTCGGTCAGCACGCTGTCCCCCTCCACGCTCAGTTTCCCGGGATTGTCCGAGGCCGAGAGTATTTCCAGCGCGCTGGAGGCGATGGAGGTATTCCACAGGTTGAGCGAGAAGGTCATTCGCCTGAGTTGCTGCAACGCCTCCGCGCTCAGTCCGGAGAGCGCGGGGGTGAGCGGCATCCACTTGCCCGGGACCACCGTCACGTCCTCGCCGAATCGTTCCGCGCTCCCCCCGGCGGACTGGAGTTCCGTCACGAGCGTCACCGGGAGCGACGGGAGCATCGAGAATCTTCCGGACAGCCGCACGACGGGCGCCTCGTCCGCCAGCAGAATCGGCTGCGTCGGAGTCACTTCCAATTCCGCATCGACGCGGTCGGCCCCGATCCGTGGCGCGGTGAACTCCCGCGTGAAGAGGTTCTCGAAGCCCAGTTTGTCGGTGCAGCGCAGCGTCACAGGGTACGTCCGCCCCCCCTCGAAGACGTGGCGGGGCGCTTCTTCGCGGCTGACGTCGCCATCCCCGAACTCCCACTCCCGCAGCGCGATCTCTCCGTGCGCCGAGCGGCTCCTGTCCGTGAAGGCGACCGTCGCGAATATCGGCCCGCCGTTGTTGAACTGCAGCAGGCTGACCGTCTTGCAGGTGAAGAAGGCGTTAACGGGAGTCTCGCGGCTCTCCGCGATGACCGGCTCGGTGAGCAATTCCCGCACGAACGCTTCTTCGGGGATGATGGAGACCTCGTTGGCGCCGGGGGGCTGCCAGCCCGCGCGCGCCAGGGAGCCGCCGGTGATTTGGACATGGTAATACTCGATCCGGTGCAACCCGGCCTTCAGCTCCACCTTGCCGGTCGTGTCGAATTTCCCGCTCGGCGCCGAGCTCCCCGGCCGCTGCACGATCAACTGCCCGTCGATCAGCAGGAAGGAGGAATCGTCGCTATCGGTGGCGAAGGTGTATGAGCCATCTTCGGGGCAATAGATCGGTCCGCGGTAGACGCTGATGAACTGCTCGTTCGGCCCGAACGGATTCTCCGGGTCGTTGATCTGCCGGCGGTACCCCTCGCCGTACTTCATCTTGCTCTGAGCCAGATGGGAGAGCATGTCGCGCAGGGAGCTCGGGGCGGTGCGCGCCGTGTTCGCGCGCGTTTCGAGCATCAACCCGCCCAGCTTCTTCGGCCACGTCCCGGACGCCGCTGCGGCTTTGGGATTGCCGAAGTAAACGACGTAGAAACGGTCGGAGGTGTTGACCACCCTGAATTGAATGTGGAACGGCTCCCCCGCCGGCGGGTTCCCCTGAAGCGGCTCGCCGGCGCGCGTCACCAGTTGGAACGTCACCGGCTCCCCCTGCTCCGTCAGGACGCGGACGTCCGCGCCGTCGGCCGCGATGCGCGGGGGCGCTTCCGCCAACTCAATCCGCCCCGTATCCACTTTCCCCGCAGGGTCCAGTTGCACCAGTTCCACAACCTGCCGGTACTTCCAATCCGGAAGCTGCCAGGGAATATCCGGCTGCGGCGCCGCCCCGCTCCGAACAGCCAGCGCAAAGAGGAAGAGCCCCGCCAGAGCGGCGCACCGTGCGCACCTGCCCCACAGATTCCCTTGCAGCCAATCCATGCGCATCTGTGAACACCTCGCACAAACATTCCAGAGCCCTGTCAACGCAAGTATAGCAGAGTGTTTCACCGGGCATCAACCAACCCCCAGCCCCGCCATTTCCCCGAACACAAAACTAACACGCGAGTTGACTTGCATTTACCGCCAAGGTTGATACAATTCGTTCCATTCGTTTGGCGGGGACGCCTTTCCCTGCCATGCGTAAACACGTTGGTTATGAAGTTGGCGGCGGCGTTGGTCCGCACCATTCTTTCCACATGGGCAATCTGTTGGAGGAAGAGGAAGTGAAGCAGCCATCGCGCGTTTGGGCTTTGATTCTGGGTCTTGTGGTGACGTGGGGAATCGCTCACGCGGATGTGGCGGCCACTCCGGCAGCGCCCGCCGCCCCGGCGGCGACTGCGGCGGCTCCTGCCGCCCAGCAGCCTGCGGCAGTTTCGGCGCCCGCTGCGCCGGAGATGGACTTGATCGACCAGATCACACAGCCGGTCTGGTGGTTCAACTGGGGATTCGATACGCGTCTCCGCGAGGAGTATCAGAAGAACAACAACGACCTCAGCCGATCCTCCAACGACACGAAGAACGTGATCCGCTGGCGCACGCGCCTCTGGGGTGAGTTCGGCCCCTTCTTCAAGGACGATTCCCTTGGAGTGCCCAACGGGCTGACGACCTACATTCGCGGCCTCTATGAGCCCCGCTATTACCAGGAAGGGACGCATGGCGTCGCCAATACCCGGCAGTGGAACGAGGTCGTCCTGGACAACTTGTATGTCAACTGGGAGCGCATGGCTGGCCTCCCCTTCGCCATCCGGGTCGGTCGCCAGGACATCGTCTACGGCCGCGGCTGGGTCATGTGCGATGGCACGCCCGCTGACGGTGGCCGCACGATCTACGACGACGCCGTGAAAGCCACCCTCTACTTCGACGCCGCCACCAAGGTCGACCTGTTCGTCATCGACAACAAGGCCAACCCGCGCGTCGATCCGATCAACGACGAGCACCGCCTCACCAGCGAGTACAACGCCCAACTCTTCGGCGCGTACTTGATCAGCAACTACTTCAAGCCGCGCGAAGTGAACCTCTACTACATCTACAAGAATGAGGAAAAGGCTCTGAACTCGTCCAAGATTCCGGGCGATCGCACGGTTCACACCGTCGGCGCCTTGAGCCAGGGCAAGTTCACCAATGACTCTCGCTTCGACTACTACTTGGAAGCCGCCGGTCAGTGGGGCCGCGAGCAGGGATCGGATAGCGCCGCTTGGGGTCTGAACAGCGATTTGGGCTACACCTTCGACGCCGCCTGGCAGCCGCGCCTGCGCGCATTCTACGAATTCCTCTCCGGCGACAACCCCGCCACCAAGCAGTACGAAGGATGGGACCCCATATTGGGCCGCTGGCCGCAGTGGAGCGAGATCTTCGCCAACCGCTACAAGTCTGAAGGCGGGCTCGCGGCGAACTACAGCAACCTCCGGCGCATGGGCACCGGGATCAAGTTCCTCCCGACCAAGCGCATGACCCTGATGTTCGACTACAGCTACCTGCTGGCCAACCATCACCAGTTCGGCACGACCGGAAACTTCGGCGATGGGTTGAACCGCGGAAATCTCTTCACGGGCAAGCTGTTCTACAAGTTCACCGACCGTTTGAGCGGTCACCTCTGGGCGGAATTCCTGAAGCCCGGCAACTACTACAGCAGCAAGGCGCAGGATGCCTGCTTCCTGCGGTGGGAAATTACGTACGAGTTCAAGCCGATCGTCCGCCGCTAACGCTGAGAGCCCCGGCGGGCAGGAAGTTCGAGAGGACGGCGAGCGCTGCTCGCCGTCCTCTCTCGTTTATGGCCCCGGCGCCGCGGGCGCACTCAACTGAAGCACGCCGCGCCCGAGCATTTCATCCCTCCGCGCAATCGTGACGGTTAGTTCCTTCCCCGTCACATCGCCGGTCACGAGGACGCGTCCGACCCGCCCGTCCAGCGGCTTGACGGCCTCCCCCAGCGCCACAAGCCCCCCCGCTTCGCGCACCGCGGCGCGCACCACCGCGCCGCGCAGATCGTCGGACGGAAGCATCACCCGGAACACCACCCCCAACTGCCCCTCCGCCACGGGAGAGGGCCCCTCCAGGCGCACCGCGCTCTCATTCACCGGCACCTCCCGGCGCGCGAACCAGGTGATCCGCCGCCCCGTCCCGTCATCGATCAGCAGAAACTCGAAATCGTGCGGCCCCCCGGCTCGGATGGTGTGGCTCAACTCCAGTTCCACCGTCTGCGACGCCGGCAGCACGACCCTGTAGCGGCTGAAGTCCGCCGCGCCCCCGGCGGGCCGGGTGGCCAAGCCGATCCTCACGTGCTGTTCCCGAGCCGTGTCGTTGCGCAACCGCAGTTGCAGCCGGTTCCGTCCCGCATGCGGCCAGCCGATCCGCACCTGCTGAACGCCAATGGGGGGCGTATCGAATGCCAGGCTCCCCATCCATTCCCCCGACTCGACATTCTGCGGCGCGGCGGGATTCCAGGTGTACGGCGCGCCGAGCGCCCCCAATCGCCGGCGAATGACGTTGAACCCCACGACGCCATTCCCGGAGTCGTCAATGCGTTTGCGCGGCAGCGCAAGTTCCGCGCTCCAGCCCCGCTCGGTGCGCGCGACCGCGGCGACGACGCCGCTGTCCCAATCCATGTTCCTTTGATCCCGCACGACCTCGAAGTCGGCCAGGCCCCCCGCCGGGCCGATCACCACCCCCTTCGGGCGGCGACGGTCGTTCGCCGAATCGAAGAGAAACTCCACGCTGTCCCCCGCCCACACGCGCTGGTCGCGCGGCGTTTCGGTAGGGCCGGCCATCCGCTCCGCATCCGGCTCCTCGCAGTCGAGCGCGATGAAGAGGTAATCCTCCGTGCATCCCACGCGCACGACCGTGGCGACCGGCGCGGGATCCTCCGTCTCGATGCAGGAAAGCGGCGCAAGCGTCGTGGCCTGAGCCCAGGCGTCCGCCTCGATGCGTCCGTCGATCGCCGGCGCCTTGGGCAGACGCGCGGCCAGCGCCATCCGGTTCACCAGCAGCGCGGAGGGGGGCGGCTCCTGGGCAAACTCGATGGAGAGCGACGGCGCGGCGGCCAGGCCGAGCGATCCTCCCAGCAGCACCGCCCCCAATGCCGACAGCGCGCGCGAGGGTTGCAGCATGCCGGCGCTTCCTTTCACTGCTCGGCGATGGAACGGCCAAAGCGGACCAGTTGGATCAGCCAGTGGGTGTAGGAATCGAAGTCCCGCTTGTTCTGAAACGTGACGGACTGGCAGACCGCTTCCGGCGCGCCCGAGGCGAGCAGCATCAACCCGCGGTTGCTGGGCACTCCTTCCGCATAGCGCTCCAGTTGCATCAGCGAACGGTGCAGCGTCCCCAGCGCCTGGTCCCGGTCCCGGCGCAACTCCGTCAGGGAGAACGCCGCCGTGTTCTGGTCCAGCCGCAGCCGTCGCCACGGGTCGCGAAGGACGATGTCCAGCACATACTCGGTCCGCGTCGTGGTGATCAGGTTCGGCAGCCGCCGCCCGATCATATCGGTCGCCCCCCCCTCCTCGTGGGACTCCACCACCTCCTGCACCTCCAGCCTGGCGCAGGAGATGAGGAAGAGCTCCGCCCAGGTGAGCTTCAGCGGTTCGGTGCTGTCCCAGGAATAGGCGTCGCAACGAATGCCCGAGGAGTTGATTGCGATGCGCCGCATCCGCAATGCCGGCGGCAGCGGCACGATTTCGGCGTCGGGTATGACCAGCACCGGGGCCAGCAACTCCCCCTCAAGCTGCTCCGCCAGCCGCACCGCCTCCGCCGCGTCCAGGCTGCGCGCCAGAAACCCCTTGGACGCGCGGAGATCGCGCGTCACATCCGACAGCGGCCGCCCGGCCTTTTCGGCCAGCGTATGGCCCACGCGCCTGATATCCAGTTCCTCTTCCCCCGCAAAGAGGAGGGTGCAGGGGCCGCGCAGTATCGCGCGTTCAGCCGGGGGCACGGCGCGCACCGGCTGAGGCGCCGGCGGGGCCGCGGCAACCAGCGCTGCGCCACAGGAGGAGCAGAAGGAAGCCCCCGGAGGGGCCGCAACTCGGCACTTGGGACATCTCTGCGCGGATTCGGTCATGTCGCCGCATTCATCTGAAGTCGCGAAACAATCTCCACTTCAATTCTAGGTCGCGCGCAAGCCGGGAGTCAAGGCTGGCGGACTTTGGGTACTATATTGCTCTATTGAAACCATCCCGCTTGGCAGGCCGGGCCGGTGGGGCCACAATACTTTCCAAAGGAAAGTTTTGTGGCCCCACCTCGACCCGCGCGTAAGTAATGCACTACCGGGTTTTGGCCCGCCGTTTCCTCTCCGCTATTCGAGATACCGCACCACCGTTCCGATGGGCCGTTTGCGCGGCCCTTGCGGGGTCTTGGCCGCGCAGCCCACGGGCACGACCGCCATGAACTCCCCTTGCGGCTCGCCGAGGAACTTCAGCACGTCATCCTTCACGAGATAGAGCACCCCCAGCCAGACGGTCGCCAGGTTCAGCGACGTGGCGGCCAGCAGCAGGTTCTCGACCGCCGCGGCGGAGCTTTGGATTTCCATCGTGCGGAAGAAATCGCGCGCCGTCTCCTTGCCCGCTTCGAAAAGCTCCGTGCCGTGCCGGATCAATTCTCCCGTATTCGCCACCGCGATGACCAGCGGGGCCCCGGCAATGCTGCGGGCCGCCATGCGCAACAGCGCCGCCGACGGGCGCGGAAAATCCGCCGCGCGCGCCGTCACCAGATTGGCCAACTCCAGTTTTTTCTGGCCGCGCAGGACGACGAACCGCCAGGACTGCTGGTTGTGCGCCGAGGGGGCCTGGTTTGCCGCCTCAAGAATCGCCGCCACATCCGCGTCGCTCACGGGCTGATCGGTGAAATTGCGGATGCTGCGCCGGTTGCGCATGGCTGCAAGCGTCTCGTTGCGCGAGTACGGACTTTCCTCGGCATCCATGAGTTTCTCCGTTGAATGAGCGCATTGGAAACGCGGGTCAAGTTCGCGAGGGCGATTCCGTGTGAAGGTACATTTCCAGCGCCTCCTGCCAGGGACGCATCACGAAGCCGGTCTCGCGCGCCAGCTTGCCCGAATCGAGCGCGCAATACGCCGGCACGCGCGCCGGGCGCGGGAAGGCGCGCGCACGGGCCCGCCGCAGCCGCGCCTCCACGCCGGCCACCTTGAGCATGAACTGCGCCTGCTCGAACCGCGAGCAGCCGCCGGCATTGGCGGCATGGAAAATTCCCTGGGCGGGGCTCTGCGCCAGCGCGATGAGCGCCGTCGCCAGGTCGCGCGACCAGGTGGGCGAGCCGACCAGGTCCGTGACGACCGATAGCTCCCCGTTCTGCCTCGCCCGCAGCACCATATCGTCCACAAAGTTCTTGCGCCCCCGCCCGTAAAGCCAGCTCGTGCGCGCGATGCACCACCCCTTCCCGCGGGCAGCCACCAACCGTTCCCCCGCCAGTTTCGATTCCCCGTAAACGGAAAGAGGCGCGGGCGCGTCCTCCTCGACATACGGCGCGCGCTTGCGCCCGTCAAAGACGTAGTCGGTGCTGACGTGGATGCACTTCGCCCCCAGCGCCGCCGCACAGGCCGCCACGTTCCCCGCACCCTCCGCGTTGACGGCAAAGGCGCGTTCGCGCTGCGTCTCGCAGCCGTCCACGTCGGTGATGGCGGCGCAGTTGAAGATAACGTCGGGCCTGCGCCCATCCAGGAAGGATTCGATGCTCCGGGGGTCGGTGATATCCACCGCCGGCGGTTCCCCGCCGATGATCTGGCCGTACAGTCTGCGCGCCTCCAGCGCCTCCATCAAATCGCGCCCGAGCATCCCGCGGCACCCCAGGACCAGCGCGCAAGCGGTCGAAGAAGGCATCCCCTATTCCTTCAGTCCATGGGTCTGATGATAGTGGCGGCGGTAGTATTCGAGGTAGTCGCCGCTGCGCAGCTTGCCCAGCCACTCCTGATGTTCGAGGTACCAGCGCACGGTGCGCGGTATCCCCTCCGCCAGCGTCACCCGCGGACGCCAGTTCAATTCCTTCTGAATCTTCGCCGAATCCAGCGCGTAGCGCCGGTCGTGGCCCGGACGGTCCGTGACGAACTGAATCAGCGACTCCGGCTTCTTCAACTCGCGCAGGATCAGGCGGGCCAATTCGATGTTCGGCAACTCGTTGCCGCCGCCGATGTTGTACACCTCGCCCGCGCGCCCGCGTTCCATGGCCGACTCGATGGCGCGGCAATGGTCCTCGACGTACAGCCAGTCGCGCACGTGCAGGCCGTCGCCGTAGACGGGGATCGGACGGTCCTGCATCGCGTTGCTGACGAAGACCGGGATCGCCTTCTCCGGGAACTGGAACGGGCCATAATTGTTCGTGCAGCGCGTGATGACCGCGTCCATCCCGTGCGTTTTGTGGAACGCGCGCACCAGCAGGTCGCCGGCGGCCTTGCTGGCGGAGTACGGGTTGTTCGGCTGGAGCGGGGAATCCTCGGTGAAGCGCCCGGAAGGGCCCAGGGAGCCGTACACCTCGTCGGTGCCGATCTGGATGAAGCGCCTGACGTTGCGCTTCCTGGCGCAGACCAGCAGCGTCTGGACGCCCACGACATTGCTTCGGATGAATTCCGCCGGGTCCTTGATGCTTCGGTCGACGTGCGTCTCGGCGGCGAAATTCACCAGAACATCCACCCCCTCGCCGAGCAGCTTGTCCACCAGCGCTTCGTCGCAGATGTCCCCTTTGACGAAACGGTAATTCGGATGCCCCTCCACCTCCGCAAGGTTCTCCAGGTTGCCGGCGTAGGTGAGTTTGTCGAGGTTCACCACGCGCAGCTCGGGCCGAGTGCGGAGCAAATGCAGGACGAAGTTCGTTCCGATGAACCCGCAACCACCTGCGACAAGTACCGTTCTCATCCGGCGCTCTCCCTGGTTGACCACCATAGTTGGCACGATTATACAGGCGCAGCGCGCACGCAACAAGGCGGGGTGCAGCGCGCTATCCTCAGCGCGCTGGGGACAGCGCGCTCCACCAGGATGACGCGCGCGAACCGAGATGATAGAATCGGGCGTCACCATTCACGATCGAGGTGCGACTTTGAGCAATTCCCTGACCTTGGAGCAGACCCGCAAGCTGGCCCAACTGCGCGAGCGCCTGCGTGCGCTCGGCTCCGCGCTCGTGGCGTTCAGCGGCGGCGTGGACAGCACCCTCCTGGCCCGCCTGGCGCAGGAGGAATTGGGAGAGCGCGTCGCGGCGGTCACGGCGCGGTCAGAAACCTATCCGCAATTCGAATACGAAGAGGCGGTCGCGCTCGCCGCTCGGATCGGCATTCGGCACGTGACGGTCCAGACCCGGGAGCTCACCCTCCCCGCATTCCGGCACAATCCCCCCGACCGCTGCTACCACTGCAAAAAGGAGCTCTTCGGCAAATTGAGGCATGTGGCGGACGAAATGGGGTTGAAGCATCTGCTCGACGGCGCGAACGCCGATGACACGGGCGATTTCCGCCCCGGCATGCGCGCCGCCGCGGAACTCAGCGTCCTCAGCCCCTTGAAGGAGGCGGGGCTGACGAAGGAAGAGATACGCGCCATCTCCCGCCACCTCGGCCTGCCGACCTGGGACAAGCCATCCTACGCCTGCCTCTCCTCGCGCTTCCCCTATGGCGAGACGATCACGCCCGAGGCAGTGGCGCGCGTGGGGGAGGCGGAGGCGTTCCTGCGCACGCTCGGGCTGAAGCAACTGCGCGTGCGCCATCACGGCAACACGGCGCGCATCGAACTGGCGCCGGGGGACATCGCGCGCGCGCTGGATCCGGCCCTCCGCGAGCAGATCGTCCGGCGGCTGAAGGAACTCGGCTACACCTACGTCACGCTCGACCTCGAAGGCTACCGCACCGGAAGCATGAACGAGACGCTCACTCCGAAGGAGCGCAAAGGTGGCTGACGCCCATAAGGCAAAGCCTGCGGCGCGGGCCATCAAGCCCGCATCAAAACGTGTAGCGCGGGTTATCAAACCCGCGACATCGCTCGTTTCCACCGCTTCAAAGCGTGTAGCGCGGGTTATCAAACCCGCGAAATCGCTCGTTTCTACCTCATCCAAGAACGAGAACCGCGTCCAGTTGCTCAAGGCATATCGCCGCCTCGTCAAGCTCTACGGCATTCCGCTCCGCCGTCGCGATGGCACGGCGCTGGACGAACTGATCCTGACGATCCTCTCCCAAAACACCAACGACCGCAATTCCAGCGAGGGGTTCCGCCGGCTGAAAGCCGCCTTCCCCGATTGGGCGGCGGTGG
>Ga0114951_10006784_pt1 | contig 9989 bp, 21 predicted proteins | sample AM7aDNAmetaG_FD_88677 | JGI IMG/M metagenome (GOLD analysis project Ga0114951, IMG submission 88677) | Freshwater microbial communities from Finland to study Microbial Dark Matter (Phase II) - AM7a DNA metaG | ecosystem: Environmental > Aquatic > Freshwater > Lake | place: Finland: Lake Alinen...
CGTTTGGAAGTCTTTCGTTATTGTCTAATCTTATGATAAGAAACACACAATTTATATATTCAATGTTTCTTGATATTAAACATAGACAATCATGTTGTGAAGGTATACCAGAAAATAATATATAAAAACCTCTATTTTCGTTTTCGATATGACTTCTTAAAAAATCTATATCCATTGGAGAATTCATTCGTTTTAAATATGATTCAAGTTTCCCGATTTTATCTAATCTATAAATCTTAACAATCGGATCACCTACACCTTCAAACAATTTAAACTTGGTTATCATGTATTCCTCCTTTGTATAATAGGTGTAGTTCCTATAGTTTTAAATTTTTTGTTCATTAAGACTATATATAAAACTTAAGAATTTTGTTTTTTCTTTTCTGAATTAAATGAAGAAGGAAATATTTCGATATTCCATTTCTTGGAAAGATAAATCATAAATGGTAATAGAACACTCGACCCTGGTATCATTACAAAAGGAATCATAATTCCAACTCCTTTGAGTATATCATAAAATTGTCGTCTTACTTTATCTTCATCACTTTTTGATATCTTCTCTCCATTAAATGTGTGCAGCTTCACCGGTTTGATGTCCTTCTGTTTTACAAGCTTGTAAAAATCCTTTAAGAGATTCGTGGGCTTCTTTCGTGAATGATTCTAATTGTTCCATAATTTTTTCTTGCTTTAATTTATTTAAAAATTTGTTTATTTTTTGTTTTCTTATTTCTTTTAAAGTAATAAATCTACTTTCATGATATCCCGAATATTTTAATCTACCAATTACAACATCAACCATTTTAACATCATCGAATGCGAAAATCCTTTCAACGGTGTAGATTGTATCATTTTTTAAATCTATACCTCTATCAGAAAAATGAGTACTAAAATCTCTACAATAAACTTTGTCTCCTACTTTAAGCATATTTTATTTATTTTTTGTTTACGATATTCTTTCAATGATATGAAATTTTTGACATGTGAAATATAATTATCATTCTGAGCGAAGAATAAATCAGAACCCAACAATATATCCACAATATAAACTTTACCTTTATCACAATTCCAAGATGTATAAAAATCTTCTACCATACACACAACTTTATCACCAACTTTAAATTTTTCTCTAACATCTTCCCTCTCACCATATGATATGTTACCGAACTCTTCCTTTCTAAAAAAATACCAAAGGAATTTCACTGTCATTAATAATAGTGATATTACAACATCTTTTATTTGTTTAAACATAATTTATTTATTTTATCTTTACGTAGTTTTGATAAAGTGATAAATCTTTTTTTAGGATACGCACATAAATCTGATTCATCATCAATTAAAGAATAATAACCCGAAAATGGTGGTGGTTGGTCTATACCATACCTATCAACACTTATCACTTCATAGACTTTATCGAGTGTTAACGAATCTGTAATATTGTCATTATCAATACAAACTACTTTAAACATCTTTTTATTTTATCTTTACGTTTGTAAAAATGAGTATTATAAACTTCTTCTGATAAAAATAATTTAATTCCATAATCTGTCATTATACAGAATTTTTTATCAAACTTACTAGATTCTAATATAGTGTATGTTTTACCTTTAATACACAACCAACCAAAATAAGAATTAACATCCTGTTTACAAGTTATTCTTTCTCCGACAAACATAAAATTTTATTTACCTTAAATTTTCTAATTTCTTTTAATGTTTTACATTCATTCAATCGTATTATTTTACCTCTATCTACACATTCATAATACTCAAATTGAGTATCATTTAATTCGTACGCGTACTTAATAGGATAATAAACTTCAAAAGTTTCACCGATTTTATTTTTGTACCAACTATTTTTTCCCTTAGAAGAAGTGGTAACCTCAATTATCTTCATACTGATTTGTTAAAAAATATTAATCGAATCGTTCAGCAATTTCTTGTTTTAAATTTTTATTTTCACCTTTCAAAATCTTATTATCATCTTTGACGATTTTAAAAAATTCATCCCTTTGACCTTTTAAATAGTCAACTCTTTTATTTAGAAATATTTCTCTTTCCTTATAACAATCTTCTCTTTCCTTGTAGAGTTTCATTATAATTTCGTCTTTAATTTTTATTGAATTTTCATAATTCAAAATCTGTTTATCATTTGATAAACTTTGAGACCACATTACAGCAGCAAGAATCATTATAAATATGATACATTGCCAATGTTCTTTTGTAGCATAAAATGATTTTTTTATATTATCGTTCATAGTTTTTTTTTATTATTATATATTAATTCTAAAAATAGTGTTATTAACTATTTTTAAACATTTTTTTTATTTTTTGTTTACGAAATTCTTTTAGTAAAATAAATCTGTTCTCACAAAAACCATATTTATAATTATCCACATAGACAAATTTAGTATTACCAGTTACTGTGTATACTTGATTCTTTTTTAAGAATTTGTCCCAAGTGTCAAAAGATTCTATACAAACTATTATATCTCCTATACTGAACATATCTTATTTATCTTTTGTCTTCTAAATTCTTTTAAAGATACAAAACAGTCTCTAAATTCTTGATTAGTAAACCATCCAAAATTTTCTCCTTTAATGTTTCTCAACATATAATATGGAGAATCATCATCATCAAAGGTGGTATGAATATCAATAATCTCAAAAATATCATTTTGTTTTAAACCTTGTGCGAATCTAACAAGACTATTTTTAGCACCTCTGATATTTATACAAACAACTCTATCCCCTATTTTAAACATAACACTTTCTAATAGAATATTTTATTTATTTTTTTCTTTCTATATTCTTTCAATGAAATAAAATCCTCAATCTTATATTCTTGTCTATTTTCTTCTAAAAATATTGTCACATATTCTGATGAGTAATGCCAAATATGTTTCACAGTATATATTTTATTGAGTTCAACACCTTCAATATCATAAGTATCACAAACAACTCTATCCCCTACACTGAACATAATATCTTTTTTATTTTATCTTTTCTTTTCTTACGTTGTAAATATAACAAGACTTCCGTTTGTTCTTCTTCTGAAGCAAAATGCCACACACCAAATACCTTTTTATAACAAGAACCTCCCTTAGGAAAAAATTGATATAGAACACCTTTGTAAGTTATATCTATTCTAGACCAGATATCAGTTTTCATATATTCTGTTTAATTTTCGTTTACGTTGCTCTTTAATATCGAGTATAAATCTTTCTCTATACCAACCATTTTCATCACCTGAAACCTGAATACAATGATTATCATTGTCTTCTTTTGTAACTATATAAGTAATATTTTTTATTAAAAAATCAGAACCAACACTATTTATACAAATTACCATATCTCCTTTTTTAAACATATTCTATTTAATTTTTGTTTTCTAAATTCTTTCAAAGACATAAATCTATCACTATGGTACCAAGTAAACACAGGAAGACTAGATTTGTCGACCTTAATTCTAATAGAGCCCGGTAAAAATTCTTGTTTGTATTCCCTGTCTAAAATTTTATCAATTATATACGGTTTAGTTAAAATCAAACCATCATACCAATCATAAGAATTATCACCAGAGAACTCTTTACCATTCCAATATACTATATCTCCGACTTTAAACATATTCTATTTAATTTTTGTTTTCTGTATTCATTTAAAGAAATAAATTCATCTTCCGATAAAAAGATACCATTATATTGACCTGATGTTATCAAAAAATTATTGTCATTTAATTTTCTAATATCACACCATTGATTGACTGTATGTTTCTGACCAGTTGAAAAACTTTTAACAAACGCTTTCATATATCTTATTTATTTTATTTTTTCTATATTCTTTTAAAGAAATAAAATTAGAGGAAGATACCCACCAATCAATATTATTTACTTTAAAAACATTATTTCCTTTACTATTATAAATCACAGATGTCACCTCATAAATTTTATGACTGAAAATTCCTATTTCATTTTCACGACGACTGTCCCAAATACAAACTACTTTATCTCCTTTTCTAAACATAATCTATCTATCTTTTGTTTTCTATATTCTTTTAAAGAAATAAATCTGGTGTAAAAATATCCAATAGATTCACCATCATCATCAATTATATACACACCATTTTTATTACCTATAAGTTTATTAACAATATAAATCTTACCTTTTGTTAAATTTAATCGTCCTCCTGTGGAATTACTTTTGTCTATACAGACTATTCTATCATCGACTCTAAACATATTTTATTTATCTTTTGTTTTCTATATTCTTTCAATAATATAAATCTATTATCAAAGAATCCATATTCTTCACCAAAATCATCCAATATATAAACCGTTTTTATTTCGTATTTTAACACTATGTAAACTTTATTAACTGTTATTTTAGCACCAACATACAATCTTTGATTGTCTATACACACAATTTTATCACCTTGTTTAAACTTTAACATTTATATATTATTAGTAGGTATAAAAATATAAAAATTTGTTAGAAATAAAAAATTAATCTGATTGATTAATAAAATTCATATTTTATTTTTTAATATATAATAAAAAAAAATCTTAACAAATGAACATAATTTATGATAAATTACTTGGTGTTTTAAGAGAAGTTGATAGTAATAGAAGTGATAATATCTCATATCCACAAGTGTCGACATATTCTAATTTACCATCAGCAACAGGTGCTACAGGATTGGTTTATATAGTATTAACAACAGTAGAAGCTAATTTATTGGGTCTTTATAGATCTAATGGTACAACTTGGGATTATTTAGGTGATTTAGTTTCAGTAATTAAAGATACAGATTTTAAAATTTATGATGATGGTGATCCTACTAAATATATTTCTTTTGATGCGTCACTGATAGGTACTGGTAAGATTAAAACATACCAAATGCCAAATAGAGATGGTGTTGTTGTTTTATCAACCGATACTACAGGTATTTATAATAACACAAATATAATTTTATCTTCTACTGGCACAACAACACCATCAATTCAAATTAAAAATGGTACTACCGAAGTTTTTAGATTAGTCGTATCACCAAGTTTAAATAATACTTTTATGGGTGCAAATGCTGGTATAGGAGTTACAACATCTACTAATATGGGTATTGGTGATAATGTTTTAAGTGCTAACACAAGCGGTAACTGGAATTTAGTTGTTGGTAAAGATTCAATGAAAAAGAATACAACAGGTAGTGATAATACAGTTTTTGGTATACAATGTATGAGTGGTAATACTACAGGAAAACAAAACTGTGCTTTTGGTGAACAATCTTTAATGTCAAACACGACAGGTAGCTATAATGCTGCTTTTGGTTTAAATTCTTTGTATACAAACACAAAGGGTGGATATAATGTTGCTGTTGGATCTTGGGCTTTAACTTATAATACAACCGGCACTTATAATGTTGCTGTAGGTATGCAAAGCGCATATTCTAATACGATTGGTGTTTCAAATACTTCTGTTGGTGCATATAGCTTACAATATAATGTGGGTGGACAATATAATGTTGCTGTTGGTTATTTAACTAGTCAATTCTTGACTGGTAGTACTTGGAATACAGCACTTGGATATAGAGCTTTAAAAGGAGTTAAGTTTCCAATCGGTACACCAGCATATAATGTTGCTGTCGGAGCTTGTGCAAATATGCAACCAACAACTGCTCAAGGTAATGTATCTGTTGGTGTTCAATCTCATATGTATTGTACTTCTGGTTTGGGTAATATTGCTATTGGAAATAATGCTATGATGGATTTATCAACAGGTAACTATAATATTGCTATAGGTGGAGTTGCACCTGGAGAACTCATTGGCGCTGGACCATTCGTACCAGCAAGAACTTTTACGATTGCAAATTCTGCGGGGACAACAATACCTGTTGGTAATTATTTATACAGAATATCATATGTGTTGGATGGTTTACCAGAAACGTTTGCTAGTACAGAAAACGAAGTCACTACAACCGCAAATCAACAAACTATAAAATTGAGTAGCATACCAACATATTTAGGTCCTTACAATTGCACGGCAAGAAAAATTTATAGAACAGTTGTTGGTACAACAGGATTCGCTAGATGGTTGTATTTAAATACACTTTCTGGTAACACAGCAACAACTTATACAGATAACGCATTAGATTCAACTCTTGGTGTAGAGGCTGCTGATTATAATGGTTCTATAGCAATAGGTGCATATGCACAATTTATGAAACCAGCACAAATGGTTATAGGTTCATCATCATATCCTATAACAGAAATGGTGGTTGGTGCTGGTATTTATAGCGCCCCAAGTGATTTATTATTTACAACAACCGGTGGTTTTGGTACAAATTCTGGTGGCTCAAATTTAATTTTAGCTGGTGGTTTTGGAACAGGTACTGCTACTGGTGGATCAGTGATATTCAAAGCATCATTTCCATCTGGATCAACAAACACATTACTCAACTCATTCACAGAAATATCTAGAATAGATACCAGTGGTTTAAAAATATCATACAATTTATATGTCACAGGTACAACACATTTAAATAGTTTAATATCGGGTAATCACACTCTTAACAGTGGTTCATCAGCTGCAATCGGTGGTTCTGGACATACAATAAATCACACTGGTTCTGTAGTGTTGGGTGGATATAATTTTACCACATTATCAAATGAAACAGTTTATTCACCAAGTGTTGAAATATTTAAAAACGGAGAAGGTGTTATATTGAGAAGTCCTAATGGAACTAGATATAAACTAACAGTTGATAATAGTGGTTCTACAATAACGACAAGTTTATAAATATCGGTGCAAATATTTTATATATACCGATATATGAAAAAATATAATCAATTTCTAAACGAGAAAAATACTGAAAAATATCCGGAAACATACATGCCGGGTGAAAAGAAAAATTTCATCTATGGTAAAATATATAAAAATGAAGATTGGTTTTATACCTATTTAGGATATTCTATTGAATATAAAAGATGTATTTTCATAAGATTTGGAGATATCGAAGGTTGGTGTATAAAATCTACCATTAGAAAAATATCAGTATGGGGATTAGGTAATGAAACATTAACGGATACCGATTTAACTATTGAAGATTATTTAAATAATAGAGATTATAAAAATATCAAAGAATTATTTTTGTTTTTAGAAGATGTTACTATAAGATTTATAGGGGATGTACGTACTCTTCTGAACGAACTATTAAAAAGATTGAAAAAAGATCCTTATATAAAATCTTTATTAGATGCTGTTGATTTCGGATTATTGGAGAACGATTCTTGGGATGAGGTTAAACGACCACAAATCGGAAATGTATATTGTTATATCGAGTATGGTAAACATACCTATAATCTTTATCTTGGAAATATAGGGGGTAGTAATCCGTTATTAATTTATACTTTCGGTAGTATACCTTATTTAGATACAGTTACCGGGTTAGTAAAAACAGAACTGATTTTGAGTATTGAAGATTTTTTATGTTCTAATCCCCGATTTATACAAAGTTTATTAGAATCATTTGAAGAACCATCATTTGAACCGGATGTTCGATATAAATCTATTTTATCTTTAATTAAAGATATGAAGAATAGAATAGAAAATAATGAAAAAATACAACAGAGTTTGAAAGCTCTTGACTTAGGACTATTATGAAAAAGTATAACCAATTTATATTAGAATATTTGTACTCATCCCAACAATTAATAGTAGGACGAGTTTATTTAGACGGAAAAAACTCCCGTTATAAATCCAATCAGGAACATTATATTTTATATTTTGGAGATGTAGGATCTATGAAAGCAAACGGAAGACATTTATTGTATATGAATTTAGAAAAAAATGATTTTCAATTTCGATTGTGGGGAAAAGTGGTAGAAGATTTAGAAGATACAAATTTAACAATAGAAGAATATTTAATTAAAAATTTTCAATTGATTCCAGGATTTATTTTTTCTTTAAATAATCCTATTATCAAGGATGATATTATTACTTTTAATATGAAAAAAAATATTCAAATCCGATATCTAATATGAGAGAAAGAATAAAAAATAACGAGAAGTTTAGAGAATATTTCGATGCTTTGGACTTAGGACTATTATGAAACATTTAACAACATATAAAATATTTGAAGAAGATGATTATGATGACGATGTTATAATTAATTCTAGAAAGATATTAAAATCTTTAAAAGAGAGGTTTAAAAAATCTGAACTCAAAGACTGGCGTAACACAGGTATTAATTTTGGTTATAGGAATGGTGAGTATGGTACAACTGACGCGGAGGCAGATGTAACAACATTCTTCATCTGTTCGCTATTTGATGAGTACAACAAAGTAGAAAATTTAAAAAAATTTGTAGATATTGCAACAGACATTCTTTCTATTTTCAATGAAAAAATTTTATGTAAAAACAATTCTTACAGAGAAACGGTAATTTATGTTGATGTACCAAATGAATGGATACTAAAAAATACAGACTCATTCGACTTAGGACTATTATGAAAAACTATAAACAATTTATATTAGAGGAAGTTGATAGATTTTATCTTGATTTCACAGATTTGATTGTGGGTAATATTTATCATAGAAATGATACTAACTTTCCTTATGATTACATTTATTTAGGAGAATCACCTGGTTGGACGAATCAATATTTTCAACAATTTATATGTTGTAGATATGAAGATGTTGAGTGTGAAATTTTAGATATACATGATTTGATAAAAGATTTAATCAATACGAATATAAGTATTGAAGAATGGGTTAGAGAAAATCCATTGATGATAAAAAAATTTTTAGAAAGTCTTCAAACACCCGATTTTCAAAAAAACAAAGTTGCACAGCTTTCTGGTGAAGTTAACATTAATAAAATGTTAGATAGATTAAAATCTAACAAAGATACATGGAATTATATACAAGAAATTTTAAATACAAGTGACTTAGGACTATTATGAAAAACTATAAACAATTTATATTAAATGAAGGTAAGATATCCTGGTTTAGAAGACGCTCTTGATATAGTCTGTTATAATTTATTTGTACAAAGTTGACACAAAACCGTATTTGATTTTTTCTTATTAATCAAAGATATAAACACACCTTCAAAAATAAACCCAGATCGGAGATATACATGTGTTGGTTTGCGTCGATTAACATTAACTGAGAATACTTCGAGTTGTCTTTTACAAGTTTCACAACCTTTTAAAGTATTATAAATACGACTTTTAAGTCCTATATATTGTGTGTTGTATGGTGGTTCTAAACTCACATCCAAAAAAGAAATCTCACCACTCTGAAATTTATCTAAAATAAAATCTTTATCATATGTTTTAAGAAGTCTATCCTCACAGTCTATTGGTATTCTTAAATACCAATAATATACGCCTTTATCATAAATAAAAAATAATTTTGCTTCTTCCAAAGATATATTTCCATTTTTGTTAATACATTTATAAAATTTATATCGTGCATTCCTTAAATCATCACGGACTAATTTAGTATCGATAAATTTAAAAAAATCTTCATCTTTTACTCTTTCATATTTTTTACCTCGATTATTAAATTTGACAAAATCGAGCATCAACTCATAGTCTTCAAAATATGCTGAAATTTTCTGTTGTTTTAATTTCAAATCTTCAGAGTTGCCCAAATAAATAGAAACCGATGATATAACTTTTACTTTTTCTATAATAGGAATTGACTCTTCCTGTAAGACTTTAATTGTTTCAATGGGAATTCTCAACGGAGATTCAATAAACTCAACTTCTTCATCTTTTACTTTTGGTAATTCATCAGATTTAATTTGATTACAAATATAACACATAACTTGATAGTTAGATATATCATCAAGACCTCCCTTAGATTTAGGTATGATGTGGTCAATAGTCAATGGTATAAAATTATCATCTAACATAAATCCTGCATGAATAGTTAATTTATTTTTGTGATCCAGGTCAATAGAAAACTTTTCTAGCTCCTTATGACAACAAG
>Ga0114951_10006785_pt1 | contig 9986 bp, 10 predicted proteins | sample AM7aDNAmetaG_FD_88677 | JGI IMG/M metagenome (GOLD analysis project Ga0114951, IMG submission 88677) | Freshwater microbial communities from Finland to study Microbial Dark Matter (Phase II) - AM7a DNA metaG | ecosystem: Environmental > Aquatic > Freshwater > Lake | place: Finland: Lake Alinen...
ACCGGAAGAGTCTCAATCACCAGGCATTATGTTAGGGAAGGTGTAAAATCTGTTTAGAGTAGAGCCATAAATAGATGAGCCCCCCGTGAGATCTCCAGGATAATGATCTTCCGGAATAGGCCGGAAACATTGCACATCCTGTGGATCCCGCAGATCCCGCAATTCACAGCGGCAGTAATGCGACCCGGACAGAGGAAAAGACCGGACCATATCCCTTTTATGTTATCCTGTCAACTGACGAATGTATCTCCCGACGTGTTTGCCAGTCCCCAGCCTAAAGCGATGGGAATACCCTGATGATATCCGACTGGGTAAGAATCCCGACTGGGACATCCCCTTCAACGACCACCAGCCGGCCGATCTGACGCTCTTTGAACCTGCCGATCACCTCAAAGAGCTGGACGTCAGCTGATGCTTTTACGACATCCAGGGTCATGACCGTATTGACCTTCGTCGTTAAGGGCATTTCATTATCTATTGCATTAATCACGTCAGACTGGGTGACTATCCCTTCAAGGCCGCGGGTTCCAATAACCGGGGCACCATGGATATGACAGGTATTGAAGAGGTGGAGTGCATCACGAATGGTGGCTCCGGACGGAAGAGAGAGGATCGGGGTACTCATGTAATGCCGGATCGATTTTTTCGGCAGTGAGATCATCTCCTGGGTGGAAATCAGCAGTGACTGTTCCATCTCGTCTTTTCCGTACACCTCCCCACGGATCAGGAGCTTGTTGACCGGCGTCGGGCCAATCGTAATCTGGTCACCGATCTCGAAGATCTTGGTACTTCCAATCAGTTTTATTAACGCATGACAAATATCCGGATGACAGAGAGTAGTGAAATCTATTTCTGATACCTTTGCACCCGTCACGGTCTCGCCGTTCCGCGAGATACGGACATCAGAATCCTCGTCCGTACTGTCAAGGTCAAGTTCCCGGAAGGCAAGGGCCGTCGGGTTATACCCACCCTTCGGACCCGGCACCCCGTCAACCAGCCCTATCGCTTTAAGGGACTGCATCTGGTTTCGTATCGTGCCAGGGTTCCGCTTAATGACATCCGCGATATCTTCCCCTTTAATTGGATGGGAATGCTTCTGGTAGAGCGAAATTAGTGTGATCAGGATGTCTTTCTGAATAAGGGAAAGATCCATAATGATTAATCATGGGAGTACCATAAATAGGTTAGGTTGAACTTCTGTGGAATTTGAGAGAATCCCGACCGTACCGACCGCTGACGAAGTCCTTGACAAGTGTTTCCGGCGTGCTGCGGCTAAAATGAAATTAAAAGCGAATAAAGACCGCGCAAACCAGGACTTCGTGCGGGCGGTCAGTCACTCTATCCACGACCGGCTGGTCCATGTGATCCAGACATTCCCTGAATTCGAGACCCTCCCCCCTTTTTACCGGGAGACTGTTGATATCCTGTACGGAATTCCTAGGCTGAAAAAAGCCCTCGGGGCGATCGGATGGGCAGCCAGGTGGTCCCGTCTCCACGGCCCTGACCTGATATACGAGACACGTCGGGGCGCTGATCCGATGGCCGCAAGAAAACGGGCAGTAGCACGGCTCGCTTCAGTCGTCCACCAGATAGACTCCGAGCTGCGGTTCTTAAATGATGTACGAAACGTCGTCCGGAAGCTCCCGCATGTAGAAGACATTTTCACGGTCGTGATCGCCGGGTACCCGAATGTCGGTAAATCATCCTTCATCAGGCTGGTTTCCACCGCTGACCCGGAGGTGGCTTCGTACCCATTTACGACGAAAGGTGTCATTGTCGGACACCGGGTGGACGGCAGGAAACGGATGCAGTTTATCGACACCCCGGGTGTACTTGACCGGCTGCCGGAGGAGAGAAACCCCATCGAACGGCAGGCGATGGCAGCAATTACGAATATTGCCGATGTGATCCTCTTCATCCTTGACCCGAGCGAACATTGCGGGTTCCCTCTTGAAGACCAGATAAAACTCTACGAGGAAATTACCAGTACGATCGATATCCCGGTCATCGCAGTGGCAAATAAATCTGATATCAAAGGCCTGGACGGTTATCCCCTGATGTCAACCGGCCAGAACTCGGGGGTTGACGAGGTCCTTCATACGATCATGGAATACTGGCGGGAACCCGGACCCGTGGAAGAGCCCGAACCCTACCCTATCACGTACTGAAATGGCGTACCCTATATAAAATAATTAAACTATCAACAATTTTTAGATGAGACCAGGTATTTCCAGGTTTTTAAAAAAGTTCCGGGTATTATTCGGGTAATCAGATGATCATCCATCCCCAGCTCCCGCTTATTGCACACCCGACGAGAAAACCAATGATTGCCCCACCGTTTAATGGTGGGAGCCCTGCCTGCGGTTTTCCTTTATTCACGAACCACAGGAGGACAATAAGGCCGGCCAATGACCCGATCATGGTACCAATCGCTGGGATATTGATGAATGGCAGCCCGCCTGATTTTATGAACATAGTGGCAGAGACCACGAGGATCGCAGGCATAATGAGGTCTCCCATCCCCATAATGAACGCGCCCCGTTCTCCTTCACCAATCTTTCCGATCCCATCCCGGATATATGAGTAACTGGCCTTCTTCGGGATAACGAAGAGAATGGGCGTTTTCATCTCCATGACACCTTCTGCAAGGGTGATCATATGCCGGGTCTTGTACACAGAGATGGCGTCATAGAGAGCGAGAAGGACAAGGAGGAGAATGACCGGCACAATCCCGAGCGATATCCCAAAAATTGACGCCGCACCTGCGGCAATAAGGATCCCAAGCGTATCAATGACATACCATTCCGGGAACCGGTACAGGAGGGCAATTGCCCCCCCCGACAGCGCGAGAGGCACGACCACCGCAACGATCTCGTTGCTGGTGAAAAGGGTCACAATGGAGCTGAAAATATAAACAAACGTAAAAAATATCGAGATGGCAATGATGGCAATGATCAGTTGCCGGTAGCGGTACTTCAGGAGCACCAGGAGCGCTGCCGTAAACAGGAGGAGGATCACGATAAAAATCAGGGGATTTAATATTGACGAAGGGTCTTCGAATGCTGAAATTCCTGCCGCCTTCATGGGGAGTGACAGAAGTATCGCAGCAATTTCGACAAGGACCAGCATAACCAGCATTCCCGCCAGCGGGACCAGCTGTTTCAACTCCATAATAACACTCCATTCTCCATAGGTAGTTTAATTAGTTGGCCTTCATTATCTAAAAGCATGGATATTCGGGATTACGCGCGCGACATCATCCTGGTGATTATCCTCGTTGTTGCCACGCTCGCACTCGTCACGCGCCTCTGGTATGATATAACAATCGCCCTGGGTGCAATACTGATGATGCTTGCACTTGGGGGGCTCCTCCTGTCGCAGAGCATCAGGATCCGTTCACTGGAACGCAGCATCCAGGTACGTGACAAGGCAATCAGGGCGAACCTGGAGGAGATTTCAGCGAACCTGGTCCAGAAATACGATGCAACTGCCACCCATCTTGATAACGTAATCAACGAATTCGGGAAACGTATCTACCGCTAGGATACACATTTTTATGAGGTACCATGGGAGTCGCGTTACGTGATATCATCATCGAATACAAAGGGCCTGTCGCATGGGAAGCACTCCCGGGAGTGGCGGCAGTCGACGCCCACAATGCACTCTACCAGTTCCTTTCTATTATCCGCCAGCCTGACGGAACACCCCTGATGGACAAAAAAGGCCGTGTCACGTCTCACCTTTCGGGTATTCTCTTCCGGAATGCAAATTTCCTCGACAAAGGGGTCAGGCCTGTGTATGTATTCGACGGGCCCCCGCCGGATTTTAAACAAAAGACGATCGAAGAGCGGAGGAGTATTCGGGAACTCGCTGGGGAACGCATGAAGGAAGCGCTTCTACGGGGGGACACCGAAGAGGCATACAAGCAGGCACGTTCATCATCAAGGGTCGACCGGGACATTATCGAGACCTCAAAAAAACTCCTGGGCCTGATGGGGATCCCCTGCATCGAGGCACCAAGCGAGGGGGAGGCGCAGGCGGCTCACATGGTCATGCAGGGTAATGCGTCCTATGTAGTATCGCAGGACTATGATACACTACTCTTCGGTGTCCCGTTGCTGGTCAGAAACTTGACGATCAGTGGAAAACGGAAAATTCACGGGAGAAGCGTGACGTTAAACCCGGAACGGGTCACCCTCGCCGATGTCCTGAAAGGGCTTGATATCACCCGCGGGCAGCTCGTCCAGATCGCGGTACTGATCGGGAATGATTTCAACCCTGGCGTAAAAGGGATCGGCCCAAAAACAGGCCTTAAACTGGTAAAAGAAGGAAAATTTGAGAAGACCATGTTAGAGAGGGAACCGGATTTCGATCCAGGCCCGGTGATGGACTTTTTCTTACACCCTCCGGTCACCAGTGAGTATGACCTCGCCTGGCATCCACCTGATGCGGTACAGATCGAGGAGATGCTCTGCGGGGAGTATGACTTTTCAATAGAACGGGTGAGAAAAGCGCTTGAAGGGATTGCGGGGAAAGCCGGTCAAAAGACACTGGATCGATGGTTTTAGAACTGAACCCCCTGTCTTTTGATGGTTTTTTCTATCGCATTCTCTAGAAGATGGAAGTCCGGGATATGCCGGACCAAAAAATCCTGTCACCTATTCAATTTTGTGCCAGGTGTGCCGGAACCGCTGGACCGCGGTGAAATGGCCGAACACTCCGAATATCACGAGTAGCCAGCCGAGCAGTGGAACCCCGAACACTCCCTCCGGGAATACCAGTGTCAGGACACCGGCCACCATGATCAGCAGCAGGCGGTCTGCCCTCCCGAGCACCCCGCCATAAAATCTCCCTACACCCACCGCCTGTGCCTGGGTGCCGATATATGAAGACATCAATACACCGGTCAGGGCAAAAATTCCAAGCAGCCAGCCTGAATTGCCACCACCAATAATACCGGTGATGATGAAAATATCTGCGTACCGGTCGACCACGTGGTCGAGGAAATCACCCTTCGGGCTCTGGATATTCATTGCCCGGGCAAGAGCGCCATCCAGCGCATCGAAACCTGCATTCAGCGCGACCATCACAACCGCTGGCACGATATTATTGAAATAAAAAAAGACGCCCGCTGCAATTGCGGCGATCAGTGATCCGACGGTCAGAATATTAGGGGTCAGGCCCATCTTGATCGAGACCGCAATGAACGGGTTAAACCAGTCCTTCACATGCGGTCTGAAATGGTCAAGGGTCATCTTTTTGGCTCCAGGTAGTCCGACCAGTCGTTCTTCCCATAAGAGGAAGGTATCTCCCATCGGATAAACTGCTCTATCTGTTCCACGCAGGCAGGGATCCCGGCACTGGTTGTGTCAATTTCTAAAATGTGCCCTGGCGGGTGAACCTCAAGGGCTTCAATGAGGATCAGATCGAGTGCTTCGGCCTCCACATTCTCCTGAATTTTCCCCTCCTTGTATCCCCTCACGGCAAGCCTAGACCTGAGGATATCCGGCCGGCAGCGGAGAATGATCACCAGGTCACAGGGCAGAAGATGGACCAGGTGCCCTTCAATAAACCCGTCTACCGGGCGGAAAGAGGCAATCCATGCATCTTCGTCAATGATGACGGCGTCCCGTTCAGGGTCTGCCTCAATCATAAATTCCCTGGCCGTTTCGTTCGCATGGACCACCGGGTGACCCCGCCGTACCAGCTCGCCGGCTATCGCAGACTTTCCTGTGCCGGGGGTCCCGGAAATCCCGTACATCATGAATTTAAACGGCCAAAGGCATCAATGCACATCTCGTTCTCCCAGTCAGCCCCGATACTCACCCGTACATAGTGGTCTTCGAGACCGCGGAAACTCCTGCATGAACGGACGAGTACCCCCATCCGGGAAAGACGGTCGACTGCCTCATCTGACGCGAGCGGCGCGACATCCACCATGACAAAGTTTGCGTCCGATGGCATGACCGGGTAACCCAACCGGCAGGTTAGTTCTTTTCGCAGCCGTTGGACCCGGGTCCGTGCTCTTTCGAGATGTGGTAGATCAGAAAGGGCCCCCACGGCCGCCGCAGCCGACACGGCGTTGAGGGTGTGGGGTGTCGCGGCACGGAGGTAATAGGGCCTGAACCATTCCGGTACCACCGCATATCCAACCCGGAGCCCGGCAAGCGAGTACGCTTTCGAAAACGTCCTTCCGATAATCAGGTTATCGTACTCCTTCAACAGCGGGAGATAATCAAATGCTGAAAACTCCACATATGCGTTATCAAGGAACAGGACACACTCGATCTGCCCGAGGATCTCACGGATCACTGCCGGGGAGGTGGCATTTCCTGTCGGGTTGTTGGGGGTGCAGAGGAATGCCAGTTTCGCTTCTTCGCATGCCTCGATGAAGGAGACAGGTTCAACTGCAAAACCCGGCCCTCTCGGCACTTCGACGACTCCCGCCCCCTGCGCAATGGCAGACAGGCGGTAAAAAGAGAACGTGGGCGTGGAAATCGCGACAAGTTCTCCCGGTTCCACCAGTGTCCGGATCGTTGTCTCGATCACCCCGTCCATCCCTACGCCGGTGACGAAAGGGTAATCGCCATGCGCTGCGACTAGAGCTTCATGAAGGAATGCCTGCCGCTCGTCCGGGTACCGGTTGGCATGGATCAGGGCATCAGTCCCGGATTTCAGTGCGGCCTCTGAAGGCGGGTCCGGATTTTCATTGCTTGCAAGCCTGGCAATCCGGTCTAGACCATGTTTTTTCCTGACCTCGGCGGCGCTCTTCGCAAAACTATAGCCCTCGCTCTGGTAGCACCCCCTAACCCATCGCTTCATTGACCACCTCAATCACACGGTCAATCTCGATGTTGCTGATGACCAGCGGTGGCATCAGCCGCAGGTTTCCATCCGCGGCACAGTTTACGAGTACGCCCTTTTCGGCGCAGGCATCCCGGATGGACGCACAGCGGTCACCCGTACTCATCCCTATCAGGAGACCGGCAACCCGGGGGTGGTGCCTGGACAGGCCTTTCCTGAACCGTTCTGCCTTGGCGGCAATGGACGGAAGAATCTCTTCGATGACATCAATTGTTGCAAGTGCCGTTGCACAGGCGAGGGGCCCTCCCGCAAACGTACTCCCGTGCTCGCTCTTCCGGAATTCCAGCCCATTACCTGCCACAAGCGCTCCCATCGGGAAACCGCTGGCAATCCCTTTTGCAATCGTTAAGATATCAGGCATCACGCGGGTATGCTGGTAACCAAACCACTTCCCGGTCCTTCCCATACCGGTCTGTACCTCATCGGCAATCATCAGCGTACCGTGGTCATCGCAGATCTCGCGGACCCCTTCGAGGAAGCCGGCCGGTGGTGTAATGACACCCGCTTCACCCTGTACCGGTTCGACCAGCACGGCAGCCGTCTCTTTATCGATCACTTCCTTCAGGGACTCGAGGTCTCCATACTCCACAAATGAGCATTCGAGCCCGAGAGGTTCGAACGGTTCCCGTATCGCCGGTTTGTGGGTGACTGCCAGTGAGCCGATTGTCCTCCCGTGGAACCCATGTATAAATGAGACAAATTTCTTTCTGCCAGTCCGCACGCGTGCCAGCTTCAATGCACCATCGTTCGCCTCCGCACCTGAATTGGAGAAAAATGCCTTTTCGAGGCCTGACAGTTCTACAAGCTTCTTCGCCAGTTCTGCCTGGTGCGGCACGTAATACAGGTTGGAGCAGTGGATTAACTCGTGTGCCTGGTCGCAGATCGCCTTCACTACGGCCGGGTGGCAGTGACCGGTGCTGCATACCGCAATCCCGGCCACACAGTCAATATACTCTTTTCCTTCCGAGTCCCACACGGTTGAGCCCAACCCCCTGGTGATCATCATGTCCCGTGTAAATGCGGGCATCACGTACTGTGCATCAAGTTCCCTGAAACTGGGTAAATTTTCCATTTTTTATCCTTCCTGCTCGATTTTCCTGTTTTCCCTATGATCTTTTCCGGTTGAAGAAATAAACGTCATGGGTATTCGGGCTGCATGATTTGACGATGCAGACCCCCCCGTGTCGCCATTTATCTCATTCGTACTCAATTGTCGCAGGTGGTTTCGGTGTGATGTCGTACACCACCCTTGCCACACTCCTGATCTGCCCGGTGATCCGTGACTCGATCTTTGCCAGTACCTCGTATGGCAGATGGATCGGATCGGCGGTCATACCATCGCGTGAGTTGACAGCCCGTACAGCGACTATCCACCCATGGACCCGGTTGTCCCCTTTCACCCCGGTCCCGAGACCGATCACTGCCGCCAGGCACTGCCAGGGATGGAACTGTTCCACCAGTTCATCCTCGACAATCCAGTTTGCTTCCCTCGCGACCTCAACTTTTTCAGGTGTTACTTCCCCGATGATCCGGACGGCAAGACCGGGTCCCGGAAATGGCATCCTGTGCTGGATTTCTGCCGGGAGCCTGAGTGCACCGGCAACGTCCCGCACTTCGTCCTTGTAGAGATCACGGAGCGGTTCAATCACCCCTTCAAATTCCAGATGGAGAGGCATGCCACCGACATTATGATGGCTTTTGATGCCCCCCTCACTCTCGATCCGGTCAGGATAGATCGTCCCCTGGAGAAGCATCGTGGCTCCCGTCAGCCGTGCCTCACGTTCGAAGACACGGATGAACTGCTCACCAATCGCTTTCCTCTTCGCTTCAGGGTCGGTTATCCCTTTGAGGGCAGTGAGAAATTCGACCGATGCATCCACCACTTTTGGATCCATATAACCAAACAGGTGACGGATCCGGTCAGTCTCCCCCTTTCTCATCAGCCCGGTATCAACATAAATCGGTACCAGGCGGGGCCCGATTGCCTTTTCTGCCAGCGCTGCCGCGACGGAACTGTCAACCCCACCTGAAAGGGCCATGACAACCCCCCTGCCTGCAGCGGTATCCCTGATCTCCTTTACGGCCTGGTCGATGAATTTTGCTGTATTAACCATTCGTTCACCCGGATTTTTTAGATCTTTTTACTTCTCTCGCGGCATGCATCCACAAACCCAAGGAACGGGGGTGAGGGGCGGGTCGGCCGGGACCTGAACTCAGGGTGGAACTGGGACGCAAAAAAGAACGGGTGTGACGGGACTTCGAGAATCTCCATCCTGTTCCCATAAGTCCCTGAAAATACCACACCTGCTTTTTCGAGCATTTCTATGGAGCCCGGGTCCACCTCGTAGCGGTGGCGGTGCCGCTCGGTCGTCTCATTACACCCGTAGAGTTTCTTTGCCAGTGTCCCATCCCTGATCGTCACCGGGTAATTGCCCAGTCGCATGGTACCGCCAAGGTTTTTTACGTTCTCCTGCTCCGGAAGGATGGCGATCACATGGCGGCCTTTCCCAAACTCTTCACTCGTCGCATCGGTCCACCCGAGCACATTTCGCGAATACTCGACAACCGCCATCTGGAACCCGAGGCAGAGACCGAGGAACGGGATACCTTTTGTCCGGGCAAAGGTAATGGCATCGATCTTACCTTGTATTCCACGCGGCCCGAACCCTCCGGGGACCAGGATCCCGTCATATTCCTCCAGGGTTGACTGTTCATACCGTTCTGCATCCAGCCAGCCGATCTTCACTTCAGTCGAGAGGGCACGTCCCGCATGTTTGAGTGCTTCCTTGATACTCAGATAGACGTCCTCAATCCCATACTTGGAGACAATGGCCACACTGATACGGTTCGTGTACTCCCGGTTTACGAGGCTGTACCAGTCATTATTCACGGACCTCTTTCCAAGGCCCATGTGCTTGGAAAGGACCTCGGCGAGACCTTCCTTTTCCATCTCCATCGGCACCTGGTAAATATCGGGCACCGTCGCTGCGCTGATCACGCCTGCCTGGGGGAGGTCACAGAACGCCGAAATCTTTCGTTTCGTGTTCGGGCCGATTGGCTGATCACTCCTGCCGACGATGATATCCGCGTAAAGACCCAGTTCACGGAGCGCCTTGACGGAG
>Ga0114951_10006786_pt1 | contig 9985 bp, 7 predicted proteins | sample AM7aDNAmetaG_FD_88677 | JGI IMG/M metagenome (GOLD analysis project Ga0114951, IMG submission 88677) | Freshwater microbial communities from Finland to study Microbial Dark Matter (Phase II) - AM7a DNA metaG | ecosystem: Environmental > Aquatic > Freshwater > Lake | place: Finland: Lake Alinen...
CTAAAGCACTCTTCGGCAAAAATAGAAAAAAAAGCAGATATTTACTTTTTCTTGAAGAATTATTGCATTGAGAATCTCACTTTGCTAAACAAGGACCAGCGAGAAAATATTCTTCTCTTGCTTGAGTGGGAATCCTTGGGCGAAAGTATTCTTACTCCGCTTCTAGCGGATCCTGATTTTGAGGAAGTTGTAATTAATGGAGCAAATAGACCTCTAATGGTTTATCATAGAACTTTTGGTTGGCTCACAACTAATGCGAGCTTCACTTGCGAAGAGAAAACAAAGAGCATTATTAACAAAATGTCTTCGGCGCTTGGCAGACAACTTTCTTTTCACACCCCAATACTTAATGCAGTGCTGAAAAACGGATCAAGAATTAATGCTTCAATGAACCCTATTGCTTTTACTGGAATTAATGCAACAATTAGAAAATTCAAAGAGAACCCGATGACTCCAATTGATGTTGCAAAAAGTGGAACTATAAGTAACGAGGCAATGGCTTTCCTTTGGATGGCAATGCAAACCTCTTGCTCTATTATGGTTTGCGGAAACACAGGAAGCGGAAAAACTACTACTCTTAATGCGCTTTTTTGTTTTCTGCCAAAAGAGGAAAGAATTATTGTGGCGGAAGAAACGCCTGAACTGCTGCTTCCTCAAACCCACACGGTGAAGATGAATACTGCGGAGCAACTAAATATTGGTCTCGGGGCATTAATCGAGAACACTTTCAGGATGAGGCCGGATAGAGTAATTGTTGGAGAGATAAGAAGTCAAGAGGAAGCTAAGGCTTTTGTTAATACAATGCTTGCGGGGCAGGCAAGAGGGAGTTATGCTACTTTTCACGCAGAGAGTGCGGCGGAAGCAATCGAGAGACTTGTTTCTTTTGGAATAGAAGAACGAGCACTTTGTTCACTAGATCTTATTGTTGTGCAAAAAAGATTAAGTAAAGTGGGGCGAGATGGAATAAGACGAGAGGAAAGAAAAGTGGTTGAGATCTGTGAAGTAGAAAAAGATAAAGACGGACTAAATCTGAAAAGAATTTTTGATTTTGATTACGCTAAAGGAAACCTTAGGCGAGTGGGGGAAGCGGGGCGCATAAATGAGAAAGTGAAAATAACTTTCTCAGCAACTGACAAAGAAGCAAGAAAACTGGAGAAGCACAGAGAAAAGATGCTTGCTAAACTTGGCGGGGCAGGCAGCACGAACGTGACTTTTAGAGAATTCTTTGAGCTCGCTGAAATGGAAGGGTTGGAATGAAAATTGTTAAAGAAAAGATGGGGCCAGAAAGTCCCCCTCTTCAAAAGAAAATCTCGTTTCTTGAAAAAACCCTTACAAAAAAAGCGGCGATGAGAGGAAAAGATTTTGAAAAGCATAAATCAAGAAGTTTGCGTTTAAGTGTTTTTGTTGCTTTATTTGTGTGGCTTTTTGTTGGGGTTCTAATAAAGAATCTTGTGCTTTCAGCAGCAATTTCGCTAGCGACAATGGCTATAATCTTTGTAATCCTTGTACAAATTCCTGCATCAAAGAGAAGAGCTTATTCAAAGAAAGTCGAAGCGGATCTCCCTGTTTTTTTGATGAAACTTTCAACTGAAATGAAAACCGGCAAAAGTCTTGCACGGGCACTAGGAGATGCTGCAAAAGAAGACGGATTTGCTGCAAAGGAATTTGCAAGAGTCTCCCTTGACATGAATAAGGGCGCAACACTAAATGACGCGCTTGCCGCAATGAATGAGCGGCTTTTGTCAATGAACATTAGGCGAGCTAATAGTAATCTTGCGAGCATTTATTCGCACGGAACAAAAAATGTTACGGGACTTAAGCGCCTTGCGCAAGAACTTCTATTAAAACAGAGAATAGAAAGCAAAGAATTTTCTGGAAAAATGGTTGTGTATGCGCTCGTATTCATCGCAATCTCGGCAATTGTGCCTGCGATGTTTATGAGTTTTGTTTTAATCGGCAGCTACTTCATGAAACTATCTTTCACTGCCCCGCAAATATTTATGATAAGTGTAGGACTTTTTCCGATTCTTGATGGCGCAGTTTTAATGATGATTAATTCTAAAACACCGCTATTTTTGAAGCAATAATTTTGGGGCGATGTAGAATGGACGCAGGAGTATTTTTTGAGGGAGCTTTTAGATTTCTTTTTGAGGAAAAGAAGGTTCAGACATTTGAAGATAAGCTTCTCTTAAACGGCTCGCGAATGTTAAACATTGCGCGCTTTGCCGAGGTGTGCGTAATTGAAGGACTGCTTTTGATGGCGGTTGCAATGGTGTGCGGAGCAACCGCCTTTCAAGCGGGCCCTGAAGTGTTTGTTGTTTTTGGAGCAGCAGCTTTTTTTGCGCCATTTTTTGCAAACTTTCTTTTTCAAGATATAAGGTTTGAAAGACGTAAGCGCTTGAAAGAAAGTTTTTTGCCAGATCTGCTACTTGAAGCGAGCGTTTTCTGTGACGAAACCTCACTACTCAACTCAATTAAGCGTTTTTCAACACAAGACTTTCCGCTTTTGCAAGAGGACTTTTCTAGAGCCATTCGTGAGATTGGAAACGGAGCAAGTATTGAGGAAGCTCTTTTGAGGATGAAAGAGTTAAACAAGAGCAAATCTTTTTCCCGCGTGATTGATCTCTTGCTTCAAGGGTACAAAAGCGGAGCGAGCATGTCAAAGGTTTTCAAAGAAACCGCTGAGGACTTACTTGAGAGTCAATCCATTTTGCGGGAAAGGCAAGCGGTAATGCTTGTCACAAAATATACTCTTCTTCTTTCTTCGGCGATAATTGTTCCTGCAATTCTAGGATTAATAATTGGGCTTGTTAGTGGATTAAATTTTGAAGCGATGGGTAGTATTAGTCTTGGTTTAAGCCCCGAGGAACGAAAAGCGCTTTTTACTATGGCGGTTCTTGGGACAAACATCTATGTTTTGGAGTACGCTACTTTGAGTTCTTTTTTCCTTGCACTACAAGAAGGAAACAAAAAGCAGTTCTGGGTTTATGCCGCACTAATTGTTCCGGTAGCATTAGGGGCATTCTTTATTGCACAAAAGTTGCATTAAGTCGCATGTTTTAAAGAAGATTGGTTGATTTTATGTGTAGTGAATTTGTAGGGAAAATCATTTAGACAAAACATGCGAACGAAAGGTTCTATGAGAGAGCGCTTTTACACGGCATGACAAAAACGGAAATTGAAGAGATTATTAAGAAACAAGAAGTTAGGGAATACAAGGGTTATGATATTAAATATTCAAAGGAAAAATATGAAACTATTGGGTGCCTTGGCGGAAAGTTTTTTACAATCCAAAAGGCCGAGAACTCAAGTGAACTAGTCGTAATAACTTTGTGGGAATCAAAAGAAAGGGAAGTGAATTTATGGGTTTCAAAAAAGAAATGAAGTGTCCTTTCTGTAAAAACCTTGCAGAATTAAAAAAATATAACGCTAAGCTTTTCAACGGCGAGCTGATTGTAAATGATGTGCCAATTTACAAGTGCGGTAATTGCGGAGAAGAATTTTTGCCCAGCGAAATGGTTGATGAGGGGCTAAAGTTAGCAAAAGAAGCTTTTTCAAAGAAAGAATTCAATTTTCAGCGCCAGATAATCTCAACGGGCGGATCGCTTGCCATAACTCTTCCAACAGATCTCTCTAAGCACTACAAGCTCAAAAAAGGTTCTACTGTGAAAATGATACCATTTTCAAAGAACGAAATCCGAATACTCACAAAACCCGCCGGTAAGGTTTATTAATCACTTAATCCCTCTTACTGAATGTAAGGGAAACAATAACTCTCGCTCAAAACAATTTTGGATTTGATTTTATGGCTTTGAAGGAAAAACAGGAAAATAAGCTCATTGAGTTTGTTGAGACAAAAAACACTTCCTTGAAGGGATACACGCTTATCGAGGGTTTTCCGGATCTTGGACTTGCTGGAACTATCGGCGCGAGGTACTTGATTGAGAAATTAAAGTTTGATCAAATAGGACATATTGATTCCAAGCTTTTGCTCCCCATAATTAGAATTCAAGACGGTGTGCCGGTTCATCCAATAAGGATTTATGCAAGCAAGAAACACAAAATGGTTATTGTTATTGCGGAGCAGATAATTGATAGCGCTCTTGCTTCCCCTATGGCGCAGGAACTTGTTGCGTGGGTAACAAAAAAAGGAATTTCTAAAGTAATTTCGACTTCGGGCGTGAAGATTCCGCAAGGAAAAAGCGTTTATGCTTTTGCTAGCGATGAGCGCTCCAAAAAAGCCATTAAGAAAGCCGGTATTGATTTGATTAATGAAGGAGTTACTTCAGGAGTAACCGCACTTTTGATGCTTTACTTGAAAGACAACAAGGTTGAGGCGTTTTGTTTGCTTGGTAATGCAAGAAACAGCGCGGATTATAACGCTGCGGCTGAAGTTGTGAAAGTTATTTGTAAGATAAGTGATATTACTCTTGATGTGAAGCCTCTACTTGAGGAAGCTAAGAAACTTGAGGATGAACTCATAAAGCACTTGCAAACCCTTGAGGAAAGTAAAGACGCGCGACCGGATACTTCTCCAAGAACGCCGATTGTTACTTAACAGAAAGATACGCAAAAAGTAGGACACTTTTAGAGCGGCTAAAATTCTAACAAAAATAATTAACCTCGCCCAATACCCCTCATTAACGACTTAACTTGTATAGAAAAAGTTTCTGCATTTTTCTGATCCGCATTTGCAGGCAATCAAATTGTTTTGTTCTTCGTTTAGAAAGTAATCAACTGTTATTTCTTCTCCGGCTTTTATGTCACGCTTTGAGCGTAAGGTGAGTCGATTCTGTCCAATAACAAGTTCTGTGTTTGGATCGCAGGAATGATTTACCCAATTAAGCACAACCTCATCTGACACAAACAGCCCAGTGGCAATTCGCGTTAGGCGCGGAGCGGTTTCTTTTCGTATGTCACAAAAGGGAACCAAGTAGAATTCTTTATTTGCAGGAATTTCTTCAACAGTAAATATTCCAATGCCGCTTATGGGACTGGGCTTCTTTTTTAGGGTTACTTGATAAATTGGAATCTCTTTGTGCATAAAAAAAATCTCTAAAAAGTTTTGTCGTTTTGAGCTTGAGTTGAAGTCATTGTGCGGTGTACTTAAACCCTACTAGTGAACTTTTAGCGTTTTCTTTTCAAAGTTTTTCTTTGTGTTATAAAGAACGACACAATTAAGTATGCTGCTATGAATCCAACAAGTCCAGTAGCTGTTTCTGGGAGTGAAGGGATATTGAATCCGTTTCCTTGTTGACTTCCAAGATTGAATGTCATTGGGTTAACTGGCGTGCCTGTTACGTTTCCGTTCTTGTCCGAACCAAGGAATGTTCCATTATCTTTGAAGGATTGATCAAGCGGTATCTGGAGTCCATTTTCTGGGTACCACTGCCCTGTAGTTGGATCGTACCAGAATGATCCGTTTGGTCCTTGTGCTGATCGGAGCGTTTCTGGGTTACCGTTATTGTAAGTCAACTTTGGAACACCATTCTCTTCACTTAGTAATATTGAGTGACTCTTTCCGTCTGCAGTTTTGAAACTTATTGTTCCGTCCGCAGCCTGTGATACTCCTCCAACTATTTCTGAGTCTTCAATAACTTTGCCTGTTGCTTTGTCTATGACTTTGAAGTACTGCTTACATTCGCCAGTGTTACCATCTCTCTTGGTGTAGAAATCATAAATCTTGGAGTCCGTAACAAACTGTGTGAATGGCCCCATCTTGTCCATTGAAGTATTAAAGTTTTGTACTTTGAGTTGGCCGAGCTCGTCGTTAGGGTAAGCGCTGGCTTGCATTGTTATTCCTGATTGTTCGCATCCGGTAGCTGGGTCAGTAAGTGTTTGAAGCTTGCCCCTAAGTCCTGCAACATCTTTGTTACTTAGTACCGAATCTTTGTGTTGTCTTATCCAAATTATTAGTTCGCCTGTTTCTTCTTTAAGAACAATCACTCCGTGTTCAAAAGTCATTCCTAGGAACTTGCCGGCATCAACGCTCTGATTTCCATCTTTACTCATTACTAGCTTTGATTGCCAGAACCCGTCAATTATGAATTTTGAGTCAACTCCGCCTTGAACTCTTGGGCTGGTTCCTTCTAAGTATATCTTGCCCTGATCAACGAATACTTTGCCGTAGCTCTTTGTTTGCATTTGTGTAAGAGTGCCGAATACTTGTGTCAGTTCATCGCCGCTGTAATCTATTCCTGTCTGATCCTTTACTGCTTTTCTTATGCAGTTAAGCACGTCGAGGTTTGTTACTTTTACTTCGCCGTAAGAGTTAAGTTCAAAGACCGATCCTGTTGTGTTAGGTTGGCCGACTTTGTTTATTGCTAGGGGGATGATTTCTGCAGGGATTTTGTTTTCTTCTGTAGCAAGTCTTATGTGATCAGCTTTGTTTGAATCTATTATTACTTTTCCGTCTTTCTTTAGTTGACCAGTAGCGTAATTTATTTCAAGTGATTTATTTCCGTCTTTTATAACTTCTTTTCCGTCAGTCTTATAATTGCCAGGCATTGCTGTTTCTAAAAACCAGATATAGAATAGTTCTTTTCCTCTCAAATTGCCTATGCTTGTGGGGTTTAGGAATACTGTTGCTTGCAAAAGATCGTTCTTCTGTGCGTCGCCCGAAAACTGGCTGAACTGGTCCGAAACTTTCTTGAGTGCGTCTCCAACTGGCCCGTCCTTATTTGCGGCAACTCCAGATACCTGAGTGCTCATCTTTGAGAGCGCATCAGTAACAGTCGCGTTTGATAGAACTTCTTTTGATGCAGAAGCCGCTTTTTGTACGGCTGGCGGAGAGTAGAAGTGAACATAGTATCCTTCAACATCATCAACGCAATCTTGGAGCTTTGGTGCAAGAACTGTTTGTTGTACTGCGCTTGCTATTATTCCAGGACCTATTCCTATAATGTAAAATAAGCTTTCGCCAGCACCGAATAATCCGCCAACTCCTTTACCAGCCCATCCAAGCCCCATTGATCTTAGTTTCTGGTCGCACGTTGTTGCGTCTGTTCTTGCTTGAACAAGATTAACTTTGTCGCCGGCAATAGATCCGCTTTTTCCTTGGAGGTCAGAGTGGTGAGTGAATGCAATTAATGTTGCGCCTTGTGCGGCAACGGTTGCAGCATCAGCCGCTTCAACTAAGAATGCTTGGCTCATAACTGGAAGCTTCCAGCCAGTAATATTCATGTAATCGTTTTTGTATAGTAAGTTTGCGGAGCAGCCGGAGCAGTTCTCGTTGTGGGAGTAGAATGCCACATCTTTAACGGAGTCACGCATTATGGACTTTGCTGTAAGCGAGCCGGTGGATATTCCTTCGGTTCCGCCAGTTATTCTTGTTAGTATATCATTTGCGGTAGGATTGAGTTTAGCTGCATTGTCAATTAGGTATCTCCAAACAAATATCATTGACCCCATTGTTCTTTGGAATAGGTCTCCCTGGTCTGACCCTTCATTAACGAAGAAGTCTGTGTAGGAATCCTTGTATATGCTTTCAAAGCCTTGGCTTATTGTTAGTGTTGTCCATGTGTCAGGTAGCATGTATGCAGAGAATGCTTCAGATCCAAATCCTCTTTTTGCGTTCCAGTACAAAATCGGGAAAAGTGTTCCTTGAACAAGCGCTGTTTTTGGTTTCATGTAATAATCTTTTAACAAATTGGATTCTTTTGCGTACTGTGCGTCAAGTGCTCCAAAGCTTGTTCTTGGGGATAATCCTTTATTTTTCATTCCGTAGTAAAGGTCATCGAGGTTGTTGTTTGCGGTATTAATTCTGCTTACAACTCTGTCTTGAGTTAATCTTGCAGCAAAATCATCAGGAGTAAGGGCAGGAACGGTTGTTTTTGGAGCATACCCTCCCTCATAAAGATCAACGTGCCCTGGGAGCGCTGGATTTGACTCAATATATTTTATTGCAGAACTATCAAGTGGCAAGTACTCTCCAGTAGGCAATTTTATTTGTAGTCTTCCTTCACCAAACTGTGCAGCTTTCTTTGCTAGTTCTGAAACATCAACATTTCCTTGGACGAGTTTGCTTGCTTTGAACTCATAAAGTTTTAATCCGCCTGTGAGTGGATCTACTTCGAAAGTAGACATATCTGTACTATTTAACCATCCACGCCAACTGCCGTCGCCTCCGTCTTTATAGAATTCTTTCATTATGTTTTTGAAATTGTATTGTTCGCTTGTTGTAAGTTCAACAAATCCGGAGTCGGCAACGGAACCGTTTTTCTTCACGAGGTATCCTTTGAATCCGTTAAGTACTTCATTGTCTTTTATCCATTGCGGATAATCTAAGTAAACTGTATCATCCCAATTATCAAATACTTTTGCGAGATCCACTGCATATTGTCTTTTTGCTGCTAAAAGTGCGGTAGGATTAGCGGCTGCTGCATCAACAGCCCCTTTGTACATACTTTTAATACTATCAACTTCGGCTTTGCTGTTTCGTGCATAAGCTCTCAAATCATCTACAACTCTGAACAAGTTCTGTTTGTCTTCAAGAGACATTTTCATTACAGCGCCTGCTGGATCAAGTATATCATCAACTTTTCCCATCGCTCCGGAAGAGAACAATCTTTTTCCAATTGTGAGATCCTTCATTGTTCCGCCTAAACCGAACTTCTTTATATCTGCATTATACTTTTTGTATCGCTCAATATCCGCTAATCTGTATGGGGCGCTGATAAGTTTTTGTCTTGCACTTTCAAATATAGTATTTACTTTTCCAATAAGTCCTTCTTTAGAAGCTCTTGCTCCTAAAAAGCCCATCATATTTGCCGCCTGGTGCAAAAACATCGGGCCGATATTTGAAACCACTAAGTTTGTTGAGAACCAGGAGTTATAATATTTGTCAAAAGCGGAGTAAGTGCTTATGATGCATGCGCTATTGTTGCAAGTGGTTGCTTGTTTTGCTGTGTAGCTAGCGGTTTGGAAAACGTTTTTTATTGCATTATCTGCTGGGGTTGGAGTTATGGATCCTGTTGTGAAATGATTTTCATCATCTTGGAAAATATTGTTTTGCATTGCAGCATATTCTGATTCGGAAACTCCTGCTTTTAATCTTCCCGCAGCGGTCGTAAGCGAACTAAGTGCATTTCCTAAATCTGACTTGAATCCAACTCCCGAAGTTCGGTAAGTTAAACCATTTCCATTTATTCTGCATTGCTCTTGAGGAAGCCCGTCGCATCTTCCTACTCTTAGAGTGTCATCAAGAACTAATCCTACTCCCATTGGGCCAGTTATTACTCCAGGGATCCAGGAGAATCTGTCAGCGAAAGCTGCTTGTGTTGGAGGGGTTTGTGAAACAGCTTTGTCTCCGCCGTTTTCTTGTCCAATAAGTTTGAGTCCGTCAAGGTTTCTTCCAGGATTATTTTTGTCTACTCCGTCACCCATTGACTTTCCGGAGAATCCGTCTTGGGTAAAACTTAGTACCCCTGCGGCTTCAGCAGGAGAAAGTCTTGAGACGGTGCATCCGGGAGACGCAAGTTGTCCATTTGTATCAGAAGACACTGGATTTAGTACGGGCTGAGTTGAAGGAGGAGTTGTTAGGGGGGTTGGAGTTGTCGGAGGAGTTGAAGTTGGTGTTGTAGAAGGAGTAGCGAAAAGATCATCAGCAAAATGTAGTGAAGACGCAGGAGTGCTTTCGCTTTGAGCGAATGCAGGGCTTGTCATGGCCATGAAGAGTATAACAAAAAGGAGCCCCGTGAATGCGCCTTCTAGAAAAAAGTTCTTCATTTTTGCACCCCCCTTAAACTCCAAAAATCCTTTTGAATTAAAGCTCAAAAACTTATTGAACTAAAACCAAAACCCTTAACTAACTAACAAATATTATCCTTTTTCTTTTAATATAATCCTTTCTAACGGGCAAAATCACGTAATTCTTACTCTAAAAGTCGCGCCAATTACCCAGTTGGCAGGCACAACATTACAGCACTGTTGGCGGTATTCCTCCATAGAACACATAAACATAGATCCCGACAGGAACCCAAGAAAA
>Ga0114951_10006787_pt1 | contig 9985 bp, 7 predicted proteins | sample AM7aDNAmetaG_FD_88677 | JGI IMG/M metagenome (GOLD analysis project Ga0114951, IMG submission 88677) | Freshwater microbial communities from Finland to study Microbial Dark Matter (Phase II) - AM7a DNA metaG | ecosystem: Environmental > Aquatic > Freshwater > Lake | place: Finland: Lake Alinen...
AAGTTTGACGAAAAGGAAATGGAAAAAGAAAAGGGTGTAATAATTGAAGAAGTAAACATGTATTTAGACACGCCCATGGCTTACATTGGAGAACTTTTTGAGAATTTGCTTTATGGAGATACTCCTGCAGGCTGGCAGGTTATTGGCGAAAAAGAAAACATTTTGAGCTTTAACAGGGAAAAAGTTGTTAATTACTTTAAGTCGCACTATTCTCCGTCAAATGTTATTGTATGCGTTGCCGGAGCTGTAAATACAAAAGAAATAGAAAAAAAGATAGAGAATTATTTCAAAGATAGAGAAGAAGGAAACGCCGATAATAAAATTGCCGTGAAAGAACAGCAATCTGGGCCACAAATTTTATTGCATTACAAAAAAACCGACCAGACTCATTTTTGTTTGGGGGTGCGTGCTTACGATTTATTTGATAAAAGAAAATATGCCTTGGCATTGCTTTCTGTAATTTTGGGAGGAAATATGAGTTCGAGGTTGTTTATCAAGGTTCGCGAAAGAAACGGTTTGGCATATTCAATTCATACCTCGGCAAATAATGCCACCGATACCGGCTACTTGGTTACGCAAGCGGGGATCGACCACAAAAATTTAGAAAAATCTGTTGAGCTTATTTTGGAAGAATATAAAGATTTACGCGACAAAAAAATTACAGAAAAAGAATTGCAAAAAGCCAAAGATTATTTAAGGGGAGCAATGTCATTGTCTTTGGATTCTTCAGACAGCCAGGCTTCCTATTATGGAATGCAAGAATTGCTGGAAAAAAATATGTTAACTCCCGAAGAAAAGTTTGCAAAAATGGAAGAGGTTACTGTTGACGACATTAAAAAAGTTGCAGAAGATATATTCCAATCCGATAAATTGAATTTTGCAGTTATTGGACCTTTTAAAGATAAAGGACCCAAAGGGTACCCCGAAAAATTAAAAGCCTTATTAAAATTATAAACGCATGAGCGAAAGGGGAAACGTTTTAGATGTTTCGTGGGGAACAATAGTCAAAGTGTTTTTGGCAATTTTTGTTTTTTACATTATTTATTTGGCACGTGAAATTGCGCTTTGGTTTTTGTTTGCCTTAGCAATTTCAATTTTGCTGGATCCCGCCATTAAAGCCCTGCGAAGAATAAAAATACCGAAAATAGTCGCCATTCTCATCGTTTATCTGGCAATTTTCGGCATTTTGGGGCTTTTGGTTTATGTTTCAGCTCCACTTTTTATTTCTGAAATCCGTCAATTTATACAAAATTTGCCAACCTATTTTGAGCAGATAAATCCCATTTTAAAGCAATTTGGAATAGAAACCGCGCAAAATTTTAATGACTTCTCAAATACGGTTGGTTCGACTTTGCAGAAAAGCTCACAAAGTATATTAACGGCAATAATGGTTTTTTTCGGCGGATTAGCCTCAACTGCATCAATTTTAACAATGGCATTTTTCCTTTCCTTGCAAGACAAGGGAGTGGAAAGGGTTTTATTGCTTTTGAGTCCGCCAAAGTATGAAGACTATATAAAAACTATATTTGAAAGAGTTCAAAGCAAAGTTGCCGGATGGTTTGGGGCGAGACTACTGGCGTGCCTCTTTGTGGGAATTGGCTCATATATTGTCTTTTTTATTTTTGGAATAAAATATGCTTTTATTTTGGCTTTGACTTCGGGATTTTTGAATTTTATACCTTACATTGGCCCATGGGTAACAAGTATTCTTTTAATAGTCTTTGTGGCAATTTCAACAGGCGCATGGCTTATGGTTGTTTATGTTTTGGTTGCAATAACAGTAATACAAGAAATTGAAAATAAACTTTTGACTCCTTTGCTTATGAAAAAAATGACCGATATTCCGCCGGTCTTGGTTTTAGTGTCTTTGCTTTTAGGAGCAAAGCTGTTTGGATTTTTAGGAATGATTTTTGCAGTTCCTATTTTTGGAATTATTTACGAATTTGTAAAAGAATTTTTGGAAAAAAGAAGAGAAGGTTCGGTTGAATTGGATTAAAATTTTAACAAATAAACAGAAAATATTCAACTATTAGTTGGCTAGAAACTCTCCAAAAAATGGAGATTTTTTTGTTTTTCAAAAAATGTAATTTTTCATGATGAAAATCGCTGTGTGTTTTTAATAATTGTATTTTGGTAATATTATTCAATAAAGAAAGTCCGTCGGGCAGAATTGCAAAAAATGCGCATACATAAATAATAGGCTGATTTTTGGAAAATAAAAAAATAAGTAGAAGGCCAAGGCAGAGATCTAAGGTAACTCGAGTAATGTCGGGTAGGGCTTTGCGCCATTGATTTTTTGAGATATTTTCAATAGAATATTCAATGTGGGGCAGGAAATCTAAAATATAATGGCCTAAAAAAGCCAAAATAATGGCCAAAATGGGGTTTTTGACAAGATTTCCCGTGGCAGCCCCAAATAGCAAATGGACGAGTAAAATCATAAAAAAAGTGTTAGAATGATTAAATAATCATAACATGTTTAATAAAAATAAAAAGTTTTATATAACCACAAGCATTCCATATACAAATGCGCCTCCGCACATTGGTTTTGCTTTAGAAATTGTGCAGGCGGATGTTTTAGCAAGATATTACAGAAGCTTGGGCAGAGACGTGTTTTTTCTAACTGGCACAGATGAGCATGGCTTAAAAACTTTAAGAGCCGCACAAGCAGCGGGCAAGGGAGCTCAAGAATTTGCCGATGAAATTTCTGGAAGATTTAAAGATTTGGCAAAAGTTTTGAACATTTCAAATGATGATTTTATAAGAACAACAGACGAAAAAAGGCACAAGCCGGCGGTTTACAAGCTTTGGGAAAAATATATTAAAAACGGAGATATATATAAAAAGAAATACAAAGGTTTCTATTGCGCAGGATGCGAAGCTTTTAAAACACAAAAAGAGCTGATTGACGGGAAATGCATTATTCACCAAAAGCCGGTTGAAGAAATTGAAGAAGAAAATTATTTCTTTAAACTTTCAAAATACATTCCGGAAATAAAAAAACTTATTGAAAAAGATGAAATAAAAATAATTCCAGAATCAAAGAAAAATGAAATTTTGGGAATGATTGAAAATGGAATGGATGATGTTAGTTTTTCCAGAACAAAAGAAAAATATTGGGGCTGGCCGGTTCCCGGTGATGATTCGCAGAATCTTTATGTTTGGCAGGATGCGTTGCCAAATTATATTTCTGGCATAGGATATGCCGACAACCAAAAGAAATTCAAAAAATACTGGCCCGCAGATGTCCACTGCATAGGAAAAGACATTGTAAAATTCCATGCAATTTATTGGCCGGCAATGCTTTTGTCTGCAGGATTTGAATTACCAAAATCAATTTTTATACACGGATTTGTAAATGTTAAGGGGCAGAAAATGTCAAAATCTTTGGGCAACGTTGTTGATCCATTTTCGCTGGCGGAAAAATATGGAGTTGATGCGGTGAGATATTATTTGCTGCGCGAAATTCTTCCAACAGAAGATGGGGACTTTACCTATGAAAAATTTGAGCAAAGGTACAATAGTGATTTGGCCAGCGGAATCGGAAATTTATTGGCAAGAATTCTCGCATTAGCGATTAAGCCAGATTTTAAGCAAAAAAAAATAAGCAAATTATCTGCCGCTAGCATAGAAAAAACAAAAAAAGATGTTAGAAAATATATAGAAGAATTTAAATTTAGTGAGGCTTTAAAATCAATTTGGGAGTTGATAGGATTTTTCGACGGTTATATAAGCAAAGAGAAACCATGGGAATGGGGAATAGAGGCTTCGCAGGTTATTTCAGATTGTCTTATTGCATTAGAAGAAGTATCAGAATTATTAAGTCCTTTTTTGCCCGCAACCGCCGAGAAAATTAAAAAAGCAATTGAAGAAAAAGAGTTAGAAATATTATTCCCCAGAATTTTAGTTTGAAAAGGAGGTAATACAAATGGTAACGTTCTTTGAAATCGTCGGAATTATTTCATTGGTTTTGTTTTGGTGGAGGTGGAGCAGTTCTGAAATCGTTCAAATTAAGAGCGAAGATATGAGGGAACACGAGCCAGTGTGGAAGAGCTAAGGCTCTTGACAATTGGCGATAAACTGATATAATGAAAACAGAATTAGCTCTTTAAAATTTGGCACGATGCTGAATGGAGCCGATTTTTTCCTCCCGCAGATAGGAGAGTCAGTCATGCTTGTGTTGTCGCGCAAGAAGAACGAGAGTATTGTCATTAACGATGACATTACAATCGTGGTGGTGGAGATCCGTGGGGACAAGGTTCGCCTTGGCGTGGAAGCGCCCAAGGAAGTCCCGGTTCACCGTCGGGAGGTCTTTGACGCGATCCATCGCAACGAACCCACAGAGACCTAATGGTTTAAGATGTTGAGTAATTTGCTCAGCTCGACTAATTTTTCGCAGGGTGCTTAAAAACATCCTGCTCTTTTTTTATTTAAAAATTAGATTAGAATATAAGAATGATTATAGACACACATTCACATTTAAATTTTAAGGCATATGACAACGATAGAGATGAAGTTGTAAAGCGCACTCAAAAAGAGGGCGTTGTTTGCATTGATGTGGGCACAAAATTTGAAACCTCGAAGCGCGCCATAGAGTTGGCTGATAAAAATGAAAATGTTTATGCTGCAATTGGAATGCATCCAATTCATATAAAAACAGATTTAATGAAATTAAAAATGGACGAAGATGAAGGCTCGTTTGCTCCTCTTGGCGAAGAGTTTGATAAAACAAAATATTTAGAATTAGCAAAATCAAAATGCGTGGTGGCAGTCGGAGAAATTGGTTTGGATTATTACTACAAACCAAAAAACGAAACAAAAAAAGAACAATTCAAACAAAAACAAAAAGAAGTTTTTATTGCGCAATTGGAAATGGCAGAAGAATTAAATTTGCCGGTAATTATTCATTGCCGAATGGCATTTGAAGATTTGTACGAAATTTTGGAAAAAAGGAATTTGCGAGGAACAATTCATTGCTTTACCGGAACCTGGCAAGAAGCGCAAAAATTTATAAATTTGGGATTTTATATTGGAATAAACGGAATAATTGATAAGTTGGATTTAACCGAAGTAATTAAAAATTGCCCGCTCGATAAAATTTTAACAGAAACCGATTGCCCATATTTAACCCCAAAAGCTGAGAGTGACAAAAGAAACGAGCCAATATTTGTAAAACACGTTATCAAAAAAATTGCTGATTTACGCGGAATAACTTTTGACGAAGTTGTCACTGTGACTTATCAAAACGCAAAAAATTTATTTAAAATTTAAAATTTGTGCTCCAATAAGGCACATTTTTTATATACGTCAAGATTGAGCCAGGCGGATAAGTTTGATATTATATACTATTATGGTCAAATATAACCCTAAAAAAATAGAGGCAAAATGGCAAGACAAATGGTATGATTCTGGAGTTTTTAAGGCCAAAAATGGCTCTAAAAAGAAGAAATTTTACCTTTTGGTGGAGTTTCCATACCCATCGGGAGATGGGCTTCATGTGGGCCATTGCAGAAGCTACACGGCTTTAGATATTATTGCTCGCAAGCGCAGAATGCAGGGGTTTAATGTTTTGTTCCCAATGGGTTGGGATGCTTTTGGTTTGCCAACTGAAAATTACGCCATTAAAAAAGGAGTACACCCTTCGGTGGTTACAAAAGAAAATACCGACAACTTTAGGCAGCAAATGAAAAATTTGGGTTTGTCTTTTGATTGGTCTCGCGAGGTGAATACAACCGATCCAAAATATTACAAATGGACGCAATGGATTTTTGTGCAGTTATTTAAAAATGGCCTGGCTTATAAGGCAAAAATAAATATCAACTGGTGTCCGAATGATAAAATTGGTTTAGCAAACGAAGAAGTGGTCGATGGTAAATGCGAAAGATGCGGAACAAAAGTTGAAAAAAAAGAAAAAGAACAGTGGGTTATAAAAATAACAAAATATGCCGAAAGATTAATCAAAGATTTAGATGGCGTAGATTATCTTGAAAAAATTAAGACCCAGCAAAAAGATTGGATAGGGGAAAGCCACGGAGCTTTGGTGAAATTTAAGCCCGAAGGAATTGAAGAAAATATCGAAGTTTTTACAACCAGAATTGACACAATTTTTTCGGGCACATTTTTAATTTTAGCTCCGGGAAATAATTTTATTGATAAATATAAAAACAAAATTGAAAATATTGAAGAAATTTTAAAATACAGAGAAGACGCGAAAAATGTTTCTGATATGGACAGGACAAATTTAGACAAAGAAATTACCGGCGTGCAGTTGAAAGGAATTGCAGTCAGGAATCCTGCTACAAACGAAGAAATGCCGGTGTGGATTGCAGATTTTGTTTTGGAGCAATATGGAACCGGGGCCGTGTTTGCCGATGCACATGACAAGCGCGACTTTAAAATGGCAAAAAAATATGGCATTCCATTACGAACTTCAATTAAACCCGACGATGAATTGATTTGGCAGAAAACAAAGAATTTGGAGGAATGTTTTGAGGGCGAAGGAACTCTTTATAATTCGATGCAGTTTGACGGATTAAAATCTGCCGATGCTAAACCAAAAATAATTGCGTGGCTTATGTCGAAAGGTTTGGCCCAGCCAAAAACAAGCTATAAATTGCGTGACTGGATCTTTTCAAGGCAGCACTATTGGGGCGAGCCAATTCCAATGATTTTTTGCAAAAAATGCGGGTGGCAGCCGGTCCAGGAAAAAGATTTGCCAATTGAATTGCCAAATGTAAAAAAATATAAGCCAACAGACACCGGCGAGTCGCCATTGTCTGTAATTACAAAATGGGTAAATGTAAAATGCCCGAAATGCAAAGGAGAAGCCGAAAGAGAAACCGACACAATGCCAAATTGGGCGGGTTCAAATTGGTATTTTTTAAGGTATATTGACCCGAAAAACAGCAAAGAATTGGCCGATGAAAAATTGTTGAAATACTGGATGCCCGTCGACTGGTATAACGGCGGAATGGAGCACACAACTTTGCACTTGCTGTATTCCAGATTTGTTTTTAAATTTTTGTGGGACATTGGAGTAGTGCCAAAATCGATTGGAAGCGAGCCTTATAAAAAAAGAACTTCTCATGGAATGGTTTTGGGCGAAGGCGGAATTAAAATGTCTAAGTCAAAAGGTAACGTAATAAATCCTGATGCGGTGATAAAACAATATGGCGCTGACACGTTGCGTACATATGAAATGTTTATGGGCCCGTTTGAGCAAATGATTCCATGGGATACAAAGGGAGTAATTGGAAGCAGAAGATTTATTGAAAAAATTTGTAAGCTTGCAGAAAAAGATGCGGCTGTAAAAACCGACGAAAGTTTGAGAAAAATTTTGCATAAAACAATCAAAAAGGTTGGTGAGGATATTGATGTAATGAAATTTAACACATCGGTAAGTTCAATGATGGAATTTGTGAATGCATGGCAAGTTTCAAAAGATGGGCTGGATAAAAAAGACTTGGCTGACTTTTTAAAAATTTTGTCTCCATTTGCTCCGCACTTATCCGAAGAAATTTGGAGTCAAAAAGAATTTAAAGGATTATGCTGCGAACAAAAATGGCCAAAATATGACGAAGAATTAATCAGAGAAGAAAAAGTCTTGCTTATTGTCCAGATAAATGGAAAACTTAGGGATAAAATTGAAATAGATTTTGACGCAACTCAAAAACAAGCCGAGAAAACAGTTTTAGATTCTGAAAAAATAAAAGCATTGATTGGAGCGAGTGAAATTAAAAAAATAATTTTCGTGCCGAATAAATTAATTAATATCGTAATTTAATGAAGAAAATTTTATTAGGTTGTGAAGCAATAATTCAGGGGGCTTTGGCTGCCGGAGTAGACTTTGTTTCGGGGTATCCGGGGTGCCCTTCGGCTGAAATCGGTGACGGGTTTGGAAAAATTGCCAAAGATTACGGAGTGTACGCCGAATGGTCAACTAATGAAAAAACAGGGCTTGAAGCCGCAATTGGGGCTAGTTTTTCGGGGTTGAAATCTTTGGTGAATATGAAAAGCTTTGGAATAAATGTTTGCGCCGATGTTTTGCTGCCCTTGGCTTACACTGGTACTAAGGCTCCAATGGTTATTTTTGTGGGTGATGACCCAAATTGCCACAGTTCGGCCCAGTCAGAACAAGACTCAAGAGGATATGCTTTTATAAGCCACATTCCATTTTTAGAACCAAGCGACGCCCAAGAATGTTATAACTTTACAAAACTTGGATTTGAAATTTCCGAGAAATTTAACATTCCCGTAATTTTGCGCACAACAACAAGAGTCGCCCATCAGCGCGCCCCGGTTGTTTTTGAAGAGCCGAAAAAGAGAGAAAGAACAATCGGCGAATTTATAAAAAATTCGCACCAGTATTCAACAATGCCGCCACGAACAATGGAAATGAAAAAAGAGCTTTTGGAAAAAATAAAAAAAATTTCAGCATATGCTGAAATATCAAAAGCAAATATTGTTGCAGGTAAAAAATCTAAAATTGGAATTATAACTTCGGGAATTTCTTATTCTCATGTTGTTGAAGCGCTTGAAAAAATGGGGCTTGATATGCCTGTTTTAAAATTAGGAATTTTTTATCCTTTGCCAGAAAAATTAATTTCGAGCTTTTTAAAAAACAAAACAAAATTGCTGGTTGTTGAAGAGTTGGAACCGCACATTGAAAAAGAAATTATTAAAATTGCAAAGACGGCCAATTCTAAAATTAAAATTTTTGGAAAAGATGTTTTACCTGGAATTGGCGAGCTGAATGCGGAAAAAGTGTGTGTTGCATTGTCAAAAATTACCGGTAAAAAATTTATTGTTATAAAAACTAAATCTTTAAACCTGCCCAAGAGAACAGCCAGATTGTGCGAAGGTTGCCCATATTGGTATATTTTCCCAACATTAAAAAGAGTGGCGCCTGATGCAATTTTTACTGGGGACATTGGATGTAATATGATTGCCGGACTTCCACCGCACAGCATGCATGACACACTTTTTGCAATGGGGGCTTCTATTGGCATTGCGCATGGCGTATCTAAGGCCAGCAAACAAAAAACAATTGCAATGATGGGTGACGGAACATTTTTTCATTCTGGAATTGCGGGCATGATTAATGCCGTTTATAACAGGTCATCTCCGTTGATGGTGGTTTTAGACAACAGAATAACAGCAATGACAGGTCATCAGGTAAACCCCGGCATGGGAAAGATATTAATGGGCGGAGATTCGCAAGAATTAAGCATAGAAGAAATTGCTAAGGCTTGCGGAGTAAAAAATATAGAAGTTTTAGACCCCGCAAACATAAAAGAATTTGAAGAAACCATAAAAGAATTTTTGCAAAAAGATGAAATTTCTTTGATTGTGGCAAAGCGTGTTTGTAAATTATTAGAAAATAGACAGAAAAAAAATGGATAAAAATTTCAATATTATTGTTAATGGAATTGGCGGACAGGGGATAATAACTTTGCTTTCGTTAATTGACGAGGCTGCCCTTATTGAAGGTTATGACGTAAAAAGTTCGGAACTTCATGGGCTTTCGCAAAGAGGTGGAAGCGTGGAAACTCACATTAGGTTTGGCAAAAAGATAAATTCGCCGTTAATTTCTAACGGAGATGCAGATTTAATAATTTCTTTGGAAATGCTGGAAGGCTTGCGAGAGACAGAAAAATCCGGCAAGCAAACGAAATTTTTGATTAATGAATTTGTGTCGCCATTTGAAGGTTCGCTTACCAAAGAAGAAATTAAAAATCAATTGGCCGGCTTAAAAAATGAAATGCATATGGTGCCGGCCTTGGAAGTTTGCAAGGAGAAGCTGCAAAACGAAGTTGTTAGCACAGTTTATCTCTTGGGATATGCCGCAAACAAAAATTTGCTTCCCATTAAAAAAGAATCATTTTTGCAGGCAATAAAAAATATTATTCCGGAAAAATATCAGGATTTAAATATTAAGGCGTTTAATCTTCCCTATGATAACTAAAGTTGTGATAGCTGCTGCGGG
>Ga0114951_10006788_pt1 | contig 9982 bp, 9 predicted proteins | sample AM7aDNAmetaG_FD_88677 | JGI IMG/M metagenome (GOLD analysis project Ga0114951, IMG submission 88677) | Freshwater microbial communities from Finland to study Microbial Dark Matter (Phase II) - AM7a DNA metaG | ecosystem: Environmental > Aquatic > Freshwater > Lake | place: Finland: Lake Alinen...
CAGGGTAAAGGCATAGCTGCCATCCGCCAGGGCGGGTGTTGAGGTAGTACCGCTTAATCCCAGCGTATGCATGGTAGCCGCTGCGTTGGTGGTAGTAATCGTGAATTGAGTGGCCAGCGTGCCCGGCAGACCGACGCTGTCACTGGTCATGCCCGTATCAAAGCTCAGGGTTGCCATAAAATCATAGATTACCCCGCCAATAGTGGCCTTGTCTACCCACGCCACGGTACCCAGGCCTGTACCATGATATGAGTCGCCCATACCAAGGCGAAGGTAAGTGCGTACCACATTGCAGCCGGAGTAAGCCGTAGCAACGTCACTCAGCGAGATCAAGGGATTCCCTGTCACATCGCCGAAATTATTATTCCACTTCTGCCATTGCCCGGCACCGGCGTCAACCGTGTGCCAGCCTGCTGGATTCGTTGTCGGTACAAACTGATATTTTGTGTTGTCAGACCTGTTATCAACCACACCCGTGTCTATTTCGATAGTCATCCATACAGGGTTGGTGCCATACTGGTTCTCGACATCATAAGTCAGGGTACTTCCAGCAAACTCCCCAATGGTGATGCCGGGTATGAAACCGAAAAGTCCATCGTCCCAGTAATGCCCATCTTCGGGATCAGTCGCAAGACCAGCTTTAATGATACCGGCGCTGCGCCCATCGTAGACAGCCGTACTACCCGGTGAAACGGCGACATAATTAGGTGGACCTGAATAGGCGGAAAAAACCCCACCGCCGCCTTCCGCTGTCCAACTCGGTTGCAGATTAGTTACATATACGGTGGAATCAGCCTGTGCCGGTATCGCCGGCGCAGCGAAGATTACTAATGATAAGGATAATAAAATTCCTAGTATCGTCTGAAAAGTCCTATTGACGACCAACCTGTTCATTTCTACCCTCCTGAATATATATTGAATAACACCTTTTTTAAAATTAATTAAAAACAAAAACCGACCATTTTCAGGCCGGTTTCACTATTGGCTAACCGCTATCCAAGTGACCAAATACAAACAGCGGATCTACGCCACCTACGATCGTTATTAATTACTTTTGTTTAAGATTATTGGTCAAACTATCTTACCGCTAGACTCCTCTGACAATATTTATCCATTTTTACTGTTCGTTGAAATATCAATAATGCAACAGTTTCGCTTACAGTATATACATTAATCCTCACTATGTCCTCTCTTTTTGGTAAATGTTTGGTAAAATATAGTTACAGTTTGGTAAATATTAGTTACAGTTTGGTAAATGCTTCATTAATGCTGTACATTCCTCCATGCGGTACTGGTTTTTTGAGTTGATTCGTTGGCACTCCTCTAAATTCCCGTGAGTAAGCTGGCACGAATGAAGCCTTGCGAGCCACCGAAATTGAATTAAAACGAAAATTTATGATTACAACAACCCTGGAACGGTTTTAAACCCTAAAAAAGTAACCCTAAATCGAATAGTCGTAATAGAGTTTTATTTGATTTTATTCCAGATTTTAGCTAAAGTTAATTTTGATCAGGGAACATCGTATTGTATATTCTCCCGCCTGGTTTTATTTCCAAAAAGAAAGTATTTGTGCAGGAGGCCTATAATTGGACAAGGTTTTTCCCAGTCTTGAAGAAGCGATTAAAGATATTCCGGATGGAGCCACTGTCGGTTTTACCGGCTTCTTTACTTGCGGCAATCCCATTTTCCTTACCAGAGCCCTGGCCAAACACGGGGCTAAAAATCTGACCATCGTGGTCATGCAACTGGGTGTCGGTAATGAAGAAATCAATGATCTGCTGAAAAACGGCCAGGTCAAAAAGGCCATCTGCAACTATCCCTTTTACCGCTCTTTTAGCCGCCGCTCATTGTTTGAGGAACTGCTGCGAGCCGGTAAAGTTGAATGCGATTTATACCCCATGGGCACTTTTGCCGAAAAACTTAGAGCTGCCGGGGCCGGCATCCCCGCTTTCTATACTCCTACCGGTGCCGGAACACTGATTGCCGAAGGCAAGGAAGCCAGGGTCTTTGAAGGCAAAGAATGCCTCCTGGAAACTGCCCTGCCGCTGGATTACGGTTTCGTACATGCCTGGAAAGCCGATAGAGCCGGCAACGTGGTCTTCCGCAAAACCGCCAGAAACTATAACCCGGATGTCGCCCGGGCTGCTAAAATCACCATCGTGGAAGCTGAAAATATTGTTGAAGCCGGCGAAATTGATCCGGATCTGGTTCATCTGCCCGGCGTTTATGTTACCAGGGTTGTAAAGGTCGAGCGTCCCACTATCAACGTCACCATTGAAGCCCCTGCCAAATAACGCTAAAGCGAGGATTAAAGTAAAGAAATGGCCAAAACATTTGAAGGTATTGCGAGAGAGTTAATCGCTTTAAGAATAGCTAATGAAATCCCGGACGGCAGCTATGCTAATCTGGGTATCGGTATTCCCACCCTGGTCTCCAACTGGATTGAAGGCCGGGACATTGTCCTTGAAGCTGAGGTGGGTATGTTGAATACCGGGCCTTTGGCCTTCGACGAGCAAATCGATCAGGACCTTATTAATGCCAGTTGCCAGCCGGTTACTGAATTGCCTGGTTCATCCTATTTTGCCAGTTCGGAGTCTTTCGCCATGATTCGTGGCGGACGCATGGATTACGCCGTTCTGGGAGCTCTGCAGGTTGCCGAGAATGGAGATTACGCCGGCTGGAACGTTCCATCAGCCAACCGCGGCAAACTGGGCAACATCGGCGGTTCCATGGATTTATCAGTCGGAGCCAAACACCTCTTTATAGCCATGGAGCATGCCACTACCACCGGAGAACCCAAAATCCTGAAACGTTGCACTTATCCCATCACCGCCAAAGGCGTAGTCAAGAAAATCTTCACCAACCTGGCCGTAATTGAAATCACGCCCAAAGGACTGGTCTTGAAAGAAGTAGCCCCCGGCTTAACCTCAGCCGATGTGCAGTCCGTTACCGAAGCTAAGCTCATCGTTGATCCCGATTTAAAAGAGATCGGCCTCTAAAAGTTAATAGTATTTGATAAAAAAGCCCCCATTCTCATCTGTGAGGATAGGGGCTTTTTTTTATGCCATTCATATGAATGGCCCGCCAATCTGCCTTATTTGAAAAGTCGTAACTGCCAGTCCGGGGGACCGGTTCTGGTATTATTTGTTAAACAAGTTTAGAATATGCTATAAGCCTATCAGCATTTTTAAATCAGCCAGGAGGCGAAGCGTGAAATTAGGCATACCCATATTGGTTGTAGGAATCCTGTTGCTGTTCGTATCTCTTCCAATGTCAGTATTTCTTGTTATCAAAGGTGTTGACAGTTTAGCAGCAGGCACTGTTCTGGGAGGAGCCATGGCCTACGCGCCTGTCGCTGGTGTCGTTCTCGGCTTTTTGCTGACTGCCATCGGCGCTACCAGAACCTTTAAAGACTGAGCTGGGTCTTAACCGCTGAGAACGAACATCGGTGCGATGTCTTCTGGTGGTTTGCGGTCATTGGGTATGAGATCATTGTTCATATATACCGCTTTGCCGATAAGGTCCAAGGTGGATTTTTCCGGGTCTGCTCCCTGTATATTGCCCATAATCCAGGGTCCTTCCTCCAGTTCCACTACCACTACCAGGTAAGGCCCTTGCCCGCGATGGTTTTCTGGTGGTATGAAGACCGTTGTAAAAGTGACAATCTTACCCTTGCCTGAAAGAACCACCACCTCTGAGTCAGTTGCTCCGCATTGTCGACAGGCCAGCCTCGGAGGCGCTGTCACGAAACCGCAAGTCTTGCACTTAAGCCCCGACAACTTATTCTCTCTGAGAGCCAATCTATATTCTTTGACGCCTAGTTGTTCTCCCATGCCATCTCCGTCTTGCTTAAACTTGGAATTCTACCCTCGCTCCATGATGATGTTGCAATTGATGTTGCCGCAGGCTCCCATCGCGTCTGTCAGGCCGATCTTTGCTCCCTCCACTTGTGTGGCTCCGCTCTCCCCGCGCAACTGCTTGAAAATCTCATATACCTGCGCTGCCCCGGTAGCCCCTACCGGATGTCCTTTGGATTTGAGTCCTCCCGATGGATTTACCACTACCTTCCCGCCCAACTGCGTTTCGCCGCGAGCTGAAGCAGCGCCGCCTGTGCCGTATTCAAATAACCCCAGGCTCTCTAGAGCCAGCATTTCCGCTATAGAAAAGCTGTCATGCAGCTCACAGACGTCAATGTCCTGCGGTTTGACGCCCGCCATTTTATAGGCTTTACTTACCGACACTTCTCTGGCTATCAGCCTGGGCAAATAGGCCTGCTGGCAGGTGAATCCCCCGGATGAAGCTTGCCCGACGCCCGTGATGAAAACCGGTTTATCGGTCAGCTTACGGGCGATTTCTTCTGATGTCATTACTACCACAGCGGCTCCATCAGAAAATGGGCAGCAATCGTAAACATTGAGAGGTTGGCAGACCACAGGACTGCGGAAAACTTTCTCAACCGTCAATTCACGCTGTAAGTGCGCTTTAGGATTCAAGGCCCCGAATTTATGGGCTTTTACTGAAACAAGCGCCATTTGCTCTTTAAGCTTCTCGATCGGCATATTGTATTTTTTCGCATAAAGATTGGCTAGCATCGCGAAAATACCAGGAAAAGTGATCCCGGTGGGATAATCGTAAAACCGGTCGGCATACATGGCATAAGTCTGAGTAGCCAGATGCGTTCCCATCGAGGCGGCCTTTTCCATACCGCCTACCAGCACAACATCATACAACCCGGAGGTTATCCAGATAAAGGCGTCTATTATAGTTACGCTGGAAGAAGCACAGGCGCCATCATAGATATTAGCCGGCACATTTGATAAACCCAGATTCTCAGCTATAAAAGTTTGAGCAATCTGCTGGCCTTCCTCATAGTCAGCCAGAACGTTGCCTACCAGCAAAGCCTGAACGTCCCGGTTTTTCAGATTGGCCATATTGAGGGCATCCATGGCCGCTTCACTGAAAAGCTCTGTATTGGTACGGGATTGAGCCCCGCTAAAAACCGTCTGGCCTACGCCCACCACCGCCACTTTACGCATAAACAAACTCCCGAATAACATTATTATTACTGTCTGAACTAGCCCCTTGATCACCTTTGCTGTCAACCGGATGGTAGATGGCTGAATCAGCCAGGATCTCGGCGATGTCCATCACTTTTAGTCTTTCCTCCACGGCCCTGGTTTTAATGCCGTCCTGAAACATCTGCAAGCAATAAGGACAGGCTGTTGCCACAATGTCCGCCCTGGTTGTCATGGCTTGTTCAGTGCGCATGACGTTGATACGCTCTCCCACCTTCTGCTCTTCCAACCACATATGGCCGCCGCCGCCGCCGCAACAGAAACTGCGCTCGCGGTTGCCTTCCATCTCGACTAAGTTTATATCCGGCACGAAAGCCAGAATATCGCGGGAAGTCTCGAAGATATCGTTATACCTGCCCAGATAACAGGGATCGTGGAAAGTGACCTTTCCGCGAGGTCCTTTTGAAACTTTCAACCGGCCTTCCTTAAAGAGTTGCAAAATGAATTCCGTATGATGTATGACCTTTAATTCTCCGCCGAACTGGGGATATTCGTTTTTCAACGTATTAAAACAGTGCGGACAACCGGTCACGATCTTTTTGATTTTATAATTTTTCAGAATCTCTATGTTTTTTAGTGCTTGCCTTTGATAAAGGTATTCGTTGCCCAGTCGGCGGGCAGGATCCCCGCAGCAGCTTTCCTCGCTGCCCAGCACCCCGAATTTAATCCCCGCCATCTTCATGAGTTTGGCAGTGGCCTGCGCCACTTTCAAGCTGCGCTCCTCGAGAGCTTCGCTGCACCCCACCCAGTATAAAACCTCTACATCGGCGTTTTCAGCCAGAGTAGGAATATCCAATCCTTCCATCCAGCCTTCACGGGTCATCAGTGTGCCTCGCCAGGGATGTCCGCGGTCTTCAATGCTGCGCAGAGCTCCCTTGGCTGTCTCAGGTATGCAGGCTTGCTCCAATACCAGGTTACGTCTCATCTCCCCCAATTTAGCCATGGGTTCCGCCCATACCGGGCAAACCTCCTGGCAGGCCAAACAGGTTGTGCAATTCCAGATGGCTTCAGTCTCAATAATTCCGCCAATCATGGGTTTTTCTTCTACCATTATAGTTGCTGCTGCATCGGCAGAAGCTTCTGTTTGAGCGGCCTTTTCAGATCTTTTAACTGCTTTGGCTTGGGCGGCCATCAGGGCAGGTGCTTTTTTCAGCCAGTTACCCTTCAAACTCTGCAGGACTTTCTTGGGAGAAAGAGGTTTGCCGCTTAGATGGGCTGGGCAATTGTCCTGGCAGCGCCCGCAGTCGGTACAGGCGTCCATGTCCAGGATATTTTTCCAGCTGTAATTTTCAATCTTAGAGACTCCGAAAGACTCCGCCTTCTCCATATCTATCGCTTTCATGGCTCCTCTCGGGCCCAGGTTACGCCAGTATACATTCAGGGGAGAGATGACTATATGCCACAGGCGGTTAAAGGTCAAGGATATGTAAATCAAAAAGCCGAAAGTGATCATGGAATGAGCCCACCACATAATGCGGTGCCATAGTAGGAGGGAGCTTTGATTGAATTGCTTAAAATATTCTGCCAGCAAAAACCCGCCGGGAGACCAATGCGACCAGGCAGGGTGCTCAACTACTTCATTAGAAGCTATACGCAGACCTTCCACCACAAAACCGGAAACGACAATCAGTACGATAGCCAGCAATGCCATCAGGTCTTCTAATTTGTTATCCAGCCTTTCTGGTTTCTGCCCATAGCGGCGCACAAATTCCATAATCACGCCCATCAGGGCCATTATGCCGCCGATATCCACAAACAAGGAATGGGAAAAATACATACCGTTTATCAGAAAGTCATATACATAATGCGAAATAATATCCAGACCTGTGCCTATCAGCAAAAGAATACAACCGATGGCGATCAGGCCATGGGCTGCGCCGGCATAAAACTCCCTGGGCATCAGGTCCGTCAGCCTGAAAGATCGGTGCCCCAGGTTTTCTGCTATACCCACGAATTTACGCTGAAAAAGTCCGTCTATTATGGCCGCTCTGAAAAAAAGTTTCCAACGTCTGTTCTTATTGCCCTTTAGCAGCGCATCGGGCTGACCGACATGCCACATTTTATAACGCCGGATAAAAGCCCACGCCATAAGACCCACGACGATTACAGCGATTACATACAGGGCATTATGGTACGGGATATTCCAGAAAACTTCTCTTTTAGCGGCTTCTTCTGCCAGAAGTGGCGGCATAAATTATCTCCGAATAAGTTGGCCAACATCTCTATTTTAACGTAAACGGCCAATTGAAACAAAAATGCCCAGAGTGACCGCCAGAATATCGAAGAAACTGAAATGACCTGGCCAGAAGGTGAATGAAGCGACAAGATAGGCACAAACCACCGCAATACCCCCTATTATCGCCAGCTTGACTCCAGCTTTGCGGTTAACCGAAAGGGTGATACCCTCACCTATGACAAAGCCCACAGCCGGACCGATCAACCAACCCAGGTACAGGAACGGCACAAAAATACGCACTAGCCCCCAGATGAGACCGCATACGATCGCCAACACCAGTCCTGCTCCGGCGGCCCTGATATAATATTTGCCTGAGACCTGATATGTTGGTACACGGGATAAATTAGCGCAGGATTGACAGCGTCCACCCACGGGCGTTTGTATCAAACATTTGGGACAAATGGGATCGCCGCATTTGTTGCAATAGAGGTTGGTTTCAATCCGGGGATGCCGTTTACATTGTGCCATTAATGTTGTTTTTGTTCCGTTTTTCCATTCGTCTTTAGATTAGAGGGACTGTGATTTACCCATTCCTTTGCGTCACGGATGTCGCGGTCGAACAGGAATCGATTGACTAATATTTGTAAAGTTTTAACATTTTTTGATCTTTCCGAACGGGGTGCAGTGAGTCGGCGTATGACCAGTATTAAAAATAGTACCAAAAGCCCCAGACTCAATATCAACGGTTTCCCCAAAGCCCAGCTGGTCAATGGCAGAGTCGCCATAGCTGCCAGGACGGGTACTGGCGAACTGCCGATTATTAGTGTCAATAAAGCTAAGAATAAAAAGCCCGGTATGCCCAGCGGAAGCAGGTAGAGACCTACGCCGATGGAAGTGGCCACACCTCTACCTGCGTTAAAACGCAAAAAGACAGGCCAGTTGTGACCGATGATGGCTGCCAGGCCCATAACCACTTGATGTGTTGTATCCAGATGCAATAACTGGGCCACACCAACTGCCAGGATACCTTTCAGAATATCGTACAAAGCTACTAAGATACCCAATTTCTTCGAGAAGCTCCGGTAGACGTTGCTTCCGCCTGCTGTTCCACTTCCGTAACGGCGGATGTCTTTTCCGTAGCGCCATTTTACCGCCAGAAAGGCTATAGGGACAGAGCCGAATAGGTAAGCAGCTCCAATACATACAAACCAGCCGAGTATTTCAACCATTCTTCCTGAGATTCCCTGTTTATATTAATTCAGACTGTTTATTAATGCCTGACGTAGGATCGTTGACGGTTTAACTCTATCAGCCTTTCGACCGATTCTAAAGGGACTTCTACAGTGCCCAGCGGAGATTCATTCATAGCGTCCAATCCATGAAAATCACTTCCGCCGGTTGGTATAAGATCGTATTGTTCGGCTATTTGCAACAGCTTCTTAATTTGCTCTGGATCGTAGTTATTATAATAGACTTCCATGCCGGCCAAACCACCCAGTTTCAAATCGCCTATAATAGCTTCAAAGTTTTCGAAAGCCAGGGGGTGGGCTAAAACAGGAATCCCGCCGGCCCGCAAGATCAATTGAATGGCTTCGATTGGAGTAATCTTGTCTCTTTCAACATAGGCTGGACCACCCCGGGTGATGTATTTCGTAAAAGCTTCACGAAATGAATTGATATAGCCTTTTTCCAACATGGCCTGAGCGATGTGAGGACGCCCGATAGCTCCATCGCCAGCCAACTCTTCAACTCGTAAAAAATCTATTTTAAGGCCCATTTTACGAAGTTTGTTAATCATCTTCTGGGCACGTTCTATACGGCAATTGCGCAGCCTTTCCAACGTTTGTATCAATTCAAGGTTATCAGGATCGTAGTAATAACCCAGAATATGCAATTCACCTGCCGGAACATCAGTATTGATCTCCACTCCTTCGATAACCGTAAGTCCCGGATTCTTTAAAACAGCTTCCTGTGCCTTGGCGACACCATCAATGGAGTCGTGATCGCAAATGCCGATGTATAAAAGACCGGCTTCCCTGGCTTTACATACAATTTCAGCCGGTGTGAACTTGCCATCTGAGGCTGTTGTGTGAACGTGAAGGTCAACCCTGCTCATGGAATATCCACTTCCCGGTCCAGACGCTCAATACTCTCAGCCTGGCCGGATTTTTCATCGACATTGATTAAAACCGAGTTTAAGGTTACTCTGGTACCCGCGCTTACTGGCAGGCGGTGTGGCATGGCGGTCAGGAATCTCTGGAGCACGGCCTGGACATCGTCACCGATTATAGAATCTACTGGACCGGTCATACCGACATCTGTTACATGGGCAGTCCCCTTTGGAAATACTTTTGTATCAACCGTGCCAACATGGGTATGAGTACCCACGATGGCGCTGACACGGCCATCCAAATACCGGCCCATTGCCACTTTTTCAGAAGTGGCTTCTGCGTGAAAATCCACGATAATCACCGAATGTTTTTCGCTCATACCATTCAATAGGTTATCTATTGCCCTGAATGGACAGTCAAAGTTTTGCGCGAAAAAAGTTCGGCCGATCAGATTAACCACCGCCACGTTCTCAAAGGTCAAACATCCGCGCCCGGGGACACCCGGAGGATAGTTCAAAGGCCGCAGAATCGGCAATTCACCGTCCAGGTGAGGGATAATCTCTTTTTGATCCCAGATGTGATTGCCGGAAGTCAGTACATCTACCCCCGCTTCCAACAG
>Ga0114951_10006789_pt1 | contig 9982 bp, 8 predicted proteins | sample AM7aDNAmetaG_FD_88677 | JGI IMG/M metagenome (GOLD analysis project Ga0114951, IMG submission 88677) | Freshwater microbial communities from Finland to study Microbial Dark Matter (Phase II) - AM7a DNA metaG | ecosystem: Environmental > Aquatic > Freshwater > Lake | place: Finland: Lake Alinen...
TGGACGGCTTGGAGCGAAACGGCGCGCAGGCTGGTGTCGATCAGGCTCAAAATGTGGCGGATCCATTGCGGTGCCATACTTAGGGGTGGCGGTGGGTTTTCGAAGTCGCAAGCAAAGCTGAGGTTGGCAACTTGTTGGTCGACGCGGTTTTGGGCGGGCGTGTACCATAAATCGATGAGGTGTAGTTTGTCGGCGGGTAGCAAATCGATTTGCGTTCTGTTTTGGTGGGGCGGAGGGTGGTGCGGTGGTGTGCCGTCGGCTTTGACCCAGGCTCCCGGCAGTGTGGTGCTTAGCCACGTGGCGTTTTCGAGTTTGGTGCAGAGTCGGAAGAGGTTGCGGTTTTTGGTGATCACGAGGAGGCGGCAGTCTTTGTCCCCGTTTTCGCGTATGATTTCTTCGATGGGTTCCCATTGGCTGCCGCTGGGATCCGTGCGGTACACAATTGAATTGCTGGCGATTTTTTCGAGCCATTCGCGATACCACTTAGTAATCAGTTTGGTTGGTTGGCGCACGCCCGGGAGGGAGAGGGTTTGGGCTGCTTTCTGCCTCGTTTTTCCGTCGAGCCCGGCGTCGAGCCCCGTCAGGTCGATAGCGGGCGCAACTGCGACCGGGGGTAACTTCGCTTTTTCTGCAGGCATCGGCAACTGCGACCAGTAGGTTCCTAACGTTTCGTTTAGCCATTGCAGGCTGCCGGCGGCGCGCGCCTTTTTTTCGGTGGCAATGATAAGCGCGTGGAGCTTGTTTTCGAGCTTGGTGGCCGGGGTGCTGCGCCAGTTGTCGGCCTCTTCGTCGGGTAGCTCATTGGTAGCCAGGCCGGTTTTGCTGCCGCTATTTGCTTGGGTGCCATCGACCCGGTGGAAGTTAAGCTTCGGTGTGGTGGCCAGCAGATCGCTGATGCGAATGGTGTGTGCGTGGTCAATCAGTTTCATGGCCTCCAGCGGGGTTAAGCGACTAAGACGCTTGGAGGATGGGCACCATGCGGACTTGTTTTCATCGGTGTCGGCATGGTGCATGTAATTGATCAAGGCCTGGGCGATCGGTAGTTTTTGCAGGACCAGGGTGGCAATCAGGTCGGCGCATTGGTCCCGCGCGTCGGCGGCGATGCTGAATTGCAGGAAGTTCACTGCGGTAAGCCAGGGGAGTTGTTGTAGGAGGTTGGGCAAGGTGGTCCCGCTGTCGTTGTCCACCCTGATTTTGATGGCGCCGTCTTGGTGGATGCGGTTGGGGTCTTCCAAGGTGGGCCAGCAGTCGGCGCGGACCAGGAGTTGCGTGTCTTTTTGCAGGTGTTGTAGGTAGTGGTCGCGCTTCCATATGTGTCCGTGGGCGGTGGCGCAAAGATTTTCGCTTTGCCAGACGATGCTGGTCAGCCCGTAACGCTGGCCGGTGATCGGACAGTCGTAGTGTTTGGGCTCGGTGGGTTCCAGCTCCGCCATCGTCTGGTAAAGCGCGTCGAGGTCCTGTTGTTTGATCCCGCGCAGGGTGGCGCCGGTTTCCATGATGAAAGCTTGTTTTTTGGTTTCGGCGCTGCGCGTGGTTAGGCGTTGCAGCAAGACTTTGGCGTGTTCGCGGACGGCGGGGTCGGTCAATTGTGCGAGGGAAAGGTGGTCCATATAAAAGGCGAAAGCCGCGGCACGAGCGGACGTCGTAGCGCGGCTGGAGTTTGGTTGGAACTGCTGTTTTAGCGTCGGCTCAGCCAGAGTGAGACCGGGAAATGATCGGTGTAGAGAGCGGGTTCTTTGTTGTGGCGATGCTTGTTGATGCGCAGGTCCGAAACCATTAGTCCGCTTTTTCCCGTATAGAGGCTTGGGGAGAGGATCATCCGATCAAAGTAGCCTTGCCCATGCGTTTTGAAATCAGGGAGTTGGGCGACGGTGAAGAGGTCGCGCATGGGGGGCTGGGCTGCCTGCAGGAGGGCGATATCGCTGCCCGCTGTGCCCGGCGGTGTTTTTTCGTTGAAGTCGCCGAGAATGAGAATATTGGCGTTGGGATCTTTGCTTAGAAAGCGCATCGACCAACGGAGCAACGCCTGGCATTGCGCACGGTGTTTGCGCTCCCCGTCGTCGCCAATGGGACGGCGCAGGTGGACAACGCAAAGGACGAGTTTAGTGGCACTCGCGTTTGTGAGCACGACGGTGAGATGCTTGGAAAGTTCTTTTTCCAGCTCGCTGGGGCGCGCGGGACGGCCATAAACCCCCCACCCGGCGTCGCTTTGGAACAAAGCGCCCACGTTCTGTTTCGTTTGCGTGTCTTTGCCCGGAACAAACAGCGGTTGAAACGGATGACGGTAGCGTTGGGTAGCGGCGTGGGCCAAAGCGGCCACGTCTTTTTCAGCCGCGATTTCCTGGAGGCCGACGAAGAGCGGCGTTTGCTCGGGCAGGAGGCCGATGAGGTGCCCGGCTTTGAGGCTGAACTCGTCCGGGGTCAGGCGTTTTGATGTTAGCGTTGGCCGGCGGCGGCTGGTCGCCGAAACACCAATAACAATTCATGGTGTTGATGAGCACCGTTTGGCCGTGCGCGGCCGACAGGAGCCCAGGCAGAAGCAATAGACAGAATAACGTTTTAAGGTGGCGCATAGTTTAGAAAAAGGTATCCAGCAGCATGGCTGCGGTCAGGCTGAAACTGAGACAAGCGAGGGTGTCCGGAAACGTTTTGGTGCCGGTGTTTTGGGTGGCGGCGGAGCAGAGCCAGGTAGCGAGCAGGCAGGCCACCATGAGTGGTGGGCTGGCAAAGGTGGCGAAAATTCCGAGGGTGGCGCCGGTGAGCACCGTGGCGGGGACAGTAAGCGGTGGTTGGTTGACCGGGTGGGCGGATTGGCCGGTTGCGGACGGCCCGGATTTCGGGCGCCAGAATTGCAGGAGGATCCAAGCGGTGAGCGCGCCGGTGGCGGTGGCGATGAGCGTGGTTATGTTTTCGGGCGCGGTTTGCGGTCGCAGGTAGCAGGTCAAGGCCGCGGTTACCCAGGCCGCCGCCGCCAGTCCGCTGACTGCGGCGCCGGTTTTGCAGAGCAGCAGGCTGTTAGTGATGGCCAGCGCGGCGCTGGTCCCTAAGGCGAGGGTCAGTCCGGGCGCTTGGGTGGCGTGGAACACCGTCAGAAATAACACGCAGTACGCCGCCTCCCAGATGAGGTATTTGGGGTGGATCGGCGCGTGGCAGTACCAGCATTTGCCGCGGCTGATAATCCAGCCCAAGAAGGGGAGGTTGAGCCACGGTGGCAATAGGTGATGGCAGCAGGGGCAGGCGCTGGGTTTGCTGACCACATTCTCGCCGCGCGGGATGCGATGCAGGCAGACGTTTAGGAAGGAGCCCAGGCAGGCGCCGAGGACGGCCATGGTGGTGGTGGTGAGGAGGGATTTCATAATTTGTGGCACCGTGCCTTACTTGGTTGGTTGTTTGCCATCCGGTCTTCCTCTCTATGCGCGGCATTGGTTACGTACGTGTAGGCTTCGCTGGAATCCCTGAATACTTTATGGCTGCCTGGGCCTTGGGCTTGGGCTTGCTCGCGGAGGTAGATCAGTTTGCGCTTTGCGTCGTGCAGCCCGGCCAATAAGTCGGGGCCGGCCTCAGCCACGTCGTTAACCCATATCCGATCGGCTGGGTGGTCGCAGCACGAAGCGGCGAATTGTGCGGCTTCGCGCGTGTGCGCCAGTTCTTCCCACCAGTCGGGGTCGGGCGTTGACGCGTTATTTGGGTTGGAGCTGTGGGGGGTCATTTGCCTTGCGTGCGTTTTTCAGGACGTGGCTGCGGAGGATAGATCCGCCAGCAGTTTGCGGTAGCCGAGGCGATACGTGACCGATTTTCCTACGGAGGCTTCGCCGGTGATTTCGCCGACCAGTTTTCGATGGCCACTGGGCAGAATTTCCCAGATTTCCAGGCGGTCGGTTTTGGTGCCGAGAGTGGTGTCGCCCAGTTTTTTGGCGTAGTTCTGCCAAAGCTGCAAAATCCCCTCGGCGAGGAATCGGTCGGCGAGGATCAATTGCCGATGGAAATGGCTGCGGGTTTTATGGTCGGCTTCGGCCCAGCTGCCGAAGGGCGCAATGACGAAGTGGGTGCTGCGCCCCTCTTTGCCGCGCATTCGTTCAGCGGCATAGGCGCTGACCTTGGTCATGAGTGCGCGGGCTTGGGTCAGGTTTTGCGACCAGGCCATGTTGGCCGTGTTGGCGGCGGCTTGCAGCTTGTCCAGTTCCGCGTCGCTGAGCGACCACAGGCTGGTGTCTTTCCATGCGGCTAGCGCCGGGTCCCACAGCTTCTTTGGTGGTTCGCTGGGTTTGCTGGGTTCGTTTTCTTCGTCGGCGGGTTGCGGGTTGACTTGCTTTTGTTCTTCGACCCAGAGCAGCGCCGTTTCGCTGGTTTGCAGCACGCATTCCTGGTCAATGGTGATTTTGCTGGCGTTGGTAAGCGCGGTGAGCAGGTGATCGCCAAAGGAGGCCTGGAGGTCCTGGGCAGCGCAATAAAAGCGGACCCAGCCCGTTAGTTCATCGAAGTCGAGGCGGCCGCCAGCGCGCAGGTCTTCGCTAAGAAGGTTGAAAAGGGTGTCGGCTTGGGTGCCCGCGGGCTCCTCTGTTGTCCGGAACTGGTCGGGGGTCACGTTGTCGCCCAGTTCTTCGAGCGTTTCAAATTGGAAGATCTGCTGCACTTCCGGTGAGGAACCGGCTGTGAATTTTCCGGTCTGCCGGTCGAAGCGCACCTCGTTTTTGCCTTTTAGGTAATAGTCGATGCCGAGCAGAATTTGGTATTTGGTGGGGGTGGTCATGGTTTATTGGTTCGGTTTGGTTCCAAAGTCGGATGCGATGTCGCGATCCAGGAGTTTGAGGGCGGCCGCTTCCTGCTGCCGCTCTGGGTCGGTGGGTTCGTAGGCTTGCCCTTTCTGCCGGTAGACAAGCCGCTTTTCGTTCAGGCTTCGCAGAAAAACGACTGCTTGCTTGCCATTCTCCTTATGGAGTAGCGCGACGAAGTCGCGCACGCTTTGATCGTATGTCTTGCGGGTTGCCAGGCGCAGTTGCGGCCACTGGCTTTCTGGTTTGAGTTCGAGCTTGCCGGTTTCCGCATCCTTGGCGCGGTCGCCGTGGAACAGGATCCAGTGGGGGTCGTACTCATAGGGGGTTAGCGCATCCCAGTCCAGGAGGCGTTTGAGCCAGCCGATCATGACGTCGGGCTGTTCGATCGCATAATCGTGGATCGGTTTGGCGGCCCCCATGTTTAGCAATACGATCATGTTTTCTGCGGTTTGGTCCGGGCTGCGGGCTAAGTCATAACGGGCGCGCAGTTGGCCCGCCATGAGCCAGAACACCGCTTGCTCCTTTTTTCCAAGTTGGAAGAGCTTGCGGGCGGAGAAGAAGAGCAGCGGGGGTGGGGCTTGGCCGGGCTGTTTTTGGATTAATTTGAGCGCCGCCAGGTGGTCTTCTTTGTGGGGGCTTTGAAAGGCATGGTAGATTTCGTCCAGGTTGAGCGGCACCTTAGCCGCTGGCTTGGCTGGCTGGGACGGATCGGCGGCGTCTTTCTCCTGGGCAAGCAAGGGGCCTTGGCTTAGGGCCAAGGCCAGCATGGCGATGAGCACAGCGGGGCTCACTGCGCGTTGGAGTTGGCGGCCGGCGCACGGGCGGGTCCGGCGGCGGCCGGCGGGTTGGGTTTGCGGGTGGCTTGCGCAGCCTGCTGGGTTCGTAGTTGGTGTTTGAGGTTGGCCACCCATTTCGCCAGCTCGTCGAAATTGTGGTTGTTGGGATCGATCCTTTGGCCGGTGGCCACGAGGGTGTCTATTTCGTCGAAGCGGCTTTTGCGCAGGAAGATCTGGCAAAGCTGGACGACGACGTCGGGATTGTAGGGGCAGAAAGCCCAGGCCTGCTTGAGCGCAAATTCGGTTTCGCGCTCGAGCAGGGCCGTCATTTCGGGGGTGTGACCCGTTTGGTTGAGGTGGTAGTTGTAGATACCGGCGATGGCTTGGCGCAGCTTGGAGAAGCTCTTTTGCGCCTGGTCGTCGCGGAGGAATTTGGGGTCGCCGGGGAAGCCGGTGTGGTTGTGTCTGACATAGGTTTTTTCGATAAAAGCAGCGATGTCTTTGACGGGGGTGTCGTAGGTGATCCAGTTGCCGATGAGGCGGTTGCTGTAGCGCGACCAGAATGCGTGGTCTTTCTCCATTACGCTGGGGTCCAGGGATTGCACGGGTTGGCGATTTAGCTTGAGGATGATGCCGTACGGCAGGGCATAGGGGTACATCCATTGGATCGGGAGGCTTTCTTCGACGTAGAATTCGCGGTCCGGGTTTTTGTCGAAGATGATTTTGGCGATGGCGCCATTGATTTGCATTATGCCTGTTTGGCCGCCGATGGTAATGTGCCCGTCGGGCGTGGTGTTAACTTGTTCGCCCGGCAAGAGTTGGTTGTTTTTCCAGCGTTGCTCGACGTCGCGGATGTAGGTGGAGAAGCTTTGTTCGGCCTCCTGGCGGTTGGGAATGTAGATTTCTTTGGGCGGAAAGACGCCTTCCTGGCGATGCCGGTCTTCGACGCGTTTGCCCCACCAGGTGACCAGGTCGTCCAGTCCGGTTAGCGCGGGGGTGTGAAAGAAGTTTTGGAAGAAGGGGGTGTCGGTTTGGGTGGACCGGTTGTAGTGGGCGCGGATGTAGTTTTGGTAGGTGGCATCCGCCAACGCGTTTTGGGTGATGATGTACACGTCGCGCCGGTCAAAGTCGGGGTCCCGGCGTTGCGCGGGTTGGATGAAGCTTTCGCAGAAGATCATGTAAGTGGGGCAGAACCGGCCCGGATCGGTGCCGCCGTAGAGCACGGCCCCTTTGGCCATTTCGGGGTAGATAGCGAAGGGCGGTTTGAACATGTCGTGACCGTACCAGAATCCAAACAGATGGCCGTGCTGCTCCGCGTCCTCCCAGTTGGCCACAAAGGATTGGACCGGGAAAAGGCAGGCGGCGATGCCCAGGAGGGCAATGCTTTGCCGCCGCTTGAGCCACAAAAGACCGGCGGCGATGAGCGTAATGGCCAGGAAGAGCAAGCCTTGGCTGCAGGTTAGCCAAGGATGCGCTCCGAGTGAAAACGAGGCGATGGCTTGGAAGCACCGGGTGCCAAAGGCGGCGTCCGGTTCGACCTCGCTCAGCGTGTTTTCCGATAGGAGCCACGCCAGCCCGGTGAGGAGGGCGATAGCAGACCAGATTTTGCGTTTGCGGTCGGCGATGTGTTCTTGCAGCCACCAGGCGCCGGTGGCAATGCCGGTGCCGATGAAGATGGCAATGAAAACGTGGGAGGCCGTAAAAAAGACCCGGGTAAGGTCGCGTTGGGCGCGGTCGAAGCCGGGGTTGATTAGCAGGAGCAGGAAAGCCGACAGGAAAAGGAATAGGCCGGTCAGGCCGATCAGCCAGCGCTTTTCCTGGGGACCCAGCCGCCGCCAGAGGCAGAAGGGGACCAGGGCCAGGAGCAGGTAGAGGTAGTGGAATTCGTCGGCCGCCCCGGAGATATAGGAGACGATTTGGTGACCGTAGCGGAAGGGGTCGTCGGTGGGGGCGACGGCCTGATATTGGCCGCGCTGGACTGCGTGCAGGAAGCCTTCCGGGGTGCGTGGGTACCCCCAGTTCATTGGCGGATTGGTGGCGGAGAAAACGGGCATGAGCAGGAAGAGCCCGGCGCCGGCCGCCCAGGCCGTCGCGCTAATGACAACCGGTTTCCATTCCCGGAAAGGCGGCGGTGCCTTCAGACAGAGGTAAACCGCGAGAAACGTGGAAAGGATGCCAATGGCGTGGATTATGTTCAGCACCGGCGGATTGTTCGATATGCTGGGCAGCTTGTCCTGGCTGACCGCGTAGAAGATGCCGAGATAAACGAGGACATTGCCGAGCAACATATCGCGGCCGATCTTTCGGTTTACGGCCACCACCACTACTTCGATGCCCATGGCGGCTACGAGGAGCGACATATGGTTTGTTAAGGTCACGCCGAAGGCAAACATGGCCAGGTAGAGATAACGCCGGAAGTCGGGCTGGTACGCCCAGCGCAGGAGAAGCGCCACAACGGTCATTAGGGAAAGGACGCTCAGGGTGTAGACCTCGACAATGACCGCTTGGCTCCAAAAATAGCCGTTTACGGCCATGAGCAATCCAGCCACGATGCTGGCGCAATGCTGCAACGTGGCGTCGCCGACCGCCGGGCTCTGCCGCAGCAGGGTCGGACGGAGCAGAGTAATGAAGCGGTTGGTGACGAGCGTAATCAGGCCGCAGGCGGCTGCTCCGGCTACCGCGGAAGAGACGGCGACACGCCAGGCTATGTTGGAGAAAGGCAGCAGCACCGTGAAGAGCCACGTGTATAAGGTCCAAACCGGGTAGCCCGGGGGATGGGGGACGCCCAGGTAGAAGGAGGCGGTAGCCAGCTCGCCGGAATCCTCCAGCGTTAGGTCCGGGGCGAGGGTGCACAGATATACGGCGAGCGTAATGAGGGTGGTAATGCCGGCGAGCAGCCAGTCGGTTTTACGGTAGAACGGACGCCACGCCGGTTTAGGCAGGGCGTCTTTATTGGCACCCGGATGCTGCGGTTTGGTTTTCGGTTGAGGTGGCGTTGCGGCCGTTAGGGTGGTGGGGGTTGGGTTAGCCAAGCCGGGACGGTTGCGATGTTTGCTCATGCAGATGCGATTAGCAGGAAGGCGGCGGACAGGGAATTGGGGGGGACGGTGTTAGGGCCGGTTACTTTGGCTGTTGCGGTTCCGGCAGAAATGGGGTGGGCGGTTTGCCCAGCTGTTGTTCAAGCTTTCGCAGTTCGGTGTATATCGGGGTCCATTGGCGGGTGAGATGATCCATATCGGCCCACAGGCCTTGGGTTTGCTGGTTTAGCTGGCCATAACTGGCTTTGATTCGGTGGGTTTGCACGTAGTTGTCATATTGTGTGAACTGCTGCTGCAGTTGCGTTAAGGTATGCGTGTCGACTTTGGAGGCGGCAACCTTGACGAGGTTGGCTTGCAATATCGAAAGCTGCTGTTCTTCGGGCTGGAGATTCGGCGCGTTACTGAGGAGCAGCACAGGCAGATTCTGGTTCTGGCTGATCGTCAGGTAACGGTTGCGGTAGGCGGCGAAGATATCGGCGTAGGTTTGGTTGGTCTTGACCAGTTCTTGCCAACGTTTCTCCAATGCGTCCGGTGAGGGTGGGGTTGCGTCCGTAACGACCGCCGCCGCAGTTGGGCTGCGGGGTGGGGTAGTGGGCGCGGTTACGTTGCCATTAGAGATGGCTGCCTGTGGTTGGGGTGAGGTTTGCTGGGCTTGGTTGGCTTCTTTACCGCAGCCAGCCAGACAGAGCGTGAGGGTGCAAACCAAGGTTTCGGAGAGTGCCATTGCGTTGAATCTATGCATATGCCGATTGTATGCCGGATTGCCGTTGGGCTGGCGGTTGTCTGGCCCTGGGGAGGGGAGCGCTTATTGTGGTCGAGTGCCAGTCCAGGGGGGCTGGCACGTCCGACGGCAGGTGAACAAGCTCCGCAATGTCTACCTTTGGTGAAGCTGGCCCGTAGCGTCAGCTTCGCTGCCAACGGCTAAAAACTTTCGCGCATGAGCTAGCCACTTCCCAACTACCAACCACCGGCAAAAACCGGCTTGGTGCTTGCTGAAGCTGCACCCAGAGGCTATTCTCTGACCATGAAAACCACCCTTGGCCTGCCCGAGCGTGCCTTTTCCAGTCTGCGCCAAGCGCCCGATGGCTTCGCGGCGGAACTCCGCTTGGCCGCCGGCGTCAAGTGGTATGAGTTAGGGGGGATTTCCCAAGCCAACGCCGCCGCAATTTTCGGCCTTTCCCGCGCGGCCGGCATTGACGCGCTTTGTGCCTGCCACGTCCCTGCCATCCAAGGTGATGCCAAAGCTATTTAACATTGCCGGGCCGTGCATCCCCGGAGAGCATTATCTGGTGCCCACCTTGGCGCGGTTGCCGCAACTGGGCGGACTGATCGCTGCCAAGCAGTTTTTTGTGATCCACGCCGCCCGGCAGTCGGGTAAGACCACCTTGCTCAA
>Ga0114951_10006790_pt1 | contig 9976 bp, 8 predicted proteins | sample AM7aDNAmetaG_FD_88677 | JGI IMG/M metagenome (GOLD analysis project Ga0114951, IMG submission 88677) | Freshwater microbial communities from Finland to study Microbial Dark Matter (Phase II) - AM7a DNA metaG | ecosystem: Environmental > Aquatic > Freshwater > Lake | place: Finland: Lake Alinen...
TGCTCGATTTCTTCCAGCGACTCAGCGGTCAGCTTGGGCGAGCGCGTGATGATGCGCTTGATTTCGTGCGTAAGCTTGGCGTGCGTCTTGGCGAGGCCGGCCTTGAATTTGGCGAAAAGACCCATGACTTATTTCCGATTTCCGATTTCCGATTTCCGTTTTTTTTGGGCGGCGTAAAGTTTTTCGATGTGCTCGTAAGGCAGCTTCACGGTGCCGATGAGCGGCTGCTTTTTGCTGAAGCCGTGGCAGTCGGAACCGCCGGTGACAAGCAAATCATATTTCTCAGCAATCTCCAGATAGCGTTCAGACATCACGGTGGAATGCTTAGTGTGAAAACATTCGATGCCATCAAGTCCCGCCTTCACGAGGTCGGGAATGATGTCATCCGTGCGGTTCAAACCGGGATGCGCCATGACCGCAAGGCCGCCGGCCTGATGGATCAGCTCCACGCTTTCCAACGCGGACATCTTGGTCTTCGGCACCCACGCCGGCCGGCCTTTTTTGAGATATTTTTCAAACGCCTCGTCAAGGTTGCCGATGAGTTTTTCCTTCACCAGCGCGCGCGCGACGTGCGGCCGGCCGGGCGACTTGCAGTTCGCCAGCGCAAAAACCGCTTCCGGCTTGAGCGGAATCCCGAGCTTGTTCAGCGCTGCACACATTTCGTTGATGCGGTTCTGCCGCACGGCTTGAAACTTGGCGATGCGGTCCAGCAGCACCTTATTTTTGGTGTCGAGAAAATAACCAAGCACATGGACTTCCGTGTCCTCATGCTCGGCGGTGAGCTCCGCGCCGGAAATAAACTCCATCTTCACGTTTGCGCACGCCGCCGCCGCGCGCTCGCAACCCTCCACCGTATCGTGGTCGGTGAGCGCGATGCAGGCCAGCCCGGCTTTTTGCGCGCGCAGCACCAGCTCCTCCGGGGTAAAGGTGCCGTCGGAAAACTGCGTGTGCAGGTGCAGGTCCGCGAATTTCATTTTACGTTGCGCGCCGGCCGGAGAATTTCACCACGCACCTTGTCGAGAATGCCGTTAACGAACTTGCCGCTGTCCTCGGTGGAAAATTTTTTGGCGATGTCCACCGCCTCGTTGATGCTGACCACCGGCGGAATGTCCTCGCGGTGCAACATTTCAAAAATGGCGAGCCGCATGATGTTGCGATCCACTACGGCGATGCGGTTGAAATCCCAGTTCTTGCAATGTTTTTTGATGTGCTCATCAATCGCCTCGCGGTGCTGAATCACGCCCTTGATGAGCGGCTCGGCGAACAGCCGCGTCTCCGCCTCCTCGACGGTCGGCGGCGGCAACTCGGTTTTTTCGCCCCATTTGGCCATGCCGGACTTCTCGTCCTCGATGGCGGCGGCGCGCTGGGAATTCCAGAACGTCGCCAGCTCCAACTCCAGGTCGGCGGACGGGTTCATGTCGTTCTGAAATAAAAATTGGACGGCGCGTTCGCGCGCCTCTCGTCGTTTTCCCATTCCGGAAGCTTAATTGCGCCGCCGGTCAATGTCCAACGCCGAAAGCCGGCTTTCTGACCCGAACAAAAAACTTTGCGCCTTTGCGTTGAATTATTTTCCTATTTGCCGCATCTTCCCCGCCGCACAATTTCTATGGCTGAAAAACCTGTTGCCGTTTACGACGAAAGCAAGATCAAGACGCTGTCCTCGCTGGAACACATCCGGCTGCGCACCGGTATGTATATCGGGCGCATCGGCACCGGCGCGCATCCCGACGACGGCTGTTATGTCCTGCTCAAGGAGGTCGTGGACAACGCCATTGACGAATACATCATGGGCCACGGCAAGGAAGTCCAAATCACGCTGGATGGAAATAAAGTTTCCGTGCGCGATTTCGGTCGCGGCATCCCGCTCGGCAAGGTCGTGGACTGCGTTTCCAAAATCAACACCGGTGCGAAATATAACGACGAGGTCTTTCAATTCAGCGTCGGCCTCAACGGCGTCGGCACGAAGGCCGTCAACGCGCTGTCAAAAAACTTTTTCGTGCGCAGTCATCGCGACGGCGAATTTGCCGAGGCGAGTTTCAAAATCGGGAAATTAAAAAAGGAAGATTCCGGCAAAACGAAGGAGCCGAACGGCACGCTGATCGAATTTGAGCCGGACGACACGATTTTCAAGGACAGCGAATTTCGGATGGAATATGTCGAGCGCCGGCTGCGCCATTACAGCTATCTCAACACCGGCCTGAAGCTCATTCTCAACACGCCGCAGTTCGCCGAGCCGAAAGTTTTCCAGTCGCGCCATGGCCTGATGGATTTGGTGATGGAAGATTTGGCGAGCGACGGCAGCGAGCCGATTTATGCGCCGCTGCATTACGCGGGCAAGACGCTGGAATTTTGTTTCACGCACAGCAATTCGCGCTACGGCGAGACCTTTTATTCCTTCGTCAACGGCCAATACACCAGCGACGGCGGCACGCATTTGAGCGCGTTCCGCGAGGGTTTGCTGAAAGCCGTCAACGAATACGGCAACACCAAATACGAGGGCGACGACGTGCGCGAGTGCATGGTCGGCGCAGTGGCCATCCGGTTGAAAGACCCGGTGTTCGAGTCGCAGACGAAGAACAAACTGGGCAACACGGAAATCCGCACCGAGTTGGTGAACAGCGTGCGTGAGGAATTGCTGCATTTCTTTCAGCGCAACAAGCAGATCGCCGAGACCATCATGGCGAAGGTCAAGGACACGCAGCAGTTGCGCAAGGAATTGCAGGACGTGAAAAAACTTTCCCGCGAGCGCGCGAAGGCGATTTCCCTCCGCATTCCGCAGTTGAAGGACTGCAAAAATCATTTCGACAAGAAGAAGGAAAAAGGCAAAGGCACGATGGTGTTTATCTGCGAAGGCCAGTCTGCCGCCGGCTCCATCACGAGCTGTCGCGACGTGAACAACCAGGCCGTCTTCGTGCTCAAGGGCAAGCCGCTCAACGTCTGGGACCTCAAGCGCGACGTGATGTATAAGAACGACGAGATGTATAATCTCATGCAGGCGTTGCAGATTGAGGACACGACGGACAGCCTGCGCTACGAAAAGGTGATTCTTGCGACCGACGCGGACGTGGACGGTCTGCACATCCGCAACTTGATGATCACGTATTTCTTCAAGTTCTTCGAGCAGCTTGTCCACGACGGCCATGTTTTCATTTTGGAAACGCCGCTGTTCCGTGTGCGCAACAAGCAGGAGACGATTTATTGTTACAGCGAAACCGAACGCGACGCGGCGTCCGCGAAGCTGGGCGGCAAACCGGAAATCACGCGCTTCAAAGGGCTCGGTGAAATTTCGCCGAAGGAATTCCAGCAGTTCATCGGCAAGCAAATGCGCCTGAGCAAAGTCGAATACGCGCCGCGCGCCGAGTCCGGCCAGATCTTTGATTTCTACATGGGCAAGAACACGCCCGAGCGCAAGGATTACATCATGGACAGCCTCGTGGTGCCCGTCGAAGAATAAGACCTCTTCTCCGGCTCCAGCTTCCACCCGCCGGATTGAATCGTGCGGTTGAAAGATCGCGTCTGACGGTCGCCAGATTGGTTCTGCAAATTGCCGGACGACCTCTGCCGACTGCCGGATGGCATCTGTCGGTTGGTTTATTCCATCTGCCAACTGCAAAACGCCATCTTCCTTTTGATTTATCGCCTCGTGCTGTTGACTTTTGACCATGTGCGGTCGCTGGATAGCGTCTGTCAGTTGCCGGACGACCGCTGACTTTTGGTTTATCGCGTCTGTCGGTTGCCTTTTTGCCCCGAAAACCCGCTTTTTCTCAATTTTCGTCGAATAAATGGCAAAATTTGGTGAGAAAGCCCGTCCAGCGGGTTCACGCTTGGCGTGTTATGAATACCAAGCAGCAGAACAAGCTGGCCATGTATCTAGCGACAAAGAGCGTGCTCGATTCCAACAATTCAGTTTGGCAATCGTTGCAGGCTTTCGCGGATGGATACACGGACTTCACCAGCCATGTAGCCAGAATCCAGACCTTGGAACTTTCCCAGGTGACGGATTCCACCGGCATCGCGCAGGACAAAAAAGCGTCCAAGGCGGCGATGGCAACGGCAGCGCAGACCATCAGTGCGGCGGTTCACGCCTACGCTGTCAAAAACAAAAACAACACGCTGGCCAACGAAACGGATTTTACCGTTTCCGATTTGACCGGCGAACGGGACGCGGATGCCATCAAGGATTCCCAGAACATCCACGACCTTGCGAACACCAACCTCGCCAGCCTCGCGGCTTACGGCATCACGGCGGCCAAGCTGACGGCGTTGCAGGCGAACATTGATGGATTCAAGGCCATCGTCAGCAAGCCGCGCGACAACATCGTGGCGGGCGCGACGGTCACGCAGGAATTGAGCGATGAGTTTGATGCGGCGGACGAAACGCTGTCGGAAATACTCGACGGCCTGATTGGGCAATTCCAAACCGCCAACGCCAAATTCGTGAGCGACTACAACAATGCGCGAATCATCGTTGACAGCTCGGCCAGCCACGCCAGCCCGACCCCGCCGACGCCCGCGCCGACACCGGCAGCACCGACGGGATTGAAAACTAATCCGTAAAAATCAAATCCAGAAAACGCAAAGCGGCCTTCGGAAACGAAGGCCGCTTTTTATTCTGCTCATTTACATACTACGAATAAGAGCAATCAGTATTGAAGACACACGATAGAAGGTTAGCAAGGTAGCGAAGGAAAGTGCCACCCATGCCCGCCCAAACCAAACTGGCGGATTCATGGCATCATAGAAAAATCCCAAAAGATTCCAACCGCAATAAAGCAACGACATCCAGATTGCTTCCTGCAAATAGGACAGCAAGAGATTAAAAAATTTTGTCTTACGCAGATTTTCAATCTTGGGATTCTGAAGGCCGACGACCATAGATTCCAAGGTAGCCAAGAAGCCTGTAAAAATCGCCCCCATCGTGATAGAGGCAGAAAGTATGTCCCGCCCTGTTGGAAATGAAAAATGAGCGCGCCAAAAAATCGCTGCGGCCAGCAGCGCGAAAACATACGGATAAATTCGTTCAAATTTACGGCGCATTATTTCATCAAGTGTTTCCAAGCCGTGTGCGCTCGGTGAATCGCATCCCAACGGGATGTAATCATTCAGCCCAGCGTTGACGCGCAGCGGCTACGCTGGGTATCGAACCAAAAAAATCCCAACTCTGAAAGAGTTGCATCAATCCCACACATACCGCTCATCGAATTCAACATCGTAGCGTTTCAAGAATTCTCGGAACTCATCTTGAAACGAAACTTTCCGATGATGTTCCTCCTGTCCGGCAATATAATTCCGCACCGTCTCGACTTGTGAAAACCCAATGGAGAAAATGCCGTAGCCATTCTGCCAAGCGAAATTGTGCAGGTCGGAACTTTTCGTTTTCAGCCAGAGCGATGAACCACGCTTGACCTCCTTGACCATTTCCGCCGCCTCGCAGGTGCGCGACAGCGTCGAGAGAATGTGAACATGGTCTTCGACGCCGCCGATGATGATGGGCTGGCAATCGAGATTGGTCAGGATGCCGCCAAGGTAGCGGTGCAATTCTTCACGCAGCGGTTTGTCGCGGAGAAATGGGCGGCGGTCTTTGGTCGAGAAAACCGAATGCACAATAATCTTTGCAAGCGATTGCGGCATGACGTGATAATGCCCAAGACTGGCAGGTGATTCAACCCTTTCAGGGTTGATGAATTTGGTTTTGATGTTGACCCAGCGTAGCCGCTGGCGCGGCAACGCTGGGCTGAATGATTTAATCCCTTTGGGATTTCTGGATCATCGTGATTACGTTATGGCCACACTAGGAAATCCGGCTTAAATAATCCCGCCCAAACTCGTCGGAAACAACTCGCAAAACCTTCTGCCTGTCCTCCGGCTCAATGAAATTCGCTGCCAGATTCAATACCTCATCCTTGCTGATGGATTGAACCTTCATGTTAATGAGGAACTGCTTAATTTCTTTTGAAATGTCGTCAATGATGAGAATAACGTGCCCATCCTGCAATCGCTCGCTGTCAAAGTTCAATTTAAGTTCAGCATAAACACGGTCTGCTTCGGATTGTGTTTTGATCTGTGATTTTTTGATTTGATAAACGACGCCGAAATTGGTGGACAGGTCAACCCCCTTGTCGTGCGCCGCTGTGCGTGTGTCCCGATAAATTTTGCAGGCAAATTTTTCCAAGTGAACCTTGAGCACGGCGAAGCTGAAGATTTCAAAGTTGGCTGGCGTTTTATCTATCTGCTCCCGAATCAGACTCAAAAACTTTTCAGGCTGTTCTGCCAGCGCTGCGCGCTCGCTCGAATCTTTCAGTAATGGGACAACGCCGAGCCGGTCGTCAATGTGTTGCTTGATGCGTTCGGGAATCCAGTCACAGAGAATCTTTGCATCAGTGGTGTATGGAGCGACCAGTCGGAATTTTAGATGGCCGACTTGCTTCAAAACGCCATACCGCGACATTCTGGAACTGTAAGCGTCATAATACTTCGCGCCGATGTGAAGATCGTGGCCTAGAAATTCTCGCAGTTGGCGAACTGTTGCCTCGTAGATTTTACGAACGTCGTTATCCGTGAACACGGTTTGTTTTGAGGCGACATATTCGCGAACCAGCCCCAAAGTTATGACAGGAACAATAACTTTCGTCTGGGAGTTTTTTAGCATCCGCTCGACTTCCGAACTCGATTTTGTTCCTGGTTGCATCGCGTGTTCCCAAATTAAACCACTGCTTCATCCAGCTCGCAAACCAGATTGCGTTCAAATTTCTCAAGCGGTTCACACTCGTTGAATTGGAAGTCAGCAGGAGCATCGAGATGTTTTGTATAAACAATCCGCTCACGAAATAGTTCGTAATGTTCGCCGTCTTTTGCGGGCGGCTTCAAATCATAAATCATCCAAGCAATGTCAGCCTTTTCTTTTGAAACTTCCGGCAACTTGGGCAATGTGTTGAAAAATCCTTTGTTGAGCGCGACAGCCGTTTTCTTGCCCCAAGCGTTGATGATGCCGCCTTTGAAAATCAGTTGCGGCGCAAGCCGCTTCCGAGAGGACGACAAATAATCAGGACGCGGATAATTATCCTCGGTCGTCCAATCCATCCCGCTATGCTTTGCCGGGGCTTCCATGAAATGCTCAAACGGATTCCGCACGTTGCCTGAAATATACACGGCCTGAACTTCGAGCGCGCCGAAATCATAAACTTTGCCGGCCTTGTCGTAAGCGCACAGAACAACATCAATGTTTCCAGCAGAACCGCCATCCGCATCTTTCAAGCGCACTTCGGTCAGCGTTGTCCATTTGGCATCCGTCCCAAAAAAGAATTCCGCTGCATCATCGGCAATGAGCCATTGCTGGCGGAAACGAATCGGGCAAGTGATGACGACTTCGTTTTCATGGAACACACTGCAAACACCAAGCGGCTCTTGCGCTTTATCTTTCGTGCAGTTCGGCACTTTGTTGTTAAATGGGCAAAGACGCTTTGTGCGATGACGATTTGCACTCGCACTCATGTCGGATGCCGAAAAACCAAAAACCTCCGCCAATGGTTGTTGTGGTTTCATTTTTATTTAAGCGGCGTCGTCATGCGTGGAGTTTAGGAAATGCCGTTGAAATGAAAAGCGTTCGTTTCAGGTTCAGCAAGGCGCATTAAAAAATTGAGATTTCATTGCGGTGCGCGGACGGCTATTTTCTGCGCCCTAAATTTTATTTCATGTCAGCCAAACATAAAAAAGAATCCGGCCAGCCTGAATTGCCCATTGAAGGGGTGCAACCTGTCGTGCCGGTGGAAGCCCAAAAGAAATCCGCCGATGCCAACGGCAACGGCGGCGATCATGTCATCGCCGAAGCCGTGGAGGCCATCGCGCATAAGCCGTTTGATCCGAAAAAGCTTGGCGTCGGTTTGCACGCGCGCGTGGATCGCGGGTTTTTGGATTACGCAAGCTATGTCATCCGCGACCGCGCGATTCCGAATCTCGCCGATGGTTTGAAGCCGGTGCAGCGGCGCATTCTGTGGGCGTTGCACGAGAAGGACGACGGGCGGTTCATCAAGGTCGCCAATGTCGTCGGCCATACGATGCAATATCATCCGCACGGCGACGCGTCTATCGGTGACGCGCTCGTGGTGCTGGCGAACAAGCGTTACCTCATCGAGGGACAGGGAAATTTCGGAAACATTTTTACCGGCGATCCGGCGGCGGCTTCGCGTTACATCGAGTGCCGGTTGACGGAACTCGCACGCACGGAAGTGTTCAACGATTCCATCACGGAGTTCGTGCCGAGCTACGACGGGCGCAACAAGGAGCCGGTGACGCTGCCGTGCAAATTGCCGCTCACGCTGATGCTGGGCACGGAAGGCATCGCGGTCGGTTTGAGCGCGCGCATTTTGCCGCATAATTTCCCCGAACTGCTCGAAGCGCAGATCGCCATTCTCAAAAAGCAGCCGTTCAAATGTCTGCCGGATTTTCCGACCGGCGGTTTGATGGACGCGCGCGATTATCAAGACGGCAAAGGCTCGGTGAAAGTCCGCGCCCGCATCAAGACGAAGGACGATTCCACCGTGGTCATCACGGAAATTCCGCCGACCACGACGACGGATTCGCTCATCAGCTCCATCGAAGACGCGACGCGCAAGGGCAAGCTGAAGGTAAAATCCATCAACGATTTCACCTCGGAGACCGTCGAGATCGAGATCAAATGTCCGAGCGGCGTGGACGCGGGAAAAATGGTGGACGCGCTCTACGCCTTCACCGATTGCGAGACGACGATTTCCAGCCGCATCGTCGTCATCAAGGACAACCGGCCGGTGGAATTGACCGTCAGCGAAGTGCTGCGCGAAAACACCGACCAGCTCGTCCGCATCCTCAAGCGCGAACTGGAATTGCGCGAGAAAAACCTGCTCGACGAACTGCATTATCGCACGCTGGAACGCATCTTCATCGAGGAGCGCATTTACAAATTGATTGAGAAGTGCAAAACGAACGAAGCGATTTTCGCTAGTGTTTACGATGGCTTCAAGCCGTTCAAGAAGGAACTGGTGCGCGACATCGTGGACGCGGATGTGGAAAAATTGTTGCAGGTTCGCATCCGCCGGATTTCGCTGTTCGACATCAACAAGCATCGCGAGGAGATGGAGAAGACGAAGGCGGAGTTGGAGGAGACTCGCAAGAATTTGAAGGGGCTGACGAAATATGTCATCAGCCATCTCGAAGTGTTGTTGGAAAAATACGCAAAAGTTTATCCGCGCCTCACCACGAAATCCGCGCGCCACGAGGAAGTGGACGCGAAGGCCGTGGCGTTCAAGGCGTTCAAGGTGAGCTACGACCGCGAGACCGGCTATGTCGGCTACAAAGTGAGTGGTGAGGAGTTCAAGCTGGAATGCACGAAGTTCGACAAGATTCTGCTCGTGTTCCGCGACGGCACTTACAAGGTCACGGAGCTGCCGGAGAAGTTATTCGTCGGGCAGGAATTGTTTTACTGCGGCCTGCCGGACCGCGAGAAAATTTTCACCTGCGCCTACACCGACCGCGAGGCGAGCTACCTCAAGCGGTTCACTTTTGGCGGCACGATTCTGGACAAGGTGTATTCGTGCATCCCGGAAAAATCGCGCATTTTGTATTTTGCGCCGGACACGCCGAAGATGCTTTACATCCGCTACAAGCCCGCGCCACACCAGAAAATTTCGCAGCAGACCTGCGATCCGTCGCAAGTGGAAGTGAAAAATCCGCGCACGCTGGGTCGGCAAATCTCAATCAAGGATATTTCATCCGTGACCGCCGAACCGACGCGCGGCTGGGATGAAAAGGAAGCGACGACGAAAATCGTCTTCGCTTGATGGCCGGATATGCTTGGGAAATAGCGGCTTGATGAGTTATTCACATTCGCCGCTTGACCTTTGGCTTGGCTGGGTTTTAACTGTTCGCGATTAGGCGCATTCATGCTCGAGCAATTCAAAAGCCTGTTTTCCAATGACATTGGAATAGATTTGGGAACCGCAAA
>Ga0114951_10006792_pt1 | contig 9976 bp, 5 predicted proteins | sample AM7aDNAmetaG_FD_88677 | JGI IMG/M metagenome (GOLD analysis project Ga0114951, IMG submission 88677) | Freshwater microbial communities from Finland to study Microbial Dark Matter (Phase II) - AM7a DNA metaG | ecosystem: Environmental > Aquatic > Freshwater > Lake | place: Finland: Lake Alinen...
AACTTCGGGCTCAAATCATGCAAAGTGCACCGTGCCTTGCGGGAGATCTCGACCGAGCTCAAGCCCTCTCAGCGATCACTGGCTCTGGGGCTTACCTGGGCCTCAAGGTTTACGCAGGCGGTAGAATTGCCGTCCGTCGGCGGCGCTGTTGGTCACCACGAACCGACCGTTGACCACGGCAGGGTCTCCGGGCACTGGCGGCCAAGGCGCTGCGCCGCTGACCACGGTGTTCGTCTTTTCCAGACCGTACCCCGCGGCAGCCGTCGTCCAGTCCAGGCGAATGTTGTTGGCGGCGATGGGCGTGATATTGAGCACGGGCCGGCAATCACCGCCTGACACGGTCAATTTATACGGAGCCAAGCTGGTATCGCTAGCGATAATGTTGACCACAAACACAGCGTTCGAAGCCACGTTGAAAGAAAAGGTCCGGCTCGACCCTCCGCTCCCTATCGTATTACCTCCGTCGGCGAGATAATTGATGCATTTATTCGGATTCGCTGGGTCGTAGCTGCCCGAATATACCGTGGTGAGCATGGCGGTGGCGGTGGAGTCATTCTCCACTGTGACGGTTACGCAGGCATCGGACGGGCCATTGCGGATGGTGTAGTTGTTGTACGGCCACGGCCCGCCAAGGTCGGTGCCCGGGCAGGCTTTGGGTGCCCCGCAAGTGCTCGGGATGCCGTTATAGGTGAGTAAATTGGGCTGTTTCAACGCGTCGGGCCCCGTGGCGGAAGTGATGATTACGTTCGGGCACAACTCGCACAAGCCGCCGCCGGCAGTGCAGGTCGCCGGGTACAGGAACAACGACCAGCAGCGCAAAGCACCCAGGGAACTATTGAAGCCGTCCGTGATGCGTAAACGCCAGTTACCGTTGGGCGTGGTGTTGATAAAGTTTGCCAGCGTTCCTTGCGGTCGAAAAGTTCCGACGAACGGCGGCGAGCCCGCTGTGATTGAAGTCGCCGCCGTGTCGTCAAAGGTTGTCCGGTTGGCGTCGGGCGAACAGGAGGATCCGAAATTGGCTCCGGCACCTAGGTTCATGGTCAACGGCACCACCGTGCCGTCAGGCGATATCAGCGAGATACTCAGGTCGGAGTCAATCGGATGCGTCAGCCAGAGCGATACGGCGACCTTCTCCAGCGGGCCGGTGAAGCCGGCGACGACGTTGGTGGATTCAATGGTTCCAGTGTCCGGAATATTAGTAGCGACGCTGAGGTCGTAGCGCAATGGCACTGCCGAAGGAGATCCGCTCGACAAAACCACTGGCACAGTGAAGCTGCCGTGACTAATGGTCGCCACCGTTAACTGCAGGTTGATGGTGGAGCCGCAGACAAAGTTCGGCGCGGTGGAAATCTGGAACGCAGACGTGTTCGTGCCCTTCCCACTGGCGGGCACGTCGGCGTAAGCTGAGAAAGGTTGTGTCACCGCGACATTGGGGGTGGCGCTCGACAGCGTGGCCGAAATGCCGGTCATGGGCGCGCCGGCTGTGTTCGTAATGACGACCTTGAGGTAGTTGCACTCGTCGGGATCAATCGTGCCGCTCCCGTTGCCGAGGCTGATGGCGGAACCGGCCTGGGCCAGCGGCAGGTTCGTGAGCGTCAACACCACATCGTTGCCGGTGCCGCCAACGTAGCTGAGCTTGAAGCTGAAGCCGTTGACTGTGATCCCAGCCCCTTCCGCCAGTCCGCTGAAGGTGCCGGTGATGGCGTCTGCCCCGTCATTCTTGAGAATGGTGAACTGCTGGCCCACGGTGACGGGGGTGGTGAAGGCGGGAAGCACCGTGAGAGTGGCGTTGGCCAGAGTGTTTGTGCCGCGGACGTTCAATTGGTCGTAGCCGCCGACACCGGGGTTGGGGCCGGTAAGTTCCACGTTGAATTGGCCGGCGGCAAAGAACGTCACATTGCTGCTGCTGAGAATGCCGGCACTGTTTCCGGGAGCAACCATGCCGCGTGCCTCGATGGTGCCGACTGTGCCAGAGCCGCCGAGCGTGGCCCCAGAATCCACGATCGCCGGAATCTGCGGTTGGGAACCGTTGATAACCAGCTTGCCGCTGCCAACCCGGGCCGCACCGGTCGTAAAGGTATGGTTGCCGTTCATGGTGAAAGTGCCGGTGCCGAATTTGCCGACCGTGTAGCCGCCAAAGGTGTAGCCCGTGCCGGACATGACTCCGCTGTAGGTGCTGCTCCCGTTGTTCGCACCGACCTCGATATAGCCGTTAACTCCGAAAGTCACCGCGCCCAACCCCCGCAACGTGTCGATGCGGTCATAGAACACTCCCAAGTCGAACAAGCTGCCGCTTTCGAGATTTACGTCGGAAGCCTCAGAAATCTGATTATTGGCTCCCAACCGCAAGGTTCCGAATACATCCAGGTTCCCGGCTATGGCCCCGTTAGCAACCGACTTGCTCAGCACCAGCTTTGCGAGGGAGTTCACGGTTGTCAGGCCCGCGTAGGTATTGGCCGTGGCGCCTTCGAGCTGCAGCGTGCCCCAGCCGAGCTGGGTCAGCCCGCCGGGGCCGCTGATCGGGCCGATAATCCGAAGCAGGTCGTCGCTATTCCACGTGTCTATCGTGCTGGTGGCGTTCAAGGTAATCGGGCCGGCCCAGATGTCGGCCCCGAAAGTCCCGGATTGGGTCTGTGAATCCAAAGCCCCCCATGCCCCTACGCCAGAGCCATTGAGAACCAAGGACTCGTTGGTGACGGCAATGCCGCCCTTCAAAACCAAGGAGGCACCGTTGCTAACGACCGTGCCATTGGCGGTCCCGCCCAGCGCCCAGGAATTCTCGGCCCAGAGCCAACCGGTTTGGATCAAGGTGAGGCCAGCGTAGGAATTGCTCGCCGTCAGGTGCAAATTTAGATCGCCGTTCTTGGTGATTCCGCCCGTGCCGGACACGGCGGCACTAATCCTGAGGTCGTTATAAACTGAGAAGGTCCGGCTGGATGAGCCCAAGACGAGGTTGCCGCTGATGGTCGAAGACTGGTTGGTCCCCGTGCTGTTGGTGCAGACCAGGTTGTCGTTCATAATGAGCAAGCCGGTGCCGGTCTGAATGTTGCCGCCGTCGAGCGTGAGCAGGCCCACCCCTTCGATGTTGGCGTTCAGGTCGAGCAGACTCTGGTTATTGACGCGGACGACCACCGAGGAACCGATGTTCGCGCCCACATTCACATCCCGTACCACCGCAGACGAGCCGAAATTGTCGCCGATGGTCAGTGTTCCGCTGGGAATGGCGACGCCGGAGCTCTTGTTCAGGAGGCACAAGCCGGCCTGAATGAAGGTGTTGCCGGCATAAGTGTTGCCCGAGCTGCCAAAGAGCTGGAGTGTGCCGGGGCCCGTCTTCGTTAAACCGCCCGCGCCCGTAACCTGCCCGAGCACATTCAGTGTGCTGGGCGCCGTAAATAGATAGAGGGTAGCATCCCCGCTCAGGGTGACCGGGCCAGTCCAAGTGCAGGCGTTCTGCGCCCCGACCGTCGCCCCGAGTTGAAGGGTCAGCGACTTATTGGTATAGCCGGAGTTGAACAGCCACAACGTTCCATTTCCGCCGACGGTGACCGGGTTGGTGACGCCCAGAGAATAGCTAGTCTCCCCATCCAGCGTGAGGTTGTTCAGGATAAGGGGCCCCGTCAAATTGTTGTTGCCGGTCAGCCGGGCCCAACTCCCCCCGGCAGGGTAATTGGTGAACAGCAAACCGCCGCCGTTGTCAGTGACGTTGGCTAGAAGGTTCAAATCGTAAAAGACGCCGCCATCAGCGACGGTGACGGTGCGCAATCCACCGCTAAATGCCAGGTTGCCAGTAATCGTGGCCGAGGTTCCAGAAGCCAGGGTCGTCAAGTTGCCGTTGATCGTCAGCGCGCCGCCTCCGGACGCGACGGTGCCGCCCTGGATGGTGAGGTTTCCAATCGAATCGACGAAGCCGTTCAGATCCAGCAGGCCGTTCAGGTTGACCGTGATCGGCGGTGCATCGGGGATTTCGATGAGCTGTAGCAGCCGGACCACCGGGCTCCCGCTGCCCGAGCCGTCGCCGATGACGAGTGGACCGCCAAAGGCGTTGGCTCCGCTGACGTTTAGCTGCAAGGTGCCGGCGTTGACGCGCGTCGTGCCCGTGTAGGGGTTGTTACCGGACGCTTGGTAGAGCAGTGTTCCCGCACCGGTCTTGGTCACGCCGACGCTGCCGCTTAACGTGCCAGCCAACGTCAATGAGGTGGTGACGTCCACGATCTGATTCGTTGCCGCCAGCGTGATGTTGTTCTCGATGGTATTCGCCCCGGCTGAATTGGTGGCTTCAATGTTGTTCGTCAGCGTGAAGGCGTTGCCGCGAATGACATAGCCACCACCGGGACCGACGAAGCGAATCTGATTCAAGGTTAGGCTGGCAATGTTGTTCGTGTTAAGGACATTGGGCTGGCTGGCGGGAAAAATCAGCGTGTCGCCATTCGCAGGTATGCCCGAGTAACCCCAGTTGTCGCTAAGGTTCCAGTTGGCGTTTGCGCCGCCGCCGCCGGACCAACTCAGAACGGTGGCGCGGCTTTCAGCGGGGCTGGAGAGGAAGAGGAAAACAACCATCGCTACGGGCACGAGCCATTTCGCTGGCTGTGACGATACCGACGACGGCGACCGGGAGAGCGCTATTTCTTTCATAAATGAATACTGTTCCTAATCACTGACGAACAACAACCTTAGAACAAGGCATAGATTGAAACACCTTAGCCCTCCAGGCAAACCTTTTTTCGTGCGTAATATCAAGCCCAGTGAAGTAAAGGAAAGACTTCACGGGGCAAGCCGGTCCTTCCGCTAGAGGCACCCGCGGAGGTCGGCTGGGCGCCGCAGGGCCCTACACCTACGAACCCTGTGACGACGTGCCCTATCCCGGATTACGAAAACGTGCCCACGGATTGAGAACCGCTCTTTTGGAAGGGGGTTTGGTCCAGTGTCTTAGGGCGGCAAGGCCTTTGGGTTCATCGGCAAAACTGGGTTGCACGCTCGAGAATTGCACGACCGATACCGCAGCGATTCTCATGCTGGGCACCAGCGCCTGGTTCGGAGTCCACGCTTTAGCGTGTTTGCGGCCTCGGACACGCTAAAGGGTGGACTCCAAACCTCCCCAGCCAAAATGAGAACTGCTGCCGATACCGCCAAGGGGCTTGTCCAATCTGCCAAAAGCGCTTAAGGTGCATCCGTAATAACGTGGCGATCGCGTCGTTTCGTGACGTCCTCGAACACCGGTCCCGACGGTCTGCCATACATCGATATGAAATGCATCTTATTGACTAGTTGTCTTGTTATCGCCACGCAGGTGGCTCAAAGTGAGGACAAAGCCTCGGCCTCAACCCACCAACCCGGAGTCCAAGCCTCGGCGCCGGCGAGCGGGTTTTCCGGAAAGGTGAAGGAAACTATGGATGCCGCCAACTACACCTACGTGCTGGTGGACACTGGCACCAACAAGTTGTGGGTGGCGGCGCCGGCGTTCAAGGTCAAGGTAGGCGATTCGGCTGCGGTTGCGCAAGCGATGGCCATGCCCAAATATCACAGCAAGACGCTAAATCGGGATTTCGATGTGGTTTACTTTGCTGGCAGCGTGGTGGTCAATGGTATTCAGCCCACGGCCGACTCCGAAACGCGGGAGCTTCCGAAAAACCATCCGCCGCTCGCCAGTGCGGCCGCGGCGCCGAAAGTGGACTTGGCCGGCATCAAGAAGTCCATTGGGGGCAAAACCATCGAGGAAATATTCGGCAGCAAGGCCAAGCTGGGCGGGCAGCAGGTCAAGGTGCGGGGCAAGGTGGTCAAATATAACTCAAACATCCTGGGCAAGAATTGGCTTCATATCCGGGATGGCACGGGCAGCGAAGGCAGCAACGATCTGGTCGTCACCACCGCCGCCGTGGTCAAGGTCGGTGATACGGTTGTGGTTTCCGGGGCCATCTCGCTCAACAAGGACTTTGGCAGCGGCTACAAGTATGCCGTGATTATTGAGGACGCTAAAGTGACGGTTGAGTGAGTGGCGGATGCTGCGGTCTCAGGGCCTGGCTTTGATCAGCGCCAGTTTGCCGTCGAAATCAGTGGTGTGGAACCGGGTGACGCGCACCCGCGCAGCGCTAAGCACGAGCGGGCGCGCCAAGAAGCAATTGTCTATCAGTCATAGTGCACAGATTCCAACTCATGAAGACTCTCGCCGTTTTGTTCGGTTCCACCTCCCTGGCGATCCTGGCCGTTGCGCAGGCGCCGCCTCCGCTCCTCGACGCGCTCACCCCTCCACAGCACTACGAAGCGCGTCGCTCGAGCAGTTGCAACCCCGACCTGGAAAGCAACGGCGACTCCGTGCCGATCCCCGCCGGCAAATCGATTACGCTGCTGGACGCGGACGGCCCAGGGGTCGTGACGCATTTCTGGAACACCATTGGCGCGCTCGACCCATTCTACGGCCGATCGGTGGTTTTGCGCATTTATTACGACGGCCTCGACAAGCCGAGCGTGCAGGCGCCCATTGGCGATTTCTTTGGGGTCGGACACGGCGCGCACCGGAGTTTCACTTCCGCGACTGTAAACGTGTCTGCCTACGGCCTGTCGCGTTCCTGTTACTGGCGGATGCCGTTTCGGAAACACATCAAGGTGACCGTGGCCAATGAGTCGCCCACCTACGCGGTCGAAGACTTTTACTATTACATTGATTGGCAAAAGCACGAGCGCCTGCCCGAGGACACGCGATATTTCCACGCGCAGTACCGGCAGGCAATGCCTGCCACCAAAGGCCACTATACCATCCTCGACACCCAGGGGCAGGGACACTACGTCGGCACGGTCTATTCGGTACAGCAAGTGGAGCTCGGCTGGTTCGGCGAAGGCGACGACTTCTTTTACATCGATGGCGCAGCGCTCCCGCAACTGCGCGGCACGGGGACGGAAGACTACTTCAACGACGCCTGGGGTTTTCGGGAGTTTTGCACGCCCTACCACGGCGTGACACTTTACGAAGGAGTCTTTCCGGGCGACCGCGTTTCGGCCTATCGCTGGCACATTGCCGATCCCATCCCGTTCACCAAATCGCTTCGCGTTACGATCGAGCATCGCGGCAGCGTAGTGGACGAGACGGCCGGGCCCACCGCCAAGCGGTTGGCCAGTTCGACCGAGCGACCCGATTGGATCAGCTCCGTCGCCTTTTGGTATCAATATCCGCCCAGCGCAATCGCGGAGGCTTTGCCGGCCGCCACCAATCGGGTTGCGCCTTACCAGGCCCTGCCTGTAGGCAAGCTGGCGCACCGCGCGGAGCCGCCGGAACTGCTCAAGCCATCGTTCATTGGCGTCAGCTATTACCCCACCGGCGAAACGGCCTCCATCTCGTTTGATTTTACTACCGACAAGCCAGGCCGTTATCGGATTGACGGTATGTTCGAATATGCGCTGACCAGCGCGATTTGGCAGCCTTACCTGGACGACCGCAAGCTAGGCGTTCCGATTGATATGGTTGTGCCCGAATCTCAATATGTCTGGCATTGTTTCGATTTGCACGATCTGCAAGCCGGCTTGCATACACTCAAATTCGTCAAGCTCGAAACGCGATCACCGCAGGCGCGGTCGATTTCTTTTGGGGGAAGTTCCTTCACGTTCGAGTGGTTGACGCTTTTGCGATTGGAAGACGTGCCGGGCTACCACCAGCTCTATGATGAAAAACGGAAGGCCGCGAAGTGACCGCGGGTGCGGCCGACGTGAGTAGAATCTGAGGGCTCTATCAGACTGAGGGACTCCCCAGCCGGCTCTATGCTGAACCGGCTGGCACAGGCCTTTAGCCTTTAGCCTTTAGCCTTTAGATCTGCTATCAGTCTCAGCGTCAGTTAGCCCCGCGCCCGCCGATGCCCTTGGTGCCGGCGGCGATGAGCCGCGCGGCTTCTTTGGGGCGCAGCGCGCGAACGGCTTTGCCGGCTTGCCACATCTCTGAGTCGCCGATGACTGCGAGTTCCTTGGTCAACCCCGCCTGGTAATCGGGCTTGCCGCAGGCCGAAAGCACGCGGGCACATTCCTTGCCGCTCTTGACGCGCGCATACAGTTCCTTGAACACAGGCAGCACGGCCTTCTTGAAACGCGGCTTCCAGTCCAGCGCGCCGCGCTGGGCGGTGGCGGAGCAGTTTGAATACATCCAATCCATGCCGTTCTCGTCCACCAGGCGGATCAGGCTCTGCGTAAGTTCCTCGACCGTCTCATTGAACGCCTCGCTCGGGCTGTGCTTGTGGGCACGGAGCACCTCGTATTGCGCCTCCATGATGCCCGCCAGCGCGCCCATCAGCACGCCGCGCTCGCCGGTCAGATCGCTGAACACCTCGTGCTGGAAAGTCGTCGGGAACAGATAGCCCGACCCGATGCCAATGCCCACCGCCAGGCAGCGTTCTTCGGCGTGGCCAGTCGCGTCCTGCTCGACGGCAAAGCTCGAATTGATGCCCGCGCCGGTCAGGAAGTTGCGGCGCACAGAAGTGCCCGAGCCCTTCGGCGCGACCATGATGACATCCACGTTCTTGGGCGGCACCACGCCGGTCTGCTTCCGGTAGGCAATCGAGAAGCCGTGCGAGAAATAGAGCGCCGCACCGGGCTTCAGGTTCTGCTTCACCAACGGCCAGATGGTGCGTTGGGCGGCGTCCGACACCAGCATCTGGATGATGGTCCCGCGGCGCACGGCCTCGTCGATCTCGAACAGGGTCTCGCCCGGAACCCAGCCATCCTTGATCGCGCGGTCCCAGTCCCGCTTGAACACGCTGGCCTGCCCAATGATCACCTTGAAGCCATTGTCGCGCAGGTTGAGCGACTGGGCTGGCCCCTGGACGCCGTAGCCGATGATCGCGATCGTCTCGCTCTTCAACACCTTGCGGGCCCGGGCCATCGGGAACTCTTTGCGAGTGATGACCTGTTCCTTCGTTCCGCCGAAATCAATAATTGCCATAATTGTATCAACTGTTTGTTTGTGTTCGTGTCATACTAACCAGTTTTCGCCGCCGGTCAAACTTAGAGGTCGCGATTACTTGCGGGGCAGGGCCACCTTGCCCGTGCGCGTTAACTCAATGATGCCGAAATTATTCAGCAGGCTCAGCAGCTTTTCCACTTTGCTTTCGTTGCCCGTAATCTCGATGGTCAGGCTCTTGGGCTGCACATCGACGATCTTGGCGCGGAAGATGTCCGTGATCTGCATCACCTCGGCCCGGGTCTTGGAATCGACGGTCACCTTCACCAGCGCCAGCTCGCGGTCCACGTATTCGCCCTCGCGAAAGTCATGCACGTGCATCACGTTCACCAGCTTATTGAGCTGCTTCACGATCTGATCCACGGTGGCATCGTCCCCGCGCGTAACAATTGTCATGCGGGACGTGGTTGGGTCCTGCGTCGGGGCCACATTGAGCGAGTCAATATTGTAGCCCCGGCCGCTGAACAGCCCCGCCACGCGTGTCAGCACGCCGAATTTGTTTTCCACCAGCACTGAGATTGTGTGTCGCATAAGTCCCCGTTTCAATGGGGCACGAAAACTAGCAAGCCCCACCGCATCCGGTCAACCGCAAACCAGACGATTTTGCGTCGGCCGGGCGCAGCGTGCGGCGGTAGCAAAGCGATGCCGCGTCCCGCCGAAAATGTGCCGCTGTAATGCCGGCCGGCGAGATTGGTAACCGGGAACCAGCTTCGCCGCCGCGGCTGCCTGGGCCCTGTGCGGCCCGGAAAATGAAGCCCGTTTCCTATGGAGATCCTATGGACATCCTATGGAGTTCCTATGGAAACCCTATGGAACATCACGGGAGCAACAGGCTAGCAACTGGCTGGCAGGGCGCTCGCAACAGGCTTGCGGCACCGTGGCTGCGAGGCCGGGGCACCAAGCCGGTCAAACCGGTTGCAGCGGGTCGAACGGGTCAGCCTCAGAAGAATGGATTGTGAGCCTTCTCCTCGGCGACGGTGGTCAGCGGGCCGTGGCCAGGGCAGAGGAGAGTCTCGGCTGGGAGAGTGAGAATCTGCTCGC